>JFJP01043729.1_pt1 | contig 14308 bp, 6 predicted proteins | sample 431651 | NCBI WGS metagenome assembly JFJP01 (sample SAMN02602958, study PRJNA72255) | Microbial mat metagenome, whole genome shotgun sequencing project. | biome: fresh water; feature: sink hole; material: water; isolation source: purple microbial (photo- and chemosynthetic) mats found in... | reverse complement strand
GCAGCCGACGCCCCTAATCGAAGCATTCCGGTTTCGTAGTATAAACCAAACACTTGGTCGGAAATAGCAAAATCGCCGTTTACATAAACCGAAATTTTTTGCATACCCAAATCGTACACCACTGCATAATGATTCCAAGTGCTAATATCGGTATAAGTGCTTTCGCTTTCAATTATTTTGGAAGCATTTTTAACATACAGTTTGTTTTCGGCGGTAAAACCAAATTCAAATCCGGAAGTACTGCCGTGGCTTATAATGGTACCGGTGCCAAGCGAATTTCGCTTCATCCAAATTTCAAAAGTGAACGATTTAGCCGACAAATTCATGGATTGCTCAGTAACCATTTTATTGGCAATTCCATCGAAATGAACCGCCGAAGTATGAATTGTTTTCGCTCCGTTTTTAATGCCGGTAACCGAAAAATTGTTGTGTGTAATAATTCCTTCCGAAATATCTTCGTTAAATTGAATTTGAATTTCGTCGTCCACATTCAAAATTCCGTCGGCAGGCTGGGTTAATCCGAACAAAACCGGACGAACCATATCTTTAATACCCGAAGCAATTAAGGTAGGCGTTTCAGCTAACACGGCTTTGCTTGTCGGGTCGATACAATAGGCTACTGCCCTAATATCGTAGGTGTTATCGGGGAAAGTGAGCGGCATGTTATATTGAATGCTATTTTTTGTTAAATCGAGCAAAGTTTTTGCCCCGGAAGCATCGTTAAACAGCGATTCTTTGGCAAAAAATTTCATTTCTTCGTTCCAAACCGAAGCCGAAGCTGTTTTAGATTGAAGTGCAACGTATCCGAAATTTGCATAATTAACATCGTAACCCTCCAACTTCACCATAATGCTGTCGCCGGTGGTGGTGTTCATTACCCAATTATTGAGCGGTGCCGACAAATTTATGTCGGAACAATTCGGAATAAAAGAAGCCGAAATGCTTACATCGTCGAAAATATCGTCGGTAAAACCGGTTGGGTCGTATTGGCAGGTAGAAGCCAAAATTAAACGTATGTTTTTATAATCCAGCGCATTCGGACCTTTTGTAAGTGTAAGGGTTTTGCGCAAGGTTTGTCCGGCCTTCACCAAAAATATTTGTCCGGCTTCATTCACTACAGCGCCGTCTATTTTCAGTATTGCACCGTCGGGGTTTGTAGACCCGTCAATTAACAATCGATACCAACCGTCGGCATCTACTTCGCTTTCATTTTTCAATTCCAAGGTAAAATTAGCGTTTCGGTTTGCCGGCACATTGGCAGCCATTGAATTTACCACCGAAATTTTAGGCACTTCCATTTGCATGGTAGCATCGCTTAAAATAGTGCCGGGTTGGTAGTATTTAGTATATTTAGCACCTTCGTACGGGCAGCTTGTTTGCCCGGCGCGAGTATTAAAACTAATACCACCGTCGGCAGTGCGCTTGTAATCTACGGTTAACGCATCAAAATCGCCTGTTTCTTCCATCACAAAGCCAACCGTTCTGCTCGATTCGCTACCGGTTGTGGTACTAAAATCGGCACCTCCGCCAACTTCGGCATCAATACTTAAAACTAAGCCCAAACCATTAAATGCCCAGCCGGTTTCCATTCCGGCAAGTGCCGAAATCATATAATCGACTTGCGTAGTGGTTGAAGAGGAACAGCTTACATTGGTTGAATATTCGTAATTTGAACCCGATGTAAACGACTGGTTGGCAATTAATTTAGCCTCAATTTTTTGTTTTTCGTTATTTGCCAAGGTAGTTTGCCAAGTAGCAATTTGGTTGTTGCACCACATTACCGAATCTAAGCCGGTAAGGTAGGTTTGACCTTCGGGCAAAATAATTTGATAACTCGGGCCATTAAGCGGCGAATCGGAAATGTTTGCACCCCAAAGTTTCTTGTCGGTATTTCGCGAAGCAAAATTTGGGTCTTCAAAGGCAACATTCGAAACGTACACCGGTTGTTTAATAAGGGTTCTGTCAATAATGGTTCCTTTTGGCAGCAATAATCGGTTTCTAATATCTTTCCAAGCCGGAATAAATATTTTTTCGATATCGCGCTGTGTATAAGCAAAATCGGTTCCGAAGGATTGCCCCATGGACATGCCTTTACTTTTTACAACTGCCAAAATACCATTATCGCTTATTACGGTATGGAAACTTAAATCGATATCGGCGCTGTTGATAACGCTTATATTATCGGTTGCACCGTACACAAAATTGGTCGACAAACCAATAAATACATCGGCATCGGCACCCACCCAAAGCGGATCGGCACTGGTTTGGAATCGTTTTGTGGTGGTAGTTACCGTAGCGGTATCTTTAGTAGTGCTCGAATTTTGCTGAATATGCAAACCCAGCTTAAAATCGGCTTTAACACTGGCTTCCATAATAACGCCAAACCCCAAACCTGCAAAGGTTTTAATTTCGGGGCCGTAACGGAAAGTTAATTGGCTGGTGAAATCGAACATTTGCTTTTTTGAAATCGAATTAGCAGTTGAAACCGTTGAACCGGCTTCTAAATACGAATAACTGCTTGTTCCGGGTGGGTCGCGCAATACGGCAACCACTTTGTCGGGTCCGGCGGTTGTAAAATTGGCACCCGAACTTTTAGAACCGAACAAATACGGTTCAAATTTATTTGCCCAAGTAAATATTCGGCCGTTCTTTTGCAAATAAGCATCAAATTTATTAATTCCGGTGGTTAAATCGGGCAGTCCGGCAACAAAAACATAGCTGGCATACCCGGTAGAATCTATATCTAACACTTCAGGAACATTAGAATCTTCGAGCTTCATGGTATTATCAATCCATATTTTACCGTCAGAAACCGGAACCAAATCTTCAGCTGCATTATCGGCATTTACATATTTTTCAAAAGCTTTAATGCTGAATTTATAATAATTACCTTGCGTATACACGGGTCTGCCTAAGGCATACACCGGCAGTTGATTTTCAAAAGTCAGCAAATTTATTTTTTCAATTAAATCCGGTGTCGCTTTTTTACTGTATTCAACAAATAGTTCGCCGTTATAATTTTTAGCTTTATTGTCGTTGCCAAATTCGGTAATTGAAAAATCGGGGTCTACGTATAAAGTTTGCGTAAATTTGGCATTGTACATTACCGAATCTTTATATTGTGTAACTTTATAGTATGCTAACTGATTGCCCGATGGAGGAATAAGCACAGAATCTTTATACTCGCGAGTTTCGTAAATGGCATTGGTCGAATTTTTAAGATAAATTCCGGTAGTTCCCGATAAAACGCTTACCATACCGGTATTAACCTGTAAAACTTTATAATCTTCGGGGTATACATAAGCAATAAATTCGCCGGTAGCAGCATTTGTTTTAATAGTAATAGCCTTTTTTTCAATTGAAAATGAATTACTTACATTAGCAAACGGGTGTATTTCAGTCTGATTAATATTAACGCTGCTGCGCATGTTGTATTTATCCTTTTTCAAAGGTTCCAACACAATGGTTGCAACGCCTATATTATTTTTCGATTTGCTGAAAAGCAGCGTTTTATCGCTTTCGCGCTTTCCGCCCACAACCCTACCTATAAGTTTAATACGCGTAGCATCTTCGAATTTAAAACCGGCAAGTACATCGGCTTGAAAATTTCGGCTTATTTTACCTGCCGAAAAATTATGACCGTACTTGTTTGCTTCTATAACATGCTCGCCAATAGGCACTTTAATCGAATATTTACCATCAACATCGGTAAGCGTTAAAGCACCTTTACTGTCTATAACACTTCTACCGTCAATAGTAAACGATACGCCTTCCACCGGATAGTTTCCGCCCTCGTACACTACATAACCTTCATACTTGAAAGAAGAAATATCGACAAAATCGACATTGTTTTGCACTGCCGAACGGTCGCTCAAGAACAAGGGTTTTTGTTTTGGGTTGAATTCGTGTGTACCTAAATTCGGGGTAAAGGTATAAGAAGTTCCGTCGGCAAAGTAAGGAATACCGGCTACCAAATAGTTGCCGTTGGCATCGGTTTTGCCTTTAAGCGAAAGTTGTTGGCTTGTAGGAATATAAAATTCGCTACGCGAACAAGTACCATTTATATATCCATGATTTTCATTATAAGTTATGCCTTTAGCCGACATATCGAAAATGAATTCATTAATTTTTTCATCTAACCTATAATAAGCTTTTATGCCGGTTTCTTTGCCCGAAATGTATCGGTCGTAATTATTCAAAATTTCAGAAGCCAATAGTGCTTTTTCCCAAATTCGAAGTTCATCTAAATAACCGGTAATTCCGGCACCTATAAGTAGCGGGTCGGTATTAAATACCGGAGCATCAAAGCCGGCTAAGCTTGCTGTTTCAATACCATTTATAAATACGGTGTAACTTGCAGCCGAATTCATTACTAAACTTAAATGGAAATAGGTATTTGCCGGAATAGTAAAACCGGTAACTTCCTTAATTACAGCGCCAACTTTAATTTGAAGCTTAGCATCGGTAACCAACAACTGAAATTGGTCTTTTTTGTCGAAAAGTACCACAGTTCCGGCAACCGGAGCTAAATTCAACCATGCTTGAATGGCGAAAGCGTTAGTGCTCAGCAAATTGTTTTTATCGGGAATACCGATAATTCCGTTACCAAAAGCAATTGCACGGTTTTTCATTTCATCGGCACCCTGAATAATAATATTGGCATTTTCCACCGGCACATCGCCGGCATATACAATACGTCCGCCAACAGAACCGGTAGGCATTCTGAAACCTAAGTTGCTCAGCATCGGCGCTTCGGTGGCTATAGTGTTGCAGTCGGCAACAGCCGTAATTCGGTACGTGTAGTACATCGAAGGAACCGATTGAAAATCTTGGTATTTATACAGTTTCGACGCCGTTAAATTAATATCGGCAACGGTTGCAAAATTATCGCTGCTTTCTTCGTAGAGTTTGCGCTGTACCAAAAACCGCGATAAGGTTCCCGAGAGTAAATTCCATTCCAAATCGACACGGTCGTTGTAAAAACCTTTCGATGCCTTTAAATATTCAAGCACCGGCTGTTCATCTGCCGAAAAGGGAACCATAACTTTATTGGTTGCCGTAGCCGTGGAAGTTCCGTGTGCGGCAGAACCAATTTCGAGGCTGTAGGTATAAGGCGTGCAGGTAGCCAAATTGGTTTCATCGATGTACGATGTAATATTTTCATCGTTAATTTCAGCAATATTTATTTTATTCGTACCATCGAAGCGGAACACTGTAATTTTACTGCTTCCGGCGCAAAAAACACCTTCGGCTGTATAATTCCAACTAATAGCAGGTTTTCCGTTTTCTATGGTTGCTGTTATGTCTTTTATTTTTTTATGCGTGGTATTGAATTTCACCATTCCTACCCGCACATTGGTTTTCCATGCCCACGCTGTAATTCCGGAAATGCGGCGCAATTTATAATAATAAGTTTTAATCTGATTTATACCTAAACTTTCCGATTCGGTAAATGTGTAATCGGTTTGCGCAGCATCATACGTAATTTCGCCCAATACTTTAAAATCGGTTACAAAAGTGCTGTCGATAGCACGGCAAAGTTCATAATTGGAGGTTTCAAAATTTCCTGTCTCGGTCATTGCCGGAACCGTAAAACTAATGGTATTTTTTTGTTCGCAACCATTCATTACAACTTTAAGTTCTTCGGGCAAAGTATATGCTTTTACTATCGTTTCGTTACTTACTAAACTGTAGCGCGGAAAATCGGGAAAATCGGGATTTGGCGAATAGCTTGCCGTTATGGTATATTTTTTCACTTTACTTATTTCTGCCACTGAATAGGTAAAGTTATGTACCAAAGTTGAGAAATAATCTTGTTTCAGGTTTTCGCCATTTAGCAGTATTTGATATTGCAAATTAGCAGCTAAACTTGCCGGAGTTGTAACCGAATAATTAACAGTACCGTCGTTTTGCCAAACAGCATCGGTTATAATTGGCGGTTGCGCAGTGGTTACATCGAATTCCAAGTAAGGCAAATTTTGCGGAAACGAGGTCGGAAAAGCAATTTCGTAATCCTTTGTACCGGTTGGCGAAATGAGTTCCTGTGTATATTGCATCAACCTATCAGAAAAAGCGACCCGGTATTTGAAATATATTTTTTTATCGAGCAATTCAGTAGGAATTTGCCATTGCACTTTTGCGGTAAAAACCTCAGTATTCGAAAACGCATCGGCATAAACCTCTGTAACTTCGTTTATCGTTTTCCATTCTTCAACAGAAGAGGTTTTATTAAGAATTTGAAACCGTGTACCTCCATAACAGGGTTTTACCGAATAATTACGATACTGCGCACCGCGCTGGTCGGGTTGTCTTTCCGAATTAACGAAAACCAACGGTGTGAAATTAATTCCGTCGGTCGAATAATCGATAACTGAGGTTAAAACATACATATCGTGGTAAAATCGAACATCCTTTTTATACTTGTAAAAGTCCACATCAAAAGTAACAGCACCTCTATCGGGCGACCAGGTGGCGTTTGCTCCGGATAATTCAAATTCCGGGTCGCGATATTCATAAGCACCCACACAAGTATTGCCGGCAGCCCTTTTAATACCGCGCTGATCGGTAGCTAAACCACCCGGTTTGTTGTCGAGTTTAGTTGTAGCCCAACCCGAAGGAATATTGGTTGCATAAGTGTTTATTGATGTAGTCAGTAATTTTACGGTAAGAGTTGAACCACCGTTATTGGCAAGTTTTGCCGAAAATAGATGGTCGGGGTAAACATTGGGTGCATTACTTTCCAAAACTGAATTTAACGCATCAATAGTTACGTATCTGGTTGTACTGTTGATAGTACGAGGTAAGCTCGCATAACATCCGAATATATTATTACCATTATCGCTAACCTGCTGATTGACATCGTGAATACCCGAGTTGGCATTATTCATGGTTTTATTACCTGCAATAATTGAGTTTATTGCAAAACCATTGGTCCAAGGAGCAAAACCACCGCAACCATTACCGGCGGTATTGCCTACAATAGTGCAAGAATTCAAATACGTACCGCCGCCGCCGCTTTGGTGCAATGCTCCGCCATGTTCACCGGCATAATTATTTACAAACGTACAATTATTAAATTTTGCATCTACGCCATAAAAAACACAGGCACCTCCCCATGTACCACTATTTCCGTCGAAAGTGCAATTATCAAAATTATTTTGAGCGCTGTACCAATTCCAATTATAACTCCAAACTGCAACGGCTCCACCTTGTACATTGCATTTATTATTTTTGAATATGCAATTTTTCACGTTCATTACAAATGAGCCATCTTGGGCATAATTTTGAATTGCACCTCCAATTGCTCCGTTTCTCTTATCGGCATCCTGAAATGTTAGCCCATACAAATCAATATGCGAGCGGTTAACATATAAAATTGCACTTGTGCTACCTACTCTTTGCTTCAGAACAGTTGGATAGGTTAACGGATTTTGTATTTATCGAAAATATCGAAACTTGAACCGCTGGCAGGCGTTTCGTATATGCCGGTTGCTATTCGAACCTCATCCTTTCCTATTGTTTTTTGTAATATTGCGAACAAATCTTTAGAAGGAGTTGTTGGTGTTAATCCATTCCCGTTGTCGATACTGTTTATGTTCACATAATAAACATTTTGACTAATGCCTTGAAGTGTACTTATTTCGAGAAAAAACACCATCAAAAATAATAATTTTTTAATCATCAGATTAATTTTAAAATTTTGTACCAAAATATTTTATTGTTTTTTTTTTAATATTTACATTTAGAAATCGCATTTAATATATTATTCAATCCCAACTCCCATAACCAACATATCGTCGGTTTGCGCATTGGAACCTTGCCAAACGGAAATACTTTGGTTTAGTGTTTCCAATTGCTCGGCAAAGGGCTGATTATGAATTTTCAATAGCAACTCTTTAAACCGATTCGATTTGAATTTCTCTTCCTTTTGTCCGCCAAACTGCGATACATAGCCATCGGAGAACAAATAAAAACGGTCGTTTTTTTGTAACTGAATTTCGGTGGCAGTAAAACTTGCGGTATCTTTCGGGTGAATACCAATGGGCATTCTATCGGCTTTGTATTCAACAAGTTCACTTTCACGAATTAAATAAAGCGGATTATAAGCGCCCGAAAAACTTAACAAATTGGTTTCTAAATTCAACACACAAAATGCCATGTCCATTCCATCTTGTGTATCGTATTTTTGATTGGTTTGGTGCAAGGCTTGTTTTATGCCTGTACGCAGTTGGTTTAGTACCAAATTTGGCGCAACATGAGTTCGATTGCTCACTATTTCGTTTAATTGCGAAATACCCAACATACTCATAAAAGCGCCCGGAACGCCATGTCCGGTACAATCGGCAACTGCAATATATACAAAGTTCTCGTTCTTTTTTCCGAAACCGGGGTAATTAACGCATTCTGAATTTTACTTGCATAGGTAATGCTCGATTTTATATCGTTGTTTTGTTTGTGAATAAGGCTGTTTTGAGCAGTAATTTCATCATTCTTAAAGGTTAAAGTTGTGTTTAGTTCTTGCAAATAATCGCGTTGTGTAGAAATTTCTTCCGATTGCGCGGTAATTTCTTCGTTTTTATTTTCAAGCTCCATATTTTGGGTCTCAATAATTTTCTTTTGGCGGCGCGTAAGTTGCAATCGTCGGTATACATAGGTTATGATAAATACCAATAAACCGGCTATAATCGAAATACTTAATAAAATTATATTCTGCTTGGTGGCTTTTTCTTGGGCAATAATTTTGTCTTTTTCGGTTTGTTCGCGTTCAAATTTTAGCTGCAATCCGTTTATTTCTTTGTTTTTTTCAATATTTAAAATACTATCGTTTAATAACTTGGCATGTTCAAAATATTCCAACGCCTTCCCCAAATTATTTATCTGTTTGTAATATATTGCCAAATTTTCCTCAATTCGAGCTATTTTTAATAATTCACCGGATTCATTGGCTAACGCTAACGATTTCTCAAAATATTCAATTCCTTTTTTAATTTCACCGTTTCGGCAATAATACCAACCAAAATTAAAATATGCGGTGCTATTTGTACTAATATCGTTCAATTCAGTTGCCAGTATTAATGCCCTTTCGGCATATTTTAATGCAAGCGAGTCGTTTTTGAGTTCCATGTAGTTTGTGCTAACATTAACTAATACAGTTGCATATTCGTACGATTTATTATTCTCGGGAAAAAAACTTAAACTTTGCAAACTATATTCCAACGATTGTTCAAATTTCCTCAATTCTTTATAAACACCGGCTATATTGAGCGTATTTGCCATTATTCGCATTGGATAGTTGCGTAATTTTGCAATTTCCAACGATTTTTTATAATTCACTAACGCTTCTTCATAATTTCCCATGTGGTTATAAACTACGCCAATGTTTTGATATTGCAGTGCAATTATAGCACTATCATTTAATACTTTACCAATATTTAGTGCGTTTAAAAAATTATCAATTGCAATTGGCAAATTAGATTTGATTATATTGCATGCACCAATGCTATTATAGCAGCCGGCCTCACCTTTAAGGTATTTGCTTTTTTTTGCAATAACCAATGCTTTTTCCGAAATTAGAATTGCCGTATCGGGGTTGAAAAACCAATACAGCTTCGAAATATTATTTAATAATTGAACTTTAATCGTATCCATTTTTTCGATACGATAAAGTTTATTCAAACTATCAATTTCATTTCTGTTTTGTCCATGCAATTGCATACCAAAAACAATCAATAAACAAATTGTAAAAATAAATTTCCTATCCTTTTTCATTTAAGACCAATTTATTATGCTTAATAACTAAAATTAATTTCTATTTCTGCCTAAAAAGCAAAAAGCTTTTCCTTTTGCAGCAATTTAAATTGCAACTGCAAAAAGCGAGTAAATTTACCGTTAGTAAGTACTAAAAAAGGCAAACTTTGCAAAGTTGTACAAAGTTTTGAGCAAATAAATCAATGAAAAATCAGTTTGAGGAAGGACAAGGAGCATCCTAAATCGATTTCCGGAATTGTTGAGGAGTAAGTCCGGTGCACTTTTTAAAGGCATTGTTAAAGGTAGTTTTCGAACCAAAACCACATTCGAAAGCAATGGCTTCGATAGTAAATTGGATATACAACGAATCGGAAAGCATTTTTTTTGCTTCCACAATACGGTACTCATTAATAAAAGTAAAAAAATTTTTATTCAAATTTGTATTTAAAATACGCGACAGATGATGATATGGAATGTTAGCAGCTTGGGCAACCGAGTGAATCGAGCAATTTTCATCTAAATACAACTTATCTGTTTCCATTGTCTGCAACAATTTTTCCAAATAAGAATCCGCTATTTTATCATCAATTTTGAGCGAATGCTCCGGTGGTTTAGTTTGTTCAATTTTTTCTTCGAGAAAAACACCGGTTTGCTTATACGAATGGTAATAAATGTAAATAAACTGCACATTCATTGCAAACAAACTAATTATAGCGTTTGTATAATCGTTTTGCACAATAAAAGCCAGCGGTGCCGAAAAAATCATAATACCCAAATCGAGCAAAAAGTAATTTTTAAGCCATTTTATATTAATTTTTGTATTGTTTAATACCACAGTTTCAGAAACTTTAAGTTGCTTACGTATTAAATAATAACAATAAGTCAAATAGCTTGTCATTTGCATATAAAACAACGCATTGAGCAATTTTATCTGCCATATGTTTTGTTCCATATTTTGTTTAATTAACAGTATTCGCTGCTCTGTAGGTAAAACCATTAAGTAAGCAATGAATACAAACCCGGGAATTACGGGCATAAAATGTTTCCAAAATACAAACGTGGCTATTTTGTTGGGTTGCCCCAGAATTTCGCGTAAATAAAAGTAGATACCCGGACCAAAGGATAACAAGCAAATATGATCCCATGGCAAATAATAAAACAATAAGATTGAATTGGGTTGAATATTAATGTGCTGCGCCATTAAATTATTAAAGCCTGTAACTACCATTAATAAGAAAATAATTCCTAAAATGGTATTTGCTTTTTTTATTGGCGATTTTTTAAGTAACAAAGTAATAGCCAAAAAAACAAAATTAAAGCTTGATATTAAGGTAAAATACTGAATTATCATATTTACCTATTTTGACCTGTTGCATTCAGTATTTCGGATTCTATTAACGGCAAATTCAATGGTTTGCTAAAATACCTGTTAATTAATTTTTCATCCATTGCTTTTTGAATTTCTTCATTCATTCCAAAACCGGTAAGAATATAAAAACAAATGGAAGGGTACATTCTTTTTGCAATTTCTATAAACTCTAATCCGCTCATATTGGGCATTTTCATATCGCTAATTACAATGCTAATGCTGGCATTATCGGCCAAAATTCTAAGTCCTTCGTCGCCTGAGTCGGCAACTAAAACGTTGAATTTTTTTCCGAAATTAAATTTAAAAATTTGCAGATTTAGAAATTCATCATCTACATACAGAATGTTTATATCGGTATTCATGCGTTATGTTTTTTTGGTAATTTAACTGTTACGGTAGTGCCTTTATCAATTTTCGAAGTAAAATGCATCGTACCCAAATGTTCGGTTATAATGGAATGGCAAATATATAAGCCAATTCCGGTTCCGCTGCCGGGTGCTTTTGTCGTAAAAAAAGGTTCGGTAATTCGGTTTAAATTTTCAGCGCTTATTCCGGCGCCGTTATCGGTAATTTCAACGGTAACAAAATCGTTATCAACCTCAGTTTTCAATATAATAATACCTTCTTTTTCAATAGCTTGGCTTGCATTTATAATGAAATTAATAAATAACTGGTTTAGTTTGCCAATATTTCCCATAACCATTACTGAATTTGTAATATATTGCTTTTCAACGGTAATTCTATTTTTCAATGAACTGTTTAATACAAGCAAACAATCGTCCAAAACGGTATGAATATTACAATTTTCTGAAAAGTTTTCAGTACTTCTGCTAAAACGTCCCAAACCGCACACTATTTCGGTAGCCCGGTCGACACCGGCTTTAATGGTGCTTAATAAAAACTGAATATCGGAATTTTCGGTAAGTCCGTTTTCGGTAAAATGTGCCAATAAACCCTCGTAACCGCCCATAATGAAGTTAAGCGGATTATTAATTTCGTGCGCAACGCCGGCAGTAAGTACCCCCAACGATGCCATTTTTTCGGCTTGAATAAGCTGTACTTGCGCTTTTTTAAGTTTTTCCATAGTTCGTTGCAAATCAATATTTTGCACACGAATCAATTCGTTTTTCGCAAAAAGTTCATCGTTGGTTGCAAGCAATTCTTCATTGGTAACTTCCAACTCGTAAGTACGTTCTCTAATTAATTCTTCCAAACTATTTTTGTACTTTTCAAGCTCTTCTTCAATTTTTTTTCTTTCGGTAATATCGCGCGAAACAGTTTGCAAATGTAATTGACCGTTTAAATAAACTTTCGAAATTGTACCGCTAAACCAATGTACTTTGCCCCAAACATCAATAAACCGGTTTTCAATCATTTCCGAATGCGTGTTTGAACCCGAAAGCAATTTAACCAATTCGGCTCTTACCACAGGCAAATCGTCGGGGTGCACCGTTGCCTTTCTGTTTAGTACTTTATAATCGGCCGGAGTAATTCCGGTAATGGTTTCCAAGTGCTTATTGCCATATACAATGTGCCCCTCCAGGTTCGAAAGCATAATTATGTCCGGAAACGATTCAACCAGTTTTTTATATCGTTCGTCGCTTTCTTCTATGCGGCGTGCCGCTTCTTTACTTGCGGTAATGTCGCGCAAAACAGCCTGAACATAGGTAGTTTGTTTTAATTGAATAACATTCAGACTCACCGAAACATCAAATAATTCGCCGTTTTCCTTTATGTGCTGCCAATCGAATATTTGGGGTATTCCGTTCGATACCAAATTAAAAATTTCCTTCGCTTTTTCAGCAGAATTTATTCCGTCGGGTTGAAATTCCGGGCTAAATTCATGCGGCTCGCGATTCATAATGTAATCGCGGCTGCATTTAAACATCGTTAGCGTAATTTCATTACAATCAAAATATCTGTTATCGCGAATCAGTATAATTGCATCGTTCGAACTATCGAATAAAGTTCGGTATTTATTTTCGTTATCGGCAAGTTCAATATGCTTATTTTCAAGGCTTTTAAAATTTTCGGTAAGCGCTTTGCTAAAATAATAACCAATATACATTACACCAAACGATGCCAGAAAAATTACAACCGCGTCATTTAGCCATGCGCTAAAATCTTGGCTATAAGCCTGTGCATCGAATGAATTTTCGAGCAAGCCAACACTGAATAAAAAGCCAAATAACAAATAAAGAAACAAAAAAACAGCAAGGGTAACTAAACCTTTTCGGTATGAAAGTACAAATGCCACCAACAGCGATACTCCTGTAATTAACAATTTGGCAGCCGCAAAAAAACCAAAACCAAGTAAACCGGTAATATAAATTACAGCAATAATAGCAACTACCAAATATATTTTAGCTGCTCCCGAAAATCGCTTTCTGAAAAAAGTGATACCAAAAAAAACTGCAATTGCCGTTAATTGCCATTGGTACAATTGCCAATTGCCATAAGAACCGGCTCGAAAAAACCCCAATATTGCACTTAGTGCTGCAAAAACACTTACACTTACCAATATATAATCAGTAATTTTTCCTTTAAGTTGTTCGAAACTTTTTTGAACAATTGGTTTGCTACTCATCTAAAAATCGGTCAATTTAGCTAAATTGTACTATAACTGCAAATATATAAATCATGCAAACAAAAAACAGTTTACCATAATATGCTATCAATTTTTGCTTCTTATTTGCTATGCATTCGCAAAACGAAGGTAACTATTTATTCGGAAAATTTACGTTTTCCTATTGCTTTTTTAACCAAATAAAGTCTATAATAAATTTTAAACACTTAATTTTATGTTGAAAACAGCAAATTGAGTTCAAATTGCAGCAATTTGTTAAAGATTTCATAATTGACGCGGGAAATTTTTGTATTAAGCATTAAAGCATTAATTTAGACTCATTATAAATAACAAAGATTAATGAAATATATAGTATACATTCTTTTTCTATTTTCTGTTGAAGTTTATTCGCAAAACATACCAATTTGCAATAAGTTTACAGACTTAGAACCGCGATTACGCTTTGAGAACGATACACTTTACATAGTGAATTTTTGGGCTACTTGGTGTAAACCTTGCGTTATGGAATTGCCGTATTTCGAGAAAATTCATAGGGAATTTGCCAACCAAAAAGTAAAAGTTTTATTGATAAGTTTAGATTTTCCTGATAAAATAGAAACTCAACT
>JFJP01039162.1_pt1 | contig 14309 bp, 13 predicted proteins | sample 431651 | NCBI WGS metagenome assembly JFJP01 (sample SAMN02602958, study PRJNA72255) | Microbial mat metagenome, whole genome shotgun sequencing project. | biome: fresh water; feature: sink hole; material: water; isolation source: purple microbial (photo- and chemosynthetic) mats found in... | reverse complement strand
AAATAAATAAGTATAAATTTAAAGCAGCGTAGCTGCGAAATATCTATACACCAACTATTTCGGTGCTACGCACCTTGAAAAAAGCAATTGTTTTTCTATTTCTACAAAGATTTCGCAACTATGTTGCTAATAAGCGTAAAATGTAAATTTTAAACAACCTCTCAGGTCGGGGCTAATTAAAATAAAATTTAAACAACCTCTTAGAATTTTGGTTACTATCAAGTTACGCTATCAATAAATTTTTACACCTGCAAATTTAAGAATTTCATCAATTTCGATATGGTCGTCGGAATGTGCACCGTAATAAGCACGCTCTATTGTAAAATCCTCGTTGATAAAAAAGTCGGCAGGAATGAGCGTGTGCGAGTGCGTTTTGTCTTCTTGCTTTGCAGTGTCAAGTTTTTTAGCCAAAGAAGAAGTTTCGCCCATATTTTTGGCAGCAAAAATGGTTTTCATCATTTTGATTACCGATTCTTCTACCCCATATATTTTGTAAATTTTCTTTTCCAAATCGCCAATTAGGGGCCAAGGCATCAAACCTTGATGCAGTACACTCGATTTAATCACTTCTGGCGAACTTTCAAAAAACGAAATTACTTTTACCCCAGATTGCTCTAAGGCAAGACGTTTACCCATCAATCGATGCACGCGCACATTGCAAAATGGGCATTTAACGTGTCGCATAAACGTTAAATAAATTTTTTTGCCTTTGTAGTCAGAAAGTTTTATGTTATTTCCAAAAATATCTTGAATCGTAAAATCAATTGCGTTATTTCCTTTTTTTAACTTCATTTTTACTTATAATTTATAAATTTATACTTAATATTTTTTTTATTGGTTTAGATACTTTGAAATAATATCAAAAAGCATCTCTTTTCCTATTGGTTTTGCGATAAAATCGCTGCAACCTGCAGCAAAAGCATTTTGTCTGTCTTCATCGGTCGTAAAAGCCGTTTGAGCAACAATAGGTAAATGTGGTCGGAAATTACGAATTAACTGAGTAGCCTGATTTCCATTCATTTTAGGCATCTTAATGTCCATCAAAACCAATTCAATAGCCTCGTTATTTTCACATACTTTCACGGCTTCTAACCCATTTTTTGCGCGGAGGATTTCAAAATCCAAATCTAGCTCATCTTCAAGTAAAGTTTCTATGTAAAGATAATTAATTTCTTCATCTTCAGCTACCAAAATCAAATGTTTTTTCTTTTCCATTTTGCTTAGTTCTTTTATATTAGTATGTTTTAATGCCGATTTGTACGGAATTTGCACATAAAAGGTAGAGCCTTTTCCTAGTTCTGAGCTTAGAAAGATTTTTCCACCCAGCAAAAGAGTGTATTCCTTTGCAATAGAAAGTCCTAAGCCTAAGCCGCCTACTTTATCCGTTATATTTTTTTCAGCTTGCGAAAAACGCTCGAAAATAATTTCTTGTTTCGCCGCCGCAATTCCTATGCCTGTGTCTTCAACATAAAACTCTATGTGCGTTGCTTTGCTCAAATCAACTTGTTCATTTGTTTGAATATCAATAAAATAATAACCAAATTTCACAAAACCTGTTTTTGTAAACTTCAAAGCATTTTCGAGAAGAATTGAAATAATTCGTATTATTTTTTTGTCGTCGGCACAAATTAAACAGTTATTTCTTTTGACTGCTTTTCGCAGAAAAAATGGCATATTATTTTCTTTAGCTTTGTCTGCAAAGTTAGTAAAAAGTTCGGATAAAAGCGTATTTAGGCAAATTTCATTTTCATTTATTTCAATTTGTTTTGTAACCAATTCCGAAATTTCTAAAATGTCATCAATAATACGAAGTAGTTGGTTACCACTTCTTTGTATTATTTCAATAAACGCTTGTTGCTTCTCATCGGATAAATTAGGTTTGCTCAATAAGGACGAAAAGCCTAAAATTCCGTTCATCGGAGTTCTAATTTCGTGGGACATATTGCTCATAAATTCAGATTTGAGCATATTACTTTCTTCTGCTTTTTCTTTGGCTTTTTTTATTTCGTCGATAAAATGAACTCGCTCAGTAATATTACGAATAACTGCCAAATTGCCTATCCAATTGCTATGATTATCAAATAGTTTTGCGCCAAAGGTTTCCCCTTGAAACGGTTCATTATTTTTATCTTTGTACGTAGTAGTAAAAAGTTTGCCGCTATTTAGCGAATCTTTGTTGAAAATATTTCTACCGGCTTCGGTAAAATTGAATTTATCGGAATAAATAACTTCGGCACTTTTTCCCACAAGCTCTTGATTTGTGTAGCCAAAAATGGACGTCATTGCTTTGTTTGCCAAAATAATTTCCCGCTCTACATTGGTAATTATTACGCCATCGGAAATGGTATTGAACATGGTTTCAAAAAGCAATTTTTGCTCTATCAAATTATTTTCTGCCTTTTTCTGTTCGCTAATATCAACTGTAACTATCTGAACACTAGATGGTGGTAAATAACTGTAAGTAGCCGAAACAAACTTTGAAATATCTGTGGCACGAAAACGGTATTCACGCACGATGCTAAAAGTTGATTTATTGTCGAAAGCACGATTCAAAAACGCTGTTAATTCGGGTTCGTCTTTCCAAAGAATTCTCGACTTTATACCAAACACATTCTTAATTTTTCCATTGGAATCGTGGAAGGCAGCATTGTTAGCGGTAACCATTTCAAAATCGTCCTCTTTTTTCTGCCAAATAAATACTGGAAAAGGAAAATAAATAAACCGGTTTTCATAGTCTTCCTTGCTTTTATTTAGTTCTTCTTTTGTTGTGTTCAAATTATTGATAACCTCTTGCATATAACTATTTTGCATTTTGATAAGAGTATCAATGCTTTGCACGCGGCTAGTTTCGGCAGGAATCCATTTTTTGAGCAAAATACTCAGCACAATGAATGCCACAATCAGATTTACAGCTTTCGGGATAAATACAATTTCGGGGCGATTCAAAAAGTGAAAAATTTGGATAGGTAAAATTTCATATTGTGAGCTATTTTTCAATCCAAAATACAAACTCTCAAACAATGTTCGGAACGAATCGATAGCCAAAATAGCAAGTAGTGTTTTTAAAAGTTTATCGCTTATCGTATTTTTTACTATCTTGTGAATGTAAAAAAAGAATACATAAGACCATATTATCGAAAGGACAATATATATAAAAGGAGTTATGTATTTAAAATATTCCATATTTTGCTATAAAATTTATTATCATTAATGCCCAATGAAAAAGAGATAATTAATTGTTTGTCAAACAGAAGAGACTATTTGTTTAAATTTTTCAAATAGTTATAAAGTCGTTTTTATGCAAAGACTGTTCTAAAGCAATAATTTTCAATGATAAAAGTTATTTTAATAGGAGTAAAACTTCTTAAAAAAAAGATTTTCAAAAATACAATAAAATATAAATATTTGCAATTTTTATTGTTTTTTTATTTTTTATGCAAAGCCAATTAATTTAGTAGCAGTTTTGGTTTCAAACAAAAAAAAGCAGTAAGACTATGCTTACTGCTTTTTGTTTGTTGTCTTTTTATTGTTTAGAACTGTAAATCAACTACTAAGTCAAACTCATCGTAAATAGCTTTGTCGCCTAAGCCATCGAAAAAACCTGTTGAGCCGTATTTGATGTCGTACAAAGTTCTGTCCACTTTTAGCGTAGCATTTGCTTTGCTTCCGTAAACTGCTGCCTCGAAAGTGATAGGATTTTTCTTGCCTTTGATGGTTAAATCAGCAGTTACAGTATAAGAATTTTTGCTTTTTGAAACTACTTTGGTTGTTTTGAGGGTAGATGTTTTATATGTTTCTACGCCAAAAAAATCGTCTGACTTCAAATGTCCGTTCAATTTGGCTGCCATTTCGCCTTCTAAGTCAGTGCTTTTGAGCGTTGTCATGTCAACTGTAAATTCAGCAGCGGTAAGTTTGCCGTCTTTAAAATCGAGAGTTCCGCTTTTTACTTGAATAGTACCTTCGTGCGAGCCTAGTACTTTGTAGCCTTTCCACACTATTTTGCTTTTGTCTGTTTTTACTGTTTTTGTTTCAGTTTGTGCACTTAAATTGATTGATAAAACGAGTGCTAATGCAATTACGAATAATTTTTTCATTGTATTTATTTTTTTTAAATTGTTTTTATTTTTTTTTATACAACTTCCTGATGAATTAAATTGTTTCATCATTCTGTATTTTAATTTATTGCATTCCGAATTCTTTTTGATATTTTTTTTTGAAACCCAAAATAAGAATTCAAATACAAATTATTTGTTGTAACATATATTTCAAAAAAACGCATTTAAAATTTAACTGCAAAATATTTTTCTCTTTCTTTTATTTAGACTCATTAAAAACAATAAAGAAAGTTAGTAAAAATATTATGTAATATATTGTAAATCAATACTGATATTTAATAAAATTTATTTTGAAAAAATATTTTATTTTTCTGATAAAAATATCTATTATTAGCTATTGCAATAAAACAAGCTAAAAGAATTGCTTTTTTTAGAGATTAATTTTACGAAAAAAGGAGAAAAAAATAGGAAATTACAATCGAAATTCAATATTCATTACTTCCAAGGCGTAAGGCGTAATATACATGTAGGCAGTGTGTCCAATCTTACAGCGGTCATAATCAGCAACTTTTATGAGAAAATGCTTGCCATTTACTCGAATATAATGGCGAATATATTCTGTGGACGATGTAAAACTGCTTTGAGAAGAGCGCGAATTAGCTTTTATAAACTTGTCGGTAATTTTGCCAACTTCGAGGATTTTATAGCCAACCTGAATGTCGCGCCAATTTTTAATAAGGTGGTAAATAAGATACAAAACAACTGAAATACAAGCAATTAAAGGACTAAATGCAAACAATAATTGAAAAACTCCCGCATGAGGCACATTGGAGTAAAACATAAACGTAAAACCAGCGCCAATAAGCAAAACCAAACCAATGCCAATCCATGCTTGCCAAAAATCTTTGCGCATTTGTGCTAATTCTACACTGCTGAGTGCTAACTGTTTTCGTGAAAAATCCATTTTGCAAATTTTATTTTGATACCTCAACCAATATTCTAATAACAACTAAATTATACTTTTTTTATGAAAAATGAAAAATGAAAAATGAAAAATGAAAAATGAAAAATAAAAAATAAAAAATAAAAAATAAAAAATAAAAAATAAAAAATAAAAAATGAAAAATGAAAAAAAAAGGATTAAAAATTAAAATTTAAAAATTAACAAATTAACAAATTAACAAATTAACAAATTAACAAATTAACAATTTAACAATTTATTAGTAAAAAAGTTCTAATTTTGCTGAATCTAAAATTTGGATAAAAATCAATAAAGCAACAAAAAGAAACGTGTTAATAGCAAGAGATAAGAAAGAAAACAACATAGCTGAGTATGTTTTGTACATTTGGCAACTCGAAGATTTGCTTAGGGCAAACGGTTTGGATTTTGATAAAGTGCAAGCAAATATTGTTTCAAAATTTAACCAAGATACTGAAACGATGAAAGAAATTAGCCTTTGGTACGAAAATTTTGTGGCAATAATGAAATCTGAAAAACTGGAGCAAGCCGGACATACTCAATTTATTCGCAATACGGTTAATGATATGTTTAGCTTTCACTTAGAGTTGCTCAAACGCCCCGAAGAGAGCAAATACCGCGAACTGTACCAAATAGCGGCTCCCGATATTGCTAATTTTCAAATGAAAGGCAAATATTTTTACGAAAACGAGATAGAAACCATGTTTAGTGCACTTTATGCGGTTTTGCTGTTGAAATTCAAAAATAAAAGCATTACCCAGGGCACGCAAGCAGCAGTTGGCAGTTTTAGCAACTTACTTTCGATGCTCGCTTACAAATATCACAAAAACGAAACAGGCAACAGCGAATTGGAAACAGATGAATAGTTGCAAAATCAAACAAAAAATAATATCTTTGCCCGCTCATTTTTATTGTTTTAAGATGTTTTGTGTAAAACAATAAATACCATTTCTTAAAAAAAATAACTACAACAATTGAAAACATTTAATGATTTAGGCATTTCAGAGGCTTTTGTGAAAGCTTTGAACGAAATGAAAATAGTAGAACCTACCCAAATTCAAGCGGAAGCTATTCCGTATTTGATTAGCAATGGTGGCGATTTTATTGGGCAAGCACAAACTGGAACCGGCAAAACGGCTGCTTATGGTTTACCTATTTTGCAAAAGATTGATGCCAACAAAAATCACATTCAAGCGCTTGTGCTTTCGCCTACTCGCGAGTTGGCTTTGCAAATTTCAAAGCAATTTTTTAAGTTTACTAAATATTCCGAAAAGATATTTACCGAAGCTATTTATGGTGGTGCTGACATTGATAGGCAGGTTGCGGCTTTGAGCCGACCTACGCAAATTTTGGTGGCTACACCCGGCAGGTTGGTCGATTTATTGAAGCGCAAAGCTTTGGATATTAGCAAAATTAAAACGTTGGTGCTCGACGAAGCCGACGAAATGCTTAGTATGGGTTTTAAAGAACAACTGACTGAAATTCTGCAATATACCAAAGGGCATAGAAGCACTTGGCTTTTTTCGGCAACCATGCCGTTGGAGATTAAAAAAATGATTGATGAATACCTTTCGCCCGATGCTTACAAAATAGAAGTTGGTAGGTTGAAGGTGATTAACAATAAAATACAGCATCAATATTTAGCTTGCACCGATGACCAAAAGATGTTTGCTCTACGTCAGTTTTTGAAAACACAAGGCAGCTCGCAAGGCATGATATTTACCAAAACCAAAGTGCTTGCCGAGCAAATTTATGCCGATATGCTCGAAAAAAACTATCAAGTGGGCGTAATTCATGGCGATTTGCTTCAAAAAGAGCGCGACAAAGTGATGCGTGCTTTCAAAAACAAGAAGGTTAAAATACTTATTGCTACCGATTTAACAGCTCGTGGCATTGATATTCAAGACATGGCGTATGTGGTGCATTTCAATGTGCCCGACAAATTGGAATATTACACGCACCGAAGCGGACGCACGGCTCGTGCCGGAAAAACAGGCATTTCGCTTATGTTTGTAACGCCGCCCGAAATGAAAACGCTCCGTTTTATTGAGCATTCGCTCGGCATTTCGATGGACAAAATTTCGGCTAGATATTGATAGTATAATTTTGATAGTAATCGAAATTGTGGAAAAAATGGAATTGACAAATTTTAAGTTTTGAGCATGAGCTATTTTTTGATTATTTTAGCTGCATTGTTTGTCTCAACCTTAACTTTTTTTTCGGGTTTTGGTTTGGGAACACTATTAATGCCCGTTTTCGCATTGTTTTTTCCGCTCGATGTGGCGGTAGCTGCTACTGCCATTGTGCATTTGGCTAATAATCTGTTCAAAGTGTTTTTGGTTGGTAAAAAAGCACATTTAAAAACTGTACTTGTTTTTGGACTTCCGGCGGTTTTATTTTCGCTACTAGGAGCTGTTTTGTTGAATTATTTATCGGATATTCAACCCATTTATCAATACAATTTTGGAGAGAAGATTTACAAAATTGAGATTATAAAAGTAGTGATTGCTTTTTTACTAATTATATTTTCATTTTTCGAGTTGATTCCTAAATTTCGAGAAATGACTTTTGGTCGTAAATTTCTAGCTTTGGGTGGCTCATTATCGGGATTTTTTGGAGGTTTGTCGGGGCAACAAGGTGCTTTGCGATCAGCCTTTTTATCTAAAGTAGGCTTAGAGAAAGAGCAATTTGTAGGTACGTCGGTTGTGAGTTCTGTTTTAGTCGATATTTCGAGGCTTTTGGTTTATGGATTGTATTTTATGAATAACGATGTTGAATTATTTCATGACCAAACCATTGTTTTACTCATCATTTTAGGAACTGTTTCGGCATTTTTAGGTTCGTTTGTAGGAATGAAACTGTTGAAAAAAGTAACCTTCAAATCAATGCAACTACTTATGGGTGTTTTACTTATTATTGTTGCTGTTTTATTAGGATTTGGAATAATTTAAGCAGCAGAGCTATTTTATTTTTGAGCAAATCCTTTGCTATTTGTTTATTTTTAAGCACTTGGCAAAACAAAATATTTAATAGACTTGATGCACATTGAGATTCAGTAAATTAGACTAAATTAAACGGTCTAATCGAAAGAAAATAGTTACCACAAAGACCAAAGAAGAACACAAAGAACACAAAGCGTTAAATTCATTGTGTTCTTTGTGAAAAAACCTAAAACGACACCTATTAGCCAGAGCGACTAATCAAATGTAAGCGTTTGGAATCGAGTATAGTAATGTGCTTTCCTTTGAGCAATATAATTTTTTCGGAATGTAGTTCGGTCATAATTCGGCTTATGGTTTCGCGCGTGGAAGCCACAAAGTTGCCAAATTCGCTTCGGGTCAAAGGCAAATCGAAACTATCGGTTTCGTAAATCTCGTGGGCAAAAAACAAAATAGCTTCTGCCACACGTCCTCTGATGTGTTTTTGAACTCTATTTACACACTTATTGAACAAATTTACTTCATTTTTGCAAAGGTCGAGTATTATTTCGTATGCAAACTGACCATTTTCCTGCACAAACGTTTTGAATGTACTAATATTTATGAAGCAAGCGTGTACTTCGGTGAGTGCTGTGGCTGAGTAGCGATTGTATTTTTCGTCGAGCGTGGTAGGAATGCCTAAATAAGTAGGTCCTTTGGCTATTTTTATAATTTGTTCATTGGTTGGACCTTCGATGTGCAATTGCACAATTCCTTGTTTCAAATAAACAATGTTAGACGAAAAAATTCCTTGTTTAAAAATGGTATTACTTTTTTTAAAAGTTGCTTGTGCGCAATTATCTCCCATCAAAGTAAGCTCATCGTCGCTAAGTACTTTTGCCGCAGTTGATTTAAAAGGGCAAATCAAACATGCCTGAATTTCTATCATAAATTTAAGTTCTAAATGTATAGTCTTTTTTTGTTTTAAAAAGATTGACAAAGGTAAATAAATTAATCGAACTAAGTAGAATTAAAATGTGATATAAACCGCATTTTTAAAACGAACAAATACACATTTGAAGCGAAATAAATCACACATTTTAATAGAATAGACCACCACATTTTTTGATATATACTCCACATATTGTGTTGTAAGCATCACGGTAAAAATATTGTGCGACAACATATTACTCTTTAATTTTGTATCAAATTAATTTAACGAATTCTAATAATTAAAGTCATGCAAAAAACAATATTAAAAGGCGCAATTATATTTGGAGTACTAGCATTTGTTGCATTTGTAGGTATTCTTGCCATAGGATTTATAATGAGCGCAATCGGTTTTACTTGTGAGTGTTTTCAAATAGTTAAATGGGCTGTATTGCTAGTGAGTGCTGCTACAGGTCTAGTGTTTTGGTATGGTTGCTGCTGCAAACCACAAGACGACGACTGCCCGGGAATAAGAGGTTTGAAAGATAGAATATAAGTGATATTTGCCTTTATTTGAATATTCAAAAAAAAAAATCTATTCCCAAGTTTTTAATAATAATAAGCTATTAACGGATTGCACAAATTGCCATTGAAGCAGAATGAGAATTTTTAAAAATCATTTTTTTATCGAAAGATTTTCTTTTGTGTGTGATTTGAAACCACACTGTAATTTGAAAAAATACAGTTTTGCTGTATCGTATTAACCCATAAAAAAAGAGAGAATGACCAACAAAATTAAAATCACTCAGCTTTCGGTTCTATTAAATTGGAAGAATCATAAAAAAAGCTACGAAGGCTGAGTGTTTCTTTTTTTTTGCAACATAAAACATCATTTATTTTCTCAAACATATTTGAAAAACAGACAGACAAACATGAAAAAGTTATATTTACTATACTTTGCCTTATTTATTAGCTTTTTGATAAGCAGTTGCGCCACCGAGTCGGCAAAAACTGAGCAACACGATTCGCTTGCTGTTGCCACAAAACCAACAAGTGAACTTATATTGGCAAAAATTGTGGCTAACGGCGATTTTATCAACAGCGAAAAAGGATTGCCAATTATTACAGCCAAAGAAGTGAACGCCGCACCACAAGGCAGTTTGCACATTCTCGACTTGCGTGATGGCGAGGCTTACTCAAAAGGACATATAAAAGGAGCCATAAACGTAAAACCCAACGAACTGCTCGACTACATAAAAATGGTGGATATGAGCAAATACGAAAAAATAGTATTAGTTTGTTATTCAGGACAAATAGCCTCGTATTCTACCTCGGTGCTACAAACCATTGGCTACAAAAAAGCGTATGCAATGCAATGGGGAATGGCGGCTTGGAACACCAAACTAAGCGACAAATGGGAGCACGTTTTGAGCGATAATTTGGAAAAAGAACTAACCACAAAAACAAAAAGCAAAAAAGCAAAAGGGAAATTGCCCGAGTTTGAAACAAAAAAAGCAAACATTGACGATATTTTGCTCGAAAGAGCCGCTTTGGTTTTATCCGAAGGCTTTGCCTTTGGCTCAGTGGCTTTGGAAGATTATGTAGCCAAAAAAAATAAGTTTTATTTGATAAATTATTGGGAAAAAGAACTTTACGATTTGGGACATTTACCCAATGCCATTCAATATACTCCGCAAAAATCGTTTAGCTTGCAAACCGATTTGCTCACTTTGCCCACCAACAAAGTTGTTCTAATTTATTGTTACTCTGGGCACAAAAGTGCTTTTGTGGCGGCACACTTGCGCATGTTGGGCTACAATGCCAAATCATTAAAATACGGAACCAATGCTTTTGCACATTCTTTTATGCTCAAAAACCCACAAATAGGAACGGTTTTTACCAAAGCTGAGGTTAATAATTTTCCGCTCGAAACATCGGAATACATACCCGAAGAAGGTCCAAAACAAGGTGGTTGTTAATAAAAAAGAACCTTTGTTCTGCAAAAAACAACTTCTTTTGAGTCAAATTTAAGACTATTAATTATTAAAAACATCATACGATTATGCAAAACAATTCAATAAAGAAAAAATCTATTGGGCTGATAATTTCTCTTGTGGTTATCATTGTTCCTTGGATAATTATCTTTGCTATCAACGATAAAATTACAGCCGATAATTTACCCGACGGCACCAGAAATGTGAATTTTGAGAAAGACACGCTATCCAAACAAGCCGACCACTCAAAGTTTGAAGTTCTAAAACAACAATTTACTTCGCCCGAACAAGTTACAGAAGCTTGCTTAACTTGCCACAACGAAAGGCAACACGAAATAATGCAAACTGCCCACTGGAACTGGGACAGAGAAGTAACTAGAACAGACGGCACAAAAACAAAAATAGGAAAGCGCAACATTGTAAACAATTATTGCATAGCTACTAACACAAACACATGGAAATGCAGTAGTTGCCACATAGGTTTTGGTTATAAAGATAAAACATTCGATTTCAAAAACCCCTCGAAAGTAGATTGTATTGTTTGCCACGACAATACAAACTCTTACGAGAAACAACCCCTTGGTTCGGGCTATCCGGTTACGAAAAAGGAAGTATTTGAAGGCAAAACTCTTTTTCCGCCCGATTTGAATTACATTGCTCAAAGTGTTGCAAAACCTACCCGCAACAACTGCGGTAAATGTCACTTTTTTGGCGGCGGCGGCGATAACGTGAAACACGGCGACCTTTCGAGCGATTTGTTCAAACCCAACAAGCAAATGGACGTGCACATGGACACCGAAGGCAACAACATGGCTTGCGTAGCTTGCCACGAAGCTGACCGACACAAAATTATGGGCAAAGCATACAGCGTTTCGAGTGCCAACGAAGGCAGAATGGAATGCGAAAAATGCCATTCCGAAGCTCCTCACAACAACAGTACTTTGAACAACCACACTGCCAAAGTAGCTTGCCAAACTTGCCACATTCCGGTATATGCCAAAGGTGTTGCAACTAAAATGCGTTGGGACTGGTCAACTGCCGGAAAGCTTGATGCTGACGGAAAAAAAATAAACGAACACGACAAAGAAGGACACCACACGTACAGCTCCGAAAAAGGTAGCTTTGAATGGAAAACAAATGTAGAACCCGAATATGTATGGTTCAACGGAACTGCCGAACATTATGTATATGGCGATGTAATCAAAGACCCTTCTAAAATTCTACAAATGAACATATTCTTTGGCGATTACAACGACCCGAAAGCAAAAATAGTTCCGGTAAAAATTCACAGAGGAAAACAATTCTTTGACCCAGTGAACAAAATTTTAATCGTTCCTCACATTTACGGACACGATTCTACGGCTTACAAAACCGGACTTGACTGGAATTTATCGGCGCAAGTAGGTATGAAAGAAGCTGGATTGCCTTACAGCGGAAAGTACGAACCCATAGAAACCGAAATGTACTGGCGTATAAACCACATGGTAGCCGAATCGGACAAAGCCTTGACTTGCAAAGAGTGCCACTCGCGCAACGGAAGGCTGAAAAACCTTGCCGGTTTCTATATGCCCGGAAGAGATAGAAGCATTCTTTTCGATATTATTGGAGTACTTATGATTTCTTTCTCGGTAATGGGAGTGGCTGTTCATGCGCTAATCCGTTACATCAAAAGAGATTGCATTGCTTGCGAATAAAATAAGTATTAAGAATTAGGAATCAGGAATCAATGTTGCCAAAAGCAAGCCCTTCAAGGGTTTAAATCCATTGAAGGGCTCAACTTGTACAACTTTGAATTTTAAAAAAAATCGTTTTTAGAATTAAATTCTAAGACATATAAAATAAAGACGAAATGAAAAAAAGAACTTATATATATCGACGTTTTGAAAGGTTTTGGCATTGGACACAAGCCTTCTTAATTATGTTTTTGACCATCACAGGATTTGAAATACACGCTAGTTACGAACTATTTGGCTACGAGCAAGCCGTTCGCTTGCACGACATTGCTGCTTGGTCGCTATTGATACTCATTGTGTTTACTATTTTCTGGCATTTTTCGGTGGGCGAATGGAAACAATATCTTCCATCTACCAAGCTGGTGAAAGACCAAGTAAAATATTACATCACCGGAATTTTTCAAGGTGCACCACACCCTACCAAGAAAACGGCTTACAACAAATTCAATCCGCTGCAAAGGCTTACTTACTTTGGATTCAAAGCCATAATTATTCCGGCACAGATAATAACCGGATTAATTTATATGTTTCCGAGCGTGTATTCGCAAATAGGTGGTGTAGGAGTAGTAGCTGTTATTCACACACTTGGAGCTTTTGTTTTGATAGCTTTTTTAATTGCTCACTTATATTTGCTCACTACCAACGAAGAACCCGCTGCCAGTGTAGCTGCTATGATTACGGGCTGGGAAGAAGTTTCGACCGACCCCGCTGAAGAACATCAAAAACACATGCAAACAGCCGTTGAAAAAAGTATTGCCGGTTATTATAGACTCGATAAACTTGGAAAATTTGTTGATGTAAACGATGCGTGGTTAAAAATGTACAAATGCCACGACCGCGAAAACATCATAGGCAAACACATGTCATTGACTCGCGAACCCAAGCACCAACAAGAGTTGTCGAATATTTTCAAACGTTGTATGCAAGGCGAAACCGTTATTGGTATTCCGGTAGTGCGCAAATGTAAAGACGACACCATCGGCAAGCACATTCTTTCGATGAATCCGGTATTTGAAGGCACCGAAATTATAGGTGTAGAAGGTTTTATCATCGACATTACGGCAATAGACAACCTCCAAAATCAAATGTACCACACCGTGCGCAACAGCAACGCAGGCTATTACAAGCTCAACAACAAAGGCTACTACATAGACGTAAACGACGCATGGCTAGAAATGTACAAATGCGACAACCGCGACAATATTATCGGAAAACACTACTCTCTTAGCAGCAATCAAGAAGATTTGAAACGTTTCGATGAGATTTTTGCCAGCGTTATACAAAACGGAACAACCATAACCAGCGAAGTTGCTCGCCGCCAATGCAAAGACGGAACTTTGGGCAAACACATACTTTCGGCAAATCCTTTTTACGAAGGAACTCAAATTATGGGAATGGAAGGTTTTATCTTAGACATTACCCAATTAGACGAGGAAGACCTAAAAAAATAAAGTGAAATACATTATTGATACGATGACTCCAAGCCACCTGTATCAATCAGCACAAAGCAAAAAAAAACAGCCATGCGGCTGTTTTTTTTGCGATTTTAAGGCACAAATGTTTGATTGCCCACAAAAAAAGCGATGAACACTCTACCATCTGTTAGCACTTTTTTATTTGTCTTTCAATAATTTACGCAATTCATTAATTCTTTCATCTGATAAGCCAGTATATTTTTTTATTTTTTCATTCGTTTCTCC
>JFJP01039161.1_pt1 | contig 14310 bp, 3 predicted proteins | sample 431651 | NCBI WGS metagenome assembly JFJP01 (sample SAMN02602958, study PRJNA72255) | Microbial mat metagenome, whole genome shotgun sequencing project. | biome: fresh water; feature: sink hole; material: water; isolation source: purple microbial (photo- and chemosynthetic) mats found in... | reverse complement strand
CGCTGGATGACACCATTGCCGTGTTGCCGCCCTTGCTCTTCACAAAGTCCCGTAGCGTTTTCTCCAGCTCATCCGGAGAGTACTCTGCGATAGCGGCTGCTACGGAGCGAACATCCTCCGGATCTGCTTCGGGATCGGTAGCTGCGTAGACGACGCTTGCGGCCCCGCGCTTTTTGAAGTCCATTCCATTGAACTCTTTTATCTGCGCGGATATGTCGTCGGTGATCTCTCTCGATTTCACCCCGGCATCGCCCTTGTTGGCTGTTTTCGCGAACTCGCGGCTTTCATCCCAACGCTCGGTCAGCTTGCGTTTCAGTTTTTCGCCAGCAGCCAGCTTGCCGATTTCTTCGAGCGTAGCCGTCCCGGATCCTTTCTTTTGCTTCAGATCCGTCAGGGAGTCGTAGAAGTCACCGACGATGCGAGATGTTCCTTCCTTCATGAATAGCGTGCCAATAATCGGCGTGCTGGATGGGTTCTCTATCGGCTTAATGGCCGACGGATCAATCATTGACTCGAACGCCCCGGAAATCCGCTTGTAGAGCCCTCCAGTGTATCCGTTGATGACATGCTCTATCACCGCCGGGCTCTGATGGGTCAACCTGCCCAGAAGGATTGCAGCGTCGCTCGTGTTGCTGTTATACTGGTCTTGGGGCTCGCGGCTTTCTTTGATGGCCGGATTTACGATGTGGGCGTTTTTCCAATCTCTATTTGCAATAACGTCGATCCCTGGGGTCAGAAGCGCCGGGCTGCGGAACAGGTTGAACATATCTTCTTCCAGACTTCCGCTACCAATACCGATCGGCATCGCGTTTTTGACGAACTCGCCCCACGCCTCATTGAATGCGCCCGGAGTCCGCGAGTTTTCAATCAGAGCGATTGGGAGAGAGCCGAATATCGCCCCGGCTTCAAACGGCAGCGGGATGCGGGCGATTCTCTTTCCGCCAAGGCCGATGTGGATGTATCCCCACTTCTCATAAGCCGGTAGGTCTTTCCACCACTCTTCGTCTCTGTTTCTGAGGTACGAGATGAGTGATAGCAAGGTCAGCGTTGTTCCGCCTCTCGCTGCGAATCTCTTCAGGTTTTTGAGCCGGTCTTTTTGCTTGGCCCATGGCGCAGCCTGAATAGCCCCGGACGTGCGAAGGATCTTATCAACCGACTGTATGCCCGCGTTGTAGAATAGAACCACCTCATTGACGACCTGTGCATCTGTCCCGGATCTTGAGAAGTTCACCGTCACATCTTTTGACGCGCATGACGCCAGGATATTGATGTCGGCAGTGCTCCACCCCGCCTGTTTCGAGCCAAATTCGAGCGCTCCCTTAAACTCCATGAGCCGCGGCCCTACCTCGGAGTGCGATAACAGCTCTCGCAGGCCACTGATTGGCCCGAAGCTTCTAAGCTGATCGATCTTTGTTGTCGCCGTCACTCTCTTGCCCATTTTCTTGGCCAGCGTCATGTCTTGACCGATACGCCCGGACAGAGGGATTCCCAGGGCATTGTACAGCTTCGACGCTTCAGTCCCGCGGATGTCTTCGATCATACCCGCCAGCGTAGACCAGATCGGAATGTGATTGTGATACTCTGCCGTGATAGCGGCGGTCAGCGAGTCGCGAATGGTGTTTCTGATTATGCCGAACGTCGGGTTTAGGCCGGTAGCACCAAGGCGCTGCAATCCAACCGCGTGCCGAGAAAGGCTTCCGATCCACGTCGGGATGGCTTTGGTTTTATTCAGCCAGAGAAGTGCCGTGAGCAGGTTCTTATCAACCTCGAAGAACTGATGTTCACCATCGACAACGATGTCGATAATGTTGTCTTTTCCTCGGTATGATTTCGCATTCGTGAAAACGGTGAGCTGTTCGCTCCACGTTTCGGAAAGCGCCTCGGCAACGTTGAGTGGATCTGCGCCAAGCTCAATGGCCTTTGCGGCCATTTCCTTCTTGATCTTGTCCGCCGTGAAGGATGTTCCTTCGAGCGGTGCCGGGACGCGAGATATCATAGAGCCAAGCGCCGTGGCTGTTCCGCCGTTTTTCAGATAGATGTTTGCCACCGTTCGCGCAACGTCTGCTTGCAGCGAGATCTCAATGATCTTCTCGGCCTGCATCACAAGCGCATCAATCGGGTTCTGTATGGACTGATCGCCGCCTTTGAGTCTGTGGATGCCTTTCCCGCCGCCGGTTCCAGTTCCGCTGCGAACCTGATCGGTTCGGAATTGTCTTGAGAACGGTACGTAGACCGGATTGAGAGTAACGATATCGCCGAACTCTTTTTCGGTTATGCGCCCGGACTCGACAAGGAGATGAAGGATTCTTCGGCTCCAGTTGGTGACATCTTCCGTAACCTTATCGAAACTCGCCGACTGATATTTTTTGACAGTTTGAAGCGCGTCGCCTTTTGATATCCCGACGGTCATGCCGCGGTCGTGCATGTTGAGCGCCTTGAGTGCTATCACGTAATCCTGCCATTGCAGCACGGCTTCATCGCCAAGCTCTGCAACTGGGCGAAGGGCTTCGCGTAGGCTTTCCCCGGTGCGATTACCTTCCAGGTCGATCGTCTCTTCGAGAACGGCGTGAGCTGCACGGCCCCCGGCGCTTCTGGAATATGCCGTAGCCTTCATGTATGGATCTTCGCTCGGGCGCAGTCCGGTGAGACCGGCCACTTGCATCGCTCTCAGGATTGGAAGGTTCCGGTCTCTCTGGCGCGATTCCAGCGCTGCCATGTTTGCCGCGATCCGCTTCGCTGTGAAATCGCGCTTGAGTGGCATGTGAAAGGCCCGGACGGCCTGCTCAGGCTTCTGAAGGCGAAGAGCGGTAACCATGTCTTCGAGAGCTCTGATCCCTTCGGCCTCGTTCCGCTTCGCTGGTAAGTACTGCGTCGTGAACCATTCATGAAGCTTCGGAGCAAGAACGCTCATGTCGTCGCCGGTAATGTACCCGCGAATGAACTCGGCGAATCCTTCCGCCCGATAGCCTCCCTGGGGCCGGGTTTCTCCGTAGAGGGCCCGCCCAAGGTTGATCAGCTCTGACGGAATCCCAGCCGGTAGCCCGTTTTCTCCAGACCACATGCCCAGCTCGCGGTCAAAGTGGTGTCCAAGCTCATGCAGCACAACGTCAATATCACTCGCGTCTTTTACGCGCATCTGTCCGAGTGCTGCGCTGTACCAGCCCGGCGTCTTTCTTTTGTGAGTAGCGACGCCGCGAACGCTAAGCTTTGGCCAGTACTTCGCGATCAGCGTGATGATGTCGTTCGGTTGAATTAACTTTTTGTCGTCAACCTCATCGATTAATTCACCGGCTCGCTTTTGGTCGTTGCGGTGATTGCTGTTCTTCGGATGATCCAGATCGTCATCGCCTTTGGGGGTTATGATATTGGCGATCGGGTGCGCCTTTATAATCGATTCGTACACGCTCGCGAAATTGCTGCCGGTAGGAATGAATGCGAGAGCGGTGTAGTTCTGCATTCTCTCGACTATCCCCCCCAGGCTCCTGACTTCGTCGAACTGGGTGCTTGATGCAACATTGCCGATCACGATCCGTTTTTCTCCAGAAGATATCCTGGAGTAAACAGTCCACCCGTTATCGAGAACAAACCGGCCACCATTGAGAAGGAGCTTTTGAGCATCCTCAGCCGACGGCGCTTCTACCTCAACATTGACGCCAAGTTTATCCAGCGTGTCTGCAAGATCCGCGTTTGGAATGATTCGCCCAAGGAATCGCTCGCCACTCTCAAGGGTGACCCGGCGAATTTGCGGGCGACCGCTAAGCTTCTTCCATACCGGCAACAAAACGCCCGTAACCATGTGGACGGTCTGCTTTTGCAGTTCAGGCATGTTGTCATATTCGACCTGCCATCCGGTGCGGGCCTCGGCTTCGCTCGTGATATCATCGTACTTGCCGTACGTTTCATCCTTGAAGATGTATGTGATCCCGTTAGGTGCAACACGCGCCCAGCGCTCGCGAATACGTCCGCTTTGCGGGTCGGTGTACGATCCGGTTGTTCTTAAAATGTAGATACGGCCACTGCGTCGGTTTTTTACGTATTTGGCCATTTTACGCGAGGCCGTATCAAAATCAATTTTGGTGGACTTGTTGTAGACTGCGAGCTCGATATGCTTTGTTTCCGCCCCGGTTCTTTCATCGGTATGAACGACGTTCTCGGATACGCGCTCGATCTTTTCGGCCACGATATCTTCAAGCCCAACGTCGATCATGCCATTTGCCCGCGCGATGTCATTCGTCATTTCGAGGCGGAGCATAAAGGCGTCGAATACCTTATTCTGCATTTCGATTGTCATTGATAGCAGTCGGTTTAGGAACTGGTTTATCTCCGGCATATCTTTCTTCAGAGCGCCGTCTTCGGTCGTAAGGTTCATCCCGGTTTGGGCCTGGAAGTCCTGCATGGTTATCCCGTCAACGATACCGTAATGGATATCGCTGATGAGAGATATAAAGGCGTCGTACGCCTCGGTGCTTTCCAGATTGTCGAGCTCGGAGAATAATCCTCCACCACCGCTATCCCGCTGACCCTTAGTCAGAGCGCCAAGCTGTTCGAGCCGCCGGGCGATCGTTGAGATGAATCGCTTGTGACCGGGAAGGTTTGTCTCGACCAAGATAAACTCAGGGGCCTGCGCCTGGTTCGTGCGATGCGACCGGCCAAGACCCTGGATCGCTTTATCAGCTCTCCATCCGGCCTGCAAGACGTAGTGATTTCTCTTGCGCTGGTTTACTGATCGCTTGTCTGCGTGATAACTTGCCCCGGTTCCACCGGCGTCAGAGAAAATGAGGATCTTCTTTTTGTCGCCCATGAACGAATCGATGTCGGCTGCGTTTGTGCTCTTGCCGCGGGGCTCCATGATGGCGGGGCTCCCGTCTTTCGGCTTGACGATCCGGCGCTTTCTTCCGGTAACTTCGGCGACCGCTTCCGTTCCGAACTCGGCCAGAAGAATATCAATCGGGTTATCAGGCATCTTGAACTCGGAAAGGCTGCTCAGGAGTTTTTCCTTCATAGCCACGGCCTCTTTGTTCAGGACTGGGTTGCCGTTACTGTCAACAACTGGCCGATGCTTAATTGTGTCCGATCCGGGCTCTGTGTACTGCTCCATCTGCTGTACGGGGAATCCTCTCTCAATCATGCTTGCGAGCATTTCCCTTGGAGTCAAATCGAGATCTTCAAGGGAGTCGCCCTCTTCCATCTTCGCCACGGCGCGATCGGTTGCTGCCTCAAGCGTGTTCACAATCTGCAACACAACGGCCTCGCCCGCGTCGAGCTTGGTGTGTATGTCCTGGATCACGCTCGGCATCTGCGTCGATGTCAAAACTTGGTTGAAAAATCTCTGGTGAGATCCCCAGAACTGAGACATTGCGTTTTTACGCTGCTGCTTGCTGACAACGGCCTTCCCGCCTGGAGACGTTCCGCCGGTCAACTGTAGGGCTGCGTTGATATCTCTGAGTACGGCCTGCCATAGCTCGGCCAGTTCGTCGTAGTTCCGCACGCCTTCCGGGCTAAGCTCGTGGGTCAGGCGTCTGTAGCCGACTCCGTTATACGAGATTGATCTGGCCAGGTACATACCCAGGGACTTTATGTCTCGTGCTATCAGCTCCATAGCGGCAATCCCGCCTTGCGCTACATCGGCAACGAACTCGGCAACGTTCTGAAACTGAGTCCCGGCACCCCACAACCCGAGGCGCTCGGCGTACCCAAGATTCGAAACCTCGGTCGCTCCGGTCGCGGAAAGATAGATTACGCGAGCGTTCGGTAGAGCGGCCTGCAAGGCAACCCCCATAAGAGCTTTCTGTGATGGCTCCTTGTTCCCGCGCTTTCCCTTAACGGCGCAGCAGTTCCCCATGTTGTGGGATTCGTCAAAAATAATAACCCCGTCATAATCTACGCCGAACCACTGAACAAGCTGATCCAGCCGCGTCAGGGTTCCGCCCTTGGTGCCCTTATCCTCCTGCTTGAGCGTGTCGTATGTTCCGAAAACGATCCCGCTATCCCCGCGATTTATCGGGAATCCGGTCGGGACTTTCCCTAAATACGTCATGTCTTTTTTCGAGTCACCGCCCAGCGCATCCCATTCCTCTTTTGCGTCCTTGAATAGTTTTTCTTTTTCAGACAACCAGATTCCTTTGGTGCGGCCCTTGTTGAAATTGTCCAGAAGGAACGCGACAGCGATACGAGCTTTCCCGACCCCGGTGCCGTCTCCGACAAAGAATCCGGCCCGCTTCTGCGTAACCTTTCCGCCCCTGCCAGCGTGCTTGAACAGCTCTGACGGGCTCATTGGCATCGTGCGCTCGTGTGCAGCGCCGCCGAGAATTACCGGCTCAAGCTGGGATGACGAAAGAGCGCCCGAATCAACAAGCGGCTGCGGTATGCTGGGTTTGTACGAAACCGGCGGGGCCTTAACACTGGCCATTGCCGACGACTCAACCAACTGCGCGGGATGAGGCTGTGCGCCCTTCATCGTTACCGACGGGGAATATGATTCAAACGACCCGGAGTGTTCCGTGTCCTCTACGCGCTCGATGTTTTCTACGTCGCCCGGTAAGGAGGGTATCCCGGCATTCTTGCCGTCATTGTCGAGTGGAGCAGGTTCAGAACGTGGCTTAGAATTTCCTCCGCGTCGTCCCCCGGATCTTGATCCAGCTCTTCCGGACTTACCTTTTCCCCCTCTGTTCCCAGGAGTAGCTGCGCCTGCCTTTCCGGAGGTAGCCCCTCCATCCAGTCCAGAAACTCCGTCATCATCGGGAGTGCCCCCCGAAGATTCTGCTGAATCATGTCCGCCTCGATCGCCGTCGTCAGAAGGTCTATCGGAGCCCAGCCCGGATCTACCGTCACTTCCAGCCCCAGTTCCTTCATCGCCTTCGCTGCCTTCTGCGTTATCACCATCGATTCGAGGTCTTTCATCTCTAACTCCTTCCAGTTTTTTAATCAGATCGGAAATCGTCTCAACCTCTCCGGACACTGGTAGTTTACCATCCGGGGCGATTTTATCAATTACCAACAGCTGAGTTCCAAATCTTGTTCCGTATTTTGCATAAACGTCACCAGAGACGCTCACGTTCGCTTTGACGTTATACTCGGTTCCAATCTTGGCCCACCACGCGTTAAATGTGGGCTTCCCCGTCTCCATGCCGCGGCCAACGATGGCAACGAGCCGCCCGCCGGGCTGAAGAACCTTCAGCGCCTGCTCGATGTGGGTGGCTCCAGTCATCGGCATCTTCTTTCCGTCCATCCGATTGCCAGCCCTGCTAAACGGAGGGTTCATAACAACAACGGTCGGAGCGTCGGATTCTGGTAGGATATTGCTCAGCTGCTCTGCGTCCTCGGTGAGAACTTTGTCAGCAACCAGCCCGACAAGCTCGGCCCGGCGCGGTGATATTTCGTTTGCTATCACGCGAGCACCGGTCTCTTTTGCGTGAGTGACAAGACTCCCTGTCCCGGCGCTCGGCTCAAGAACGACATCGTCACGGGTTATGCCCGCGATCCAGTTCACTGCGTATGCGTAGTGCGGAGGGGTCGAGAACTGCTGGAACGCATCCTTCTCGTCAGAACGGTTGGTTTGAGTCGGGAGAATGTTCAGAATGTCCTCAATAGCGTTCACTGACACGCTGGCCTCGTCGGCATTCTTATCAACAATCCCCGGAGTTACAGACATATTCAGGGCGAGCTCCAGCGCTTCGTACGCATCAGTGCTCTGATACTTTCCTTCTGCGCGGGTTCCACCAAAGAACGTGTCGGCGTTTTTGAAGAAAGACTGCCAGGTCATTCTGGTTCTATCGCCGCTCTGGATCTTCTGGGTAATCTCTACGGCAAGCGACTTGGCGAACAATACGGCAGGCGGTTCCTTCTTCGCGCTCTCCTGATCGTTTTTAAAATGCTTCAGGTACGGCTTTACACCGGAGCCGAAAGTTGTCACGGCCCACTGAATGAACTGGCTAACATCCTTCCCGGCTGCAACAAATTCAGCCAAAGCTTTCTGGAAGTGGGGCTTTGCCTTTGCGTAGGTCTCGTCGTCAAACGTCAACCCCATACCCATGTGAGTCCCGGAGCCGAACAGGGCATACAGACCTTTTGCGGCTTCATCGATCCCCTTTACGCCGTGCTTCGCTGCCGATGCAATGATAGCACCGACATCATCAGGCTCCGGCGCACTGACTGCTGCTGGCTTTTCAGTGGTTGCTGCCTTGGACTGCTCTGGCTTCCTGGGCGCTTCTACTTTCGGCGCTTCTACTTTCGGCGCTGGCTGCGGGGCATCCCCGGCGATCTCGTCAAACAGCGAATCAAAATCTTCATCCGACATTTTCCCGAAATCCTTGGCGGAGGTAGTCGTTTTGGTATCAGACTTCTCAACCGCGGCGACCGGCTTCTTCGTGAAGTCGGAGAGCCTGGGGGCATCTATTTCGCGCTCCTCAGATCTGTGCCGGGCGTTTTTCGCGGCGTCCTTCACTGCGTTGTAGAAGGCGTTCGTATCGTACTTCTCGTCGAGCTTGGTAAGCTCTGCGGTTTCCTGCGTATTGTACGGGCGCTTGCCGCCCATCGCCTTGCGGAACCGGCTCGTTACGGAGTAGGCACGAGCGTCCTCGTCGGAGCTAAACTTCACACTCACGGGGGCGAAGCCATCGCCCTGGTTAAATTTCATCGGTCGTCGGCCACTGACCTGACCTTTGGACTTGGTTGGGGTCGGCTTCACCTCTGCCCTTGGATTCTCGGGTGCCGGGGCAACCTTCTTCACGGGAGGCGGCTCTCTTGTGGCGAGCGCCTCTTTGGCCTTCGTAACTCCGAGTTCAGCATGCTCACGCAAGGTCTCGATCGGCATGGTCATGTAGACGCTCGGCTTATCAGCCTGATCTTTAACGACCGGGGCAGGCTCGGGAACTGTGGCGTCAGGCGCGGCTTCCTCAACGACAACCTCTTTCTCGGTAGCCTTCGGGGGAACGGATGGCGCGTCCTCTTTTGCGGGCGCTGGCTTCTCGGTAGTTGGCGTCTTCTCCTGAGCCTGGGCGCGTAAGAGCTGCTCTTTGACAACCTCGGCCTTGCTGCTGTTCTTTAAATTGCGAAACTGGCGCTTATCTCCAAACATTTCGCGCGTGATATCTTCGGTGTCGGTAGACAGCTCTGCGCGCGGATCTACCGCGGGGGCATCATCCCCAACCATCAACGGCTCGACGCTTTGCACATCAACCTTCTGCTCAACAGGAAGTTCGCTCGGCTGCTTTTGGGCCTCACGAGCTTTCTGGTCATCGACGGAAAGCGTTATCGAATTGTCCTCTTGGGTCTTTTTTACTGGCCCGCGCACTGAAACGATCTCCTTCAGGTCAGCCGCAATCTTTGCCCTCGCGGCCCCGGCAGTGCGGGGCATGCCGACAGCCTCGAAGTCTCGGCGCGAAGGGGCCTCCGTTTTAGCCAGGAACTCAGCTCCCACCGGGTTCGCGTCCGCCCACTGCTCAAGACCCTCAGGGGTTTTCAACGTCTCGGCCTCGATTTCTTTCCCGAGGTTTTCAAAATAGTTCTTCTTGCCTTTTTCGGACGCTCGATTGATAGCATCCAGCGCGGCTTTTGGCGCTATTCCAGACCGCTCAGCAATGGACGCGGCCATACGCTCGCGCTCTTCAAGCGACTCCTGCTGAGCAAGGCCCTGATAAACAGAGGACGCACCAACGGCGAGCGTTGTTTGTATCGCGGTATCCAGCAGGATGCGCCCGGCCCGATCTGCCGTCATCTCGCCCGGAGAAACCTTGGAGTAGATCTGATTGTACTCGTCGGCGATCTCGGTGATCATCTCTTCAGGGAGCTCTTGAAGCAGGGTTATCCCGGAGCGTTTGAGCACCTCTTTTATCCCGGACGCCTTGAGCGCCCCGCCGCCCATAAGTTTCTCAAGTCCGCCTGCGCCGGTTGCCTGGAAGACCCCGGCGATACCGCCTTCGATAGCAGCAGACCGGCCAACATAGCCCCACTTGTCTCGCCCCTTCAGTCCGGCGTCGGTCGCTTCGGTGATAGCTTGATTGCCGCGAATCCCGGCGAACCCGGCTATAATACCAGCGCCTCCAGCGGCAGGAGCAAGAAGCGCGGCTGTATAAACAGACCGCGACGCCCCGGAAATCCCTCTCTCCAACCAGTCCGGGATGACGGACGACGATTCGTCCGCCTGGGCCCGGCCTGCTTCGAGGTAGTTTGATCCGCGATTCATATCGTCTGCGGCGGATGATAGCTTCTGGCTCGTTGTCTTGCGGATCGATCCGTCGGGCTCTATCTTATCATGATAGTACGATGCGAAAGCCTCGGCTTCATCGATCGTTTTAAACGATGGGTATTTGTCAAAACCGTTTTTCTCTGCGATATCAACCGCGTCTTTGGCGCTGTATTCAACCCCGTTGACCATGGTCGGGATAACGTATTCTCTTCCGTTAATTCCTGAGCCTGTAAAGCGTACGTTGCTGGATGATCCATCCTTGTTTTTAACGAGCGGGTGCTTGGTCGGGAACCCGGCGAATCCCTCCGGGATAGCGGGAGCGTCCGATGTGGCCTTCTCGTAGGCACCGACGGCCAGCGATGCCCCGCGCTGAGCCAAGGCTGCGATATCACGAGCACCCGATGCGACGCCGGTCATGACATCGCGAAGTACCGGGACGTGATCCTTCATCGAATCGGCGTACTCGTCAGTTATTCGCTGGCGCTCGCGGTCAGAGCTGAGCTGGCCGAGAATCTTTTTGCGCTCGACCTCTGGCTTCTTTTTAACATCTTCATAAACCTGCCTGAAAACCTCTTCATCCCGATCTGTCCAGCCGTCGAAATATCTTTTCGCACGAATAAAAACACCCGGGTCGGTTGAGCTATTCAGTAGGTTCAACGACTCGGTATACGACTCTTTTGCGACTTCTATTCCACGGCTCTTGCTGTTTACCCAGTCCGGAGACTGTTCTTCGGGTTCGGCTTGCGAGGCAGGTTTAAGGCTCATTGTTGCTGTTTCCCTTCGAGTAGATCAAGGAGTGACACGAACTGCATCATCTCACGGTTGCGGCGTTCTCTTAGAGCGCTACGCTTGCCTTCATTTGTCTCACGATCTTCCTGCGCTTTCAAGTCAGATATGCTCCCCATGGCCTTGTAGGTTTCGGTTTCAACCGGAGTGCCAAGGGCTTTGGCTCCATCAAGAAGGTTTACGATATGGGTCTCCGAGTGTCTCGGCATCACCTGGCCGGTGCGCTTGTCGGTGCGAAGCTCTTCATCACGGCTCTTTGCGGTGGCTTGCCCGGCACCCTGAGCTGCGCCATCCTTCCCGGAATACTTCTGACGCATTGAAACCATGCCATCTACGAACTGTGACAGCTTCTCGGGGTCAAGAGCGGCTCCCTCGGCGGATAGCGCCGACACGCCAACCTTGGCATACTCGGCGAGCTCCTTCGCCGTTGGAACCCGACCCGTATCAGCAATCTTTTTGACATTGCCGTCCTTGTCTCGTGATAGCACGAACTGGCCATCGTCTGATTCCCAGGTCTCCCCGACATCCTGCCCCGGCTGATACTGGCTTTTCTTCCGGGCGCGGGCAAATGGCTCTATGCCGGACTGCTCAGCAACAATATCGCGACGGATCTCTTGTAGCTCATCCGCGCTGAAGTCGCCGGATTTGCGAGCAGATTCGTAAACGTCAGACAGCTTATTGTGCTCGGCGATCTGCTTCTCAGACAGTTCATACGAATAGTTGTCTTTGGCGAGATCATTTTCGAGATAAGCGTTATCCTGCTCAAGCCGGTTGCCGTGCTCCGCCTCGCTCTTTCTGATGTCAGAGTCAAATACGGCGCGATCCTTATATCGAGCATCAGCCTGGTGCTGCGCTACCTGTGCATCGAACTTCGAAACGTAAGGTTGACTAGATCTACCGCCGCCGCGTCGAGTAGATTCCGACGAACGCTTCATGTAATCAGATCTCAGTTTTCTATCAGCCGCTGCATTAGCATCCGCATGCAGGCGGTCAACCACGCGGCTCTGATTCCGCATGTAATCACCGATGCCGGACTTGAAGATATCACTCCGCTCCTTGCCCACGCCAGCGGCGTAGGACGATGCTAGAACCGCAGACGGGTTCGTGTTGTTGCTCACTTTAATTGGCATAAAATACCTCCTTTAAAAATCAATGATGATCCATGGCCCGGAAGAACTGGTCTGTATTCTCAATATACAGTAGGGAAATCTGAAATAAAATCCAGTATCCGTTTCTACTGTTATGTAGATTTGATTCACAGTACCCATAAATTGAGGGACAAAAAAAACACTCTCAAAACCGAGACACCCATCAATGACCGGATCTTCGATTTCGCTATTAACATCTACAGATGTTATCGCTTTTAAATTATTTGGCTCACGAGCCATGTCGGCATCCATCGGAAGCTGATCCTTATGCGGAGCCAGAAAGCAAGCGCTCACCCCGTCGTTAAAGTAGTTTCCTAGATCGTACATGTTTGAGCCGGGAGTGGGGGAGGCGAGCGTTCCGGCGTGTGCGGACTGCACATACTTATTCAGCGGAACAATAGGAAACGTAAGACTATCCCCGCTGACAGAAAAAGAATTTTCAGGCCCGATTCTGTCGCGATAATAAGCAAGCCTACCGTGCTCCCCATACACAGACGGGTAAGCCCCGCCCATTAAAGAGTCAGGATCCATAACCCCAAAAAAATCAGGATAGTAATCATTTATTCCGCCGATTAGGACTCTCGGCATCTGACTTCGCGCCCGATCATTGTTCATGTATCCGCCCGCAACTGGATTGAACTTTATCCCGCCCACATTCAATAGGTACGAACTATTTGCAAGATACCCGTACAAGCTACTCGCTTGCTCCTGCTGAAAATCAACAAAACCAATCCCAAAATCAATCGGGTAAATATACGCCATAAAATTACCAGCGCTCGCATCAAAGCGAGACCAGTCAGAGCTGCGATTGGCCAGCGTGAATGATATCTTACAGCTGCCGCCAATGTCGGAGCCGTCAGATTCTGGAAAAAAAACACCGACATAAATTGATTGCGGCGTCGAATAAACCCTGAAGTCCGCCGATTGCCCTGTGTCATGCAGCTGACCGGTAGCAACGTGATCGATATGCAAAACGACAGGGAGACCCCCAGTTAAAACATGCTGATTCTCAGAGTTACCGGACTGGAAAACATGAACACCGTCCCTATAAACAACAACCGGAAGTTTTTTTTTATCAATATCAGGCATCACTAACCTCTGGGCCCGTACACTAGAGCCTTAACCCTGCCTGCCGTATTTATATCAACGAATCTAGCCCCTAATGCAGCTGCAAATATAACATCCCCAGGCGTGTACGGTGGAGTCGTAAAAACTCCAGATGTCAACCCGCCGATCAAGGTATGTTGATCCACATACCCGCTCAAACTGGAAGGCTTCTCAACAAAAAAAGTTGATCCGGTAGCGTCAGAGCAGTACAGATCGTATTCGCGCTCGCTAATAACCTTCATCTCAAGAATCGACACTCCAGCAGATCCGGAACCAGCCGCAGCTCCCGTTACTGGAATTATGGTCTGACCTGTCGCCGGGCTTCTTATCTCCGGGTATTTTATCTTCCGCTTCGGAACCAACGGAACCGGAGTTGCCTTGGAAGGATTTACACCCATAAAACTACTCCGGTGACTGGCCAGCCGAAGCTATGCCAAGGTTGTGAATTACATTCGCAATAGACCCAAGATCCGGATAACCGTCTTCGCGACGCTCCATAAATGCCATCATAGCAGCAATGGCCTTCGACCGCATATCGAGACGGCTCAGGCGTCCGCCATCAGAAATAACATACAACCGATCGTACGCAGCGATAACCTTATCCGACATGGCATCTCTCATGGCGTAAACACGCGCCTTCAGATCGATCGTCTTGCTCATGATAGCATCTTCCACCTCCGCCAGCGCAACGGCCCGCTCACGCTCGATACCGGCCAGGGTGACATCGAAGGTCGAGCTGTTATACATTCCGCGAGAAATCAGCGACGAGCGCAGCTTAGACACCTGAGCGTTAAACGCAACATCGACCTTTGACCGCATGCTATCACCGTACGAATCAAGGATGCCGGTCATCTCCCCGGCAGCAGACTCCATCTCAGCCTCGGCGGACGCAATAAAACCCTTCATTAAGCCGTCAAAAACATCTGATGCCGATTCCAGCGAAAGAAATTCATCCTGCTCGTTATCGACGAGAACGGAATACAGCGCCAGAAGCTCATCATATCGTGAGTCGTTGAGCTCGCGACCTTCGTTGTACGCAGCTGTAAAAGACGGGATTACAGCGGCAAGCGCCTTGCTGGGCTC
>JFJP01005738.1_pt1 | contig 14311 bp, 16 predicted proteins | sample 431651 | NCBI WGS metagenome assembly JFJP01 (sample SAMN02602958, study PRJNA72255) | Microbial mat metagenome, whole genome shotgun sequencing project. | biome: fresh water; feature: sink hole; material: water; isolation source: purple microbial (photo- and chemosynthetic) mats found in... | reverse complement strand
ACCCAGCGGTCGAGCGAAGCCTTGGAGACCTTGTAGCCTACGTTCTCGAGGCCGACGCGAAAGAGTTCGCGAGAGATGCCTTGCTCTTGCAAAAACTCGGTAAGGCGTGCAATCAATTCCCGCTCATCGACCGAGAGTTCCGCAGAGGGGTACTTACGCTTCGCAAGTACAGTGGCCATTAGTCAGTCTCGCCTTTGTTTTATAACCCGCTAACTTACCGTATCAGCGATGCTGCACCACCAAACTTATCTATGAGCAGGATTGGGGTCATAGTGCGGAAATAACGGTCCAGCTCCACGCCAAGCGCTGACCTCTTCTATAGATTTGTTGAGCATGCACATGCCTTCGAAAACTTAGCGGATTGTTGTTTTACAGTGGTGTTCACGGGAGTCTCCATGTTTGCGATGGGCAACGCCTGGGACGCATAAGGCTGCTTAAATCGTGAAAGTCACGAACGCCCTCCTCAAGCGGAAACTCATTTGTCAACAATGGTTTTACCGATGGGTGCCAGAGCAATGAGGGCGAGCTTGATGTGCTGAATTCCAAATGTAATTCCAATGATGGTGACAAAACACAAGAGCGCCGAGCCCAAGTGCCCAATGGCCAGCCAGATGCCTGCAAAGACAAACCAAATAATGTTGCTAATCAAGCCCAGGCCACCGGTTCCGATATCGTCTTTATTGGTCAAATCCTTGCGGCTGACAGCCTCCTTGCCGAACGGAAAAAATGCAAACTGACCAATCACAAAGCAGGCTTTGGCCCAAGGGATACCAACGATGGTGACAGCCGCCAGCAATCCGGCCAGCCACCACCCAAGCCCCATCAGGCAGCCGCCAAAAATGAACCACAGAATATTGCCAATGACACCCATTTCAACTCCAGTTGGTACGACCTCAAACTTGGTCCATTGATTTTAAAAGACTTGTCACATTGTGAAAATTTGAAATATCTTTATGAATCAATGGCTTAGCCATCAAGTCCGACAGCCTCCTAGACCCGGACCTGGACAAGCAATCGAAATTCACTATAGCCGAAGTGAAGAGAACCGCAGCGGTCATACAACAGCGCAGTTGCGCCCGATGTTGACACTCTGGAATTCACTGCAAAGGCACATCGGCGACAGGGGCATGTGTCCGGAAAACAACCATCTCATCACAAACATAGGGTAAACCCTTATACTGAATTTACAAACTTTCAGAAGGGCTCACCATGTCCATACTCTTGCAGCTTATCGAGCTTATCCAGCGTATCAAAACACTCACACAGCACAGCAAGTCCCAGAAGGACCTCGATGATGCCTATCTTTCAGACTCGGCCGATGTCTATGACTTGGAGCGCAGGATGCGTGAAATTGACCTGCGCAGCCGCAGTGCCTCGCGCGGTTTGGCTTACGCCAAAAACTTACTCTGAAGGAGCCCATCATGAAAAACTTGCAAAACACGGATGCGACCCATGTCGCAGAAGCACTACAAAAAACCACTTCGCTCGCGCTTGGCCTGCCATTTGATTTGGCGCGTTCGCTCTACGCATTGGCCGTGCGTTTCGGCTTGGTTGAGAGCTCCCTGCTCGGTAGCGCAAGATTTGGTCGTGACATCAGTTCGCTTGAGAAGATGGCTTTAGGCCCTTGGGCACGGCAAGTCTGATTGTTGTGCCAGCGATGGTGATGACGAGGCCGTCAATCATTTCACGCGGTGCTTGAAAAACTCTTGTCTTACCCTCAGGTAAGTCCGTGTTGTTGGGCATTTGAAAAAATGCAGACCAGCACATCAACAATCAACTCTTTTTGGGCCTCTAATGCTTTTTGAATCTTTTGACTTGGGGCACATTCGTCTTGCCAACCGCACCGTCATGGCACCGATGACACGCAGCCGCTGTTCACACAACAGTGCCCCCGATGCACTGGTTGCCAAATATTACGAGCAACGTGCCACCGCCGGTTTGATTGTGACTGAGGGCACTTCGCCTTCCCCCAATGGCGTAGGTTATGCCCGGATTCCGGGGCTCTACAACGAAGAACAGGTTCAAGGCTGGCGCTTGGTCACCGATGCTACTCACCAAGCGGGCGGGAAAATCTTTGTGCAATTGATGCACGCAGGAAGAGTTTCCCATCAGGACAATCTTCCCGCCGGTGCATGCGTCATGGGCCCCAGTGCAGAGGTCTGCCCTGGTAAAATGTGGACGGACAAGGGGGGCATGTAGTCGCATACGGCACCCGTGGTCATGACAGAGGCGGACATCACTCAGGCCGTTGCCGAATATGCCAATGCTGCCAAGCTGGCCATCAAGGCAGGATTTGATGGTATTGAACTCCACGCGGCCAATGGCTACCTGATGGAGCAGTTTCTCAATGCCAATGTCAACAAACGCACCGATGGCTACGGTGGAAGTGCTGACGCACGCAATCGATTCGCCCTTGAAGTTGCGCAGGCTTGTGTGTCCGCCATTGGCGCGGACAAGGTTGGCATCCGGATTTCTCCGCACGGTGTTTTCAATGGAACTGGTGCTTTTGATGGTGTCGAGGAGCAGTTTCTGGCCTTGACCAAAGCCGTGTCTGCCATGGGGCTGGTTTACCTGCACTTGCTTGACCACTCTGCCATGGGGGCGCCGCCTGTCCCGGCTGAGCTAAAAACAAAGCTTCGGGCGGTTTTTGCTCAAACGTTTATTTCCGCAGGCGGCTTTGATGCCCAAAGCGCCGAGAAGGCTTTGCAAGCAAAAGAGGCGGACCTGATTGCTTTCGGTCGGCCCTTTATCTCAAACCCTGATTTGGTCGCTCGCCTGAAGTCAGGTGCTGCACTGGCCGCGCCAGATATGAGCACGTTCTATACGCCGGGTGAAAAAGGTTACACAGACTACCCGGCGATGGATAAATAGGCAGACCGACTCACTTGATACAAGCAAAGGGTGCCGATGGCATCCTTTCTTCAAAATGCATCACACTGCGGTTTGACAATAACAAGCCCAATGCAAATTACACGCTGCCCTGAAACCCTTTTTGCACCGACATGGCTGAGTCACGGCTAAGCCGGCTTATTGCCCGCATGCGTGATTATTGGCGCAACAACTGGAAAAGCCACTCGCAAACAGTCGTTTTCGCAGCGGCCGTTGTCTTTGGCGTTCAAGCCTGGCAGACAAGAGCTGTGCCAAGTGGACTTGCGCCGAATGTCGATCTTGTGCTGCTGCAACCGGACGGCACATCTTCAAAATCTACCCTACAGGACTGGCGCGCCCAGCACCCAGGCCAGCCAGTTACCCTGCATTTCTGGGCCGACTGGTGTCCCATTTGCCGCACAGAAGAAAACAGCATCACCCGCTTGACGGCAGACTGGCCCGTTTTGAGCGTGGCGATGCAGTCAGGCCCGGAAGACAATGTGCGCAAGGTCATTCAGAAGCGGGAACTACCCTGGAATGCGAGCGTGGACGAGAGCGGTCATGCAACCCATGCCTTTGGCTTCAACGCAGTTCCAGCATTTGTTGTCGTCGATGCAAGGGGCCAACTGAGAGCGCCGACCATGGGCTACACCACTGAAATCGGCATGAGGCTTCGACTTTGGTGGGTGTCCTTGTTGAGTGTGTAGCCAACCCTTCATTGAACAGCTGAACTTCCATTGCGTCCAAAACTCTAACAGTGACAATCCGTTTGTTCAACAAACTCTACCGAGTTACACCATGAAAAAACTTCTACTTCTTTCTGCGGCCCTGACGGTCAGCAGTTTGAGCCTGGCCCAAGAAGTTGGCCGTGTGGTTTCTTCAACCCCCATCGTCCAACAGGTCGGCCAGCCCAGAAACGTCTGCACCACTGAGCAAGTCTTTGTGCAACAGCCCAAGTCTGGCGCAGGTGCCTTGATGGGTGGCATCACCGGAGGGGTCATGGGCAATGCGATAGGCGGCGGCAGTGGCAAGGCGGCAGCCACCATGATTGGCATCATGGGCGGAGCCATTCTGGGCGACAACATTGAGGGTCAACCGATGGCCCAGACTCAAAATGTGCAGCGATGCAGCACGCAAACCTTTTATGAAAACCGGACTGTGGCCTACAACGTGGTCTATGAGTTTGCAGGCAAGCAGTATTCCGTTCAGATGCCCTACGACCCAGGCCCCACGGTTCAATTGCAAATTTCCCCGGTCGGCGCAAGCCAGCAAGGGCTCGCACCACAAGCCGAAACCACCTATCAGCAGCCTGTTTATAGCCAGCCATCAGCCATTGTGGTGACAGATGAGACCTACCCGTACCCCATATATGAGCGCCGCACCTACTACCCGCCCATCAACTTGAATTTTGGCTACGGGTATTCGGGTGGTGGTTATGGTGGCCACCGTGGCCATTGGCGTTGATTTTTCCATAGTGACCAACCAGAGCAGCATCATATGAAGGCAATTTTTAGCATTTTGGGCTTACTCATCGTGGTGGCCATTACAGGTTTTCTGGTCAAGAAGCAATTGGGGTCGGTGTCTGAGATACCCGTCAAGCTTCAAGACGGAACCCAAATTTCTGTGCCAACCACCACGCCTGGTGCGACCACACAGCAGCAAAGCCAGCAAATTCAGCAGCAAGTCAAACAGTCCGTGGAGGCCGCCATGCAACAGGCACGCCCCATTCCGGATGACAAATAGTCCACGCTCACAGGTTTTATGAAAAACGAAGAATTACAAGCTGAACTCGATTCCCTGATTGCCACCCAAGCCGGTCTGATGGCCATCGTTGGCTCGCTCATGGCCACGCACCCTCACTATGAGAAATTCCAGCTTCATTTGACTGGACTTTTGGAGGTGCTGCTGACGGGTGACGCAGGCAAGTCGTTTACAAGAGAGCAGCGGCAACAAGCACGTGATTTTGTTCAAACACTGCAAAACATCAATAAAGCGCCGTCCAAAATTGAGCCGCTTGCATCAATCGCCAATCTCTAGCCGTACGCCGGACACATTGGCATGAGACCAGAAAAAAACCCGGCACAGTGGCCGGGTGGAACCCTTGCGGGCCTCGTTCAGGGAGGAGAAACGAGGGGGCTTTAAACCCGGGCCAAATCTATCACACTCTTGGCTATGCGAAAACGCACCAGCACCTATTCACACATTTTAGAATCGCGGTAATTTTGAGGATTGAGAATGTCTTTTAGGTTCATCGCAGCGGTCAATCATCTGGCGCAGGCCGATGAGCAGCTGTCTATTGGTCGAATTAGCGATGCACAACACGCAGCATTGCGGGAGGCCGCGCTAATCAGGGCACTGAAGGAGCTGGCAGCGCAATGTGGCATTGAGCTGGTTATGCCACTGCAAATCGACAGTGTTGGGGAAATCAGTATTGTTGCCAAGCCTGAGGCTGGGCAATCAACTCATCGCCTGGGCTCCTTTGGACAGGATTTTGTGGACCACCTCAATGAATTTTCACCGCGGACGAATCTGAAACCTGGCACAAAGCTGCTGCCTGGCAATGGCAGATGTCACATGAGTCACATTGACGCACAGATGATGGTCATGGCGCATTTCAAAACGATATCGTCAACTCGTTTATAGACAAGCCCGAGCAATAGGAATGCACATGCCCCAACTACTGCTGCGTGAAAAGGTCTTCATTGGCGTTATGTTGGCTAGCGAACGCGGGAAGCGTACTAAAAACCCTCCACAGGAGCTTCCTAAACAACGAGGCGCACGCAAAGGCGCAGGCAGAACACGATGCTTTGCTTGAAATTAATCAGTAACTGGATGCTAAGTACGGGACGATGCCAAATTATTAGTCTGGCCTCTAGATGGACTTGGAGATAATGCTGCACGGAGCAACACCATTTTCTTTTGTTATCCGGTGTATGACTGGGGAAACATGAAACACTGTGTTTCAAATGCGTCTGCGGGGTGTTGCGGGGACGGTGTTGTTCATGACAACACTTGTTTTAATCGCAGGGGGTAAACAGAGACTACGCTCTATTACTCATAGTTCCTTAAGCATTTTTTCAATGGTTTTGAGCTTGCTTTCTTCCAGTCCTTCAATGGAGATTGAGAAAATTTTCCGCTTCTGATTGAATGAGATTTGGGCCTTGCAGCCGGACTTTCCGGTGACTTCAGCAACCTCAATTGAATGGGTGATGTTTGAAACATCGCCCATTGTTGTAATCCGTTTGAAGACCTCCGCAGACTTCACCACCACCCCGCTATCTCTTTCTGCTTTTATCGCATTGGCGATGGCCAACGTTGCGTCAGGGTCCTTTTGCACGGCATCGGCCAGCGGACCCGCCCATCGACGTTGAATGTCCAGTCGCGACTCGAAGGCATCTAAAACTTGGCTCGGTAACCTAGCAATTTTTACGGACTCCGAGGCGATACCAAGCCCAACCCCAATCGAGTCCGACAGTTTTCGCAACGATGAATACAAGCCATCGTCCAGAGCTCGCCGGTACATTTCGCCTTGCTCATATATGGTCAAATCGGCGCGTTGGCGATTTTCTCGGTCCATCTGTTCGAACAATTCCCTGTCCGTAGCATCTTCAATCAATGTAAAAACCGGAAGTCCTAGCTCCAAACACGCCCTGTGGCGGCGGTGGCCAAACACGATTTCATGGGAGATTTGCAGGGTGTTCCCCGGGGGAACACCCCTGACTTTGATGGGTTGTATATTACCCCCAGCATTAAGAATCTCTTTTTTAAATTCATCCCATGCAGGGCCCTTGAAGGAATCCTCCGAGCGATTTGCCCATTTACTCGCGCGGATTGTTGCGGGGTCGATGCGTTTGGTGGGCTCAGAGTCTTGAAATTTAGCGACAGAGGCTTTAAGGGATTCGTTTTCTTTTGCAAGCAACTCGTCTCTGTAAACGAGTTCTGCATGCAACCCTACAGCCGAGCGCCCACTCCTGGTCGGCGGTTTTGATAGCTCGGAGCCTGCTTTACTGGCATTTTGTGCGAGCATCGCATCGTTGTCCGCAAGAATTTTTTCCATGTCTACGCGCGCAATTTTGTCTTTAAGTAGCGACATTATTTATCCTTTTCAATTGAGCTCACTGAGTTGGCGGCCCCATGCAATTTGCATTTGCCCTTCGATGAGCTCCACAAATTTCTCATATGCGTCGAAAGCTCTCTTGTAGGTCCTGGTGCCAATCTCTGTGGCGCTGGTGTCGTACACTGTGCCAAATGCCATCGAAGACCCTGATGTCGCGCTCGTAATCGGGATTTCAACTGGCAGCACAGTTTCACCATACGCGCCGGTAATCCATTCGCGGACAGCAATTGCCGACAGCCCTGTATCAACCTTGGACAGCAGGATGTTGACAAAATCGAACTCCTTTGCCTTTCCCCTGCTGGTCAATAGTGTTTCTATCACATCGTTAAACAAACCCCAAAATTGAGCACTAGATGCGAAGTCCAAGTTGTTTGGCGGGACCGGCATGATAAGCCCATCGGCCGCCAAGAGGGCGTTGACGGTGAGGTAGGACAACGAGGGGGAAGTGTCAATGATGATGGCATCGTAGTCCCTTCGTACTGAGTCCAATGCGAAGTTCAGAATATTCCAGAACTCGAATCCTGGTTTTGTTTTCTGTAAATTTGGCAACGCAAATTCTGCACCGTACAGAGATAGGTTCGCGGGAATGATGTCGATTCCGTCCCAATACGTCTTCCGGATGGCGTAGTTCACGAAGGTCTCTGTGCCGTAGCAAAGCTGCAAAAGGGTTTGGTCATCCTCCACATTCGACCCATCGATACCGAATAAAGCGGTCAAAGATGCCTGCGGGTCCATATCGACAACGAGGACTTTATGGCCACGCAAGCTAAGCCCTTGCGCCAAGGTCGCGCTGGTTGTTGTCTTGCTTACGCCGCCTTTAAAGTTGCAAATCGCGATAACTGTGGCATCCACGTCGTTCTCCGGGCGCATAGATTCTTGGCGAAATGTGCGGGCCCAGGTCCTGGTTGTCGAGAGAGTGAATAGCCGTTTTTTCTTACCTGGCTCAGCTTCTTCTGGGGCAGGGAGGTCTCCTTTTATCAACTGATGTTGTAAAGCCCCTAATCCAATGTTGCATAGTTCAGCCACCTGGGCCAACGAAAACATTGGCGATTTCTTAACAGACTCGGGGGCGAGCATGCTACTTCGAATACCAGCAAGTGCAGCTTTTGCTTTTTGTTCGAGGTTGACTAAGTCCTGCTGGTTCAGTCTGCGTTTGAATTGTGGAGTTGCTTTTTTCATACTTGAATTTTATCGTTGAGAAGCCAAAGATTCAATGTGGGACTAGAAAATGAATTGGACTTTCTATTTCCTCAGCTTTATTGACTTTGGACTTTGAAAGTCTTAGAAATCATCAATCACGGCGGAGTTGTCCACAGGTGGTGGCGTTTTGAGGCCTTCTTCTTTAAAACAATTCAATACCTTTAATACAGATTTAACACCCCAAAAATTAGTGTTTTTACTCTTTTAATCAATAACTTACTGTTTCAATACGTGAGACAAACCAGCTAGTGCGTGAGAGAAACCAACCGCGTTGTGAGTGAAATCAAACAAAGTGTGAGACAAACCAACCAGTCAACCTGAACTATTGCACAGGCTCTAATCAGGCCAATGTAATACTTCAATATTACCAAAGCTGCCTAAATTGACGAGTTATCACTAGACAATTGTGAGAAGAACCAACCGGTGGCGCTTCATGAACACTTCAATTGTGAGAAGAATCAACCATCTATTGCATCGCCATGCTTATAAGACTAAAATGTGAGTAACTGGAATCTCACATGAAAAAAGAACAAGACGCAAGGCAGCTTATTAACCAGCAAGAGAAGATTCGCAAAGCCGTATCCACCTTGGCTGTTGTACCGAAATCTGGCGGCCCAATCACTCGGCTGGCTCGACAAGCGTATTCGATAATGCTGATGATTGCGAAGGAACAAACGATTGAGACCGGAAATCGAATAATCTTCAAGGCTCCGTTGAATTCAATTATCCGCGGGTACGAGGGGGCACGTGGTTCAAAAATAGAAGTCAGGGCCCACGTTAAGTCAATGATTTCCACTGTAGTCGAGTGGCAGTCCCCCACTGCTGGCGAGTCGAACGATTGGGAAGCTTGCGGCTTGCTTTCATGGGCAAAGCTTACCGAGGAGGGCGGGCAAACGATGTTTGCGTGGAGTTATGCTCCACCAATCCTGGACCAGCTGATGAACCCGCAAATCTACGCGCAACTGGAACGCTCAACCATCGGCAAATTCCGCAGCCACCACGGCCTTGCCCTGTATGAGATATGCGCACGCTACAAAGACAATCCCTCCCACAAAACAAGTAAAAATATTTGGCAGTGGTGGCAGCCCGTGCTAACCGGGAAACCGAAGAAAGAGGATTCAAAAACAGAATACCGCTTCTTTAAGCGAGACACACTGACACCGGCAATCGAAGAAGTGAACTTAGTAAGCGAACTTACGGTGTCCATGATTGAGTTCAAAAACGGCAAAAGTATCAACAGCATTCAGTTTGAGGTGCGCAAAAAACCGGAGATGGTTGAGGACCTTTTGGATTCAAAACCGGTTGAGGCATCAGCTTTGGTTAAGGCCGGTGAGCTAGGGATACAGGAATCAGTGGCTGAACAGCTTTGGGAAAAGCACGGCAACGCGAAGCTCCTGGCTGCGCTCAACGCCCTGGCATCCAGGGTTACTCAATCGACCGCACCCGTCAAGTCAAGGGCTGCATACCTGCGGGCCATACTTGCGGAGCAGGAAGGAACGTTAGCGGCTGCTGAGGCCGAAGTCAAGAAAAATCCTGCGAGCAAGGCCGCTAAGGAGCCGACAGTGAACTTGGCCGAGCTCTCCCTCCAAAAAACGAAAGCCAGTGAAGTTAAGAGATTTGACGTTATCAAAAATGAAATCCAAGCCTTGACCGACGATGTTCGCATGGGTTTGATTGCTGACTTCGCGGAATATGGCCGCGCGACTTCGATGACCCCACGCATGCTGGAGAAGCTGGAGGATGGGAGATGGGCCGCCCCTATGGTGTTGGGTGCCCTGGTCGTGTATTATTGGAAGAAGACGCGTGGGACCGCTTGGTCGGATGAGGTATAAATTTCGCCAAGAAAAAACTCAAAGGTGTGGTTTTGAATAGTTTGGCTGCATCGGTGTGTCTAAGTTATTTCTTTTAAATCAACGAGTTATCTGTTCTCAGGTGAATGTATTTGGGAAGCAAAACAGGCATCGTTCTTGGCGAAAAAATGGCATCCATAGGCGACCAAGACACATGAAATCGGAGGATTTGATGCAAAAAAGCAAGCCAAGATGCCGTTTTTACCAGATAACAGTCTGGTTTAGTCCGCCAGGAATCTAGAGGTGAACCTATTTTGGAACTCAACCGGTTCTAAGGTGAACTTATACCTTGCGCGGTTGAAATTGGCTGGTTCCGCCGTAGGCGCTGCATGGCTTGCAAAGCGGTAAATTTCAACCGCGCAAAGAATATTCAGGAACTGAGCCTTACCTGTCCCAGTCTTCCTTTCCCCCCCTCGGAATCGCAGAAATCAGGCCCCAGTATTCTTCCTTGGTTGGGCATCCGGTTTTCCACCGACCACCGACAAAATTGCGCGTGGTCGGTGGAATTGGCCTTCTGGCCAGCTTATACCTCACGGTTCGCTCATTTTTATATGAGGTTCCGATGATTGGCATCAATAAAATCAACAACTTAGCTTACGTGTCAATCTGTGATTATTGTCAAAAATTGGTTATAAAAAATGTAAGTTGTTGATTTTATTACTATAAAAATGAGCGAACCGGGAGTTATACCTTGCGCGGTTGAAATTAACCGCTCTTTATCCCGTGTTCGACAGCAAGCGCTCACAAGCCAAACTGGCATCAGCGAAAAGCGGTCAATTTCAACCGTGCAAAGAATAATGCCCCTTGGGAAGCTCGTGCTTGAGCGCCACCCAAAACGCACGAATCATGACAGCGCTGTTGATGCTGGCCCGATTTGGCCCCGGGTGCCGACCTTGGACTGACCCAGCATCACCGTTCGCGCTGCGCCCCCCGCAACGATTGCCGAGGCATTGCGCCGGGTCATGGATAAGCGCCAGCGTGGGTCAATTTTGACATCGGGCCTCAACAACCGAGGGCTATTGAGCACCTTTGCGGCCCATACCGCTGGGGATTGGCCTGCTGCAACTGCCAAAAGGTGCCAAAAGCAGCATAAAACATGGCCTGATAATGCTGATTATCAAGCCATAAAAGCGCTTATCATGGCCCCGGCGCAACGCCGCCAAATACTCTTGGAGAACCCCAGCATGGCGCAAAACGCTGTCATCGCGCTCCCCCGCGAGCGCTACACCCGGGTGGATTTCACCGCGCTGCGCGCCCGGCTGCATAAAATCGCCACCCGTCGCATCATCGCCTTGTATTACAGCGAGGAGGCGCTGGAGGCTATCGGCTGCTCTAGCCCCGAGGGGCTGGAGCGCCGGCTCGATGGCCTGCGCGACCACCTGGTGCAGCGGGTGGTGCTGAAGAACCCGGCATTGGCAGCGCATCTGGCCAACGCGCGCAGTTTCAACAGCTGGCCGAGCGCGGTGGTGGACTTTTTGCTGAGCGCGGCCGAGCAGAACCTGAGCCAGGCCACCTTGGCCGACCACCTTGCGGTCTGGCTCAAGCCCCGGGTCGCCAGCGTCCTCAAGGGCGAAGGTCTGGCGACACTGGCCGACCTCAAGCGCTGCATCGAGAGCCGGGGGACGGGCTGGTATCGGCCGATACCCCGGCTTGGCCCCAAGCGGGCGCAGGCGATAGAGAACTGGCTGCGCAGCCAGCCCGGCCTGGGTCCGCTCAACCTGGCCCTGGACGCGCCAGTGGACGGCCTGGTTGAACTGGCCAGCAACTCAAGTCTGACCCCGCTTGAGCGCATCGGCCGCATCACGGCCGCTTTGTCGGGGGTGGAGGGGCGCAATCGCAGTGCCCAGTTTTGCCTGGTGTCGGCTCGCTGCGACCTCGATGCGGTGAACGCCTACCTGTACAAATTTCGCGGCCAGCCCAGCACCCTGCTGGCTTACCGCAAGGAAATCGAGCGCTTTTTGCTGTGGTGCGTGGTCGAACGCCGCACGGCGCTGTCGTCGGTGTTGACCGATGAGTGCGAGGCGTACAAGGATTTTTTGGCCCAGCTGCCAGCGCACTGGCGCGGAGCCTGGGCACCCCGGCACGCGTCCAGATGGAAGCCGTTTGCCGGCCAGCTCGCAGCAAGCTCGCAGCGCTACGCGGTGCAGGTGCTGCGCAGCTGCTTTGAGTGGCTGGCTCGGGTGCGCTATCTGGGCGGCAACCCATGGGTTACGGTGGCCGACCCGGCTGTGGCCCAACCGGAGCTGCCTATCGATATCGAGCGGGCGCTGCCGCTGGCCCTGTGGGGGCAACTCGCCGCTGCCGGCGGCCTGCTCGATTTGGTGTGCGGCAGTGCGCCGCCGCTCAACGGGGAGAACATTGGCACCAAGGACCCGAGAGCTGCGGCTGCGCAGTACCGGCTGGCGCGGGCGGCGATTTTGCTGATGGGAGACAGCGGGCTGCGCCGCGAGGAGGTGGCGCGCGCCAGCCGCAATCACCTGCGCCAGGTGCCCGAACAGCCCGAGCTCTGGGAGCTCAAGGTGCTGGGCAAGCGCAACAAGTGGCGCAGCGTATTCCTGCCGCAGCGGGTGGTGGCGGCCATCAAGGCGCACTGGCAGGACCGGGGGCATGATTTCGGCGACGACAACAGCGCGATGGCGGTACTCTCGGCGGTGGTGCCTGGCTGCGCCCCGGCCACGGTGGCGAAACACTGGCAGCCAACGCCCACTGGAGTGCGCCTCACCGGTGCCGGCTTGACCCCCGATACGCTCTATCAGGTCGTCATCCGGGCGTTCAAGTCAATGGCCGCTGATGCGCGGCTGCCGCTGTCCGAGTCGCAGCGCAGCGCGCTGCTGCGCGGCGCGCCGCACGCCTTGCGCCACACCTTTGGCACCCAGGCGGCGGCCAAAAACATGCCACTTGATGTGTTGCAGAAATTGATGGGCCACGCCTCCCTACAGACCACCAGCATTTATGTCCAGGCTGAGCGCGGGCGCAGCATTGAGGAGGTTAGCAAGCTGTTTCTTGACCAGTCCGGGACACCGCCATAACCCACACCGACACGCTGTCTTGGAACCCGGCTGGAACAGGGGCCAACCGCTTCAACCCGGTGGCAGGCTTTCAGCCGGCAGTCGCGCCAGCACCCCGGCCATCGTCCCCTGCGCGTCATCGGCCTGCATCCACGCAATCGTGCCCAGTTTTCTGCGCTTCTTGGACGGCGGCACTGGCAGGATGGGGGCCTGGGCGTTGAATAGCCCATGCCGGCTCTCCAGCTGGAACCACGCCACGTCCAGCTTTCCGGGGTACTGCCCAACACTGCCCCACTTGGACAGGATGGCCTTGGTGTCCTTGACCTTGTTTCGCGGCAGCGCCCACGCTTCGGTGACCAGTACCACAAAATCCGCATCCAGGTAGGTGGCCATGCGCTTGGCCTGCCTTGCGGATGCCTCTTTGGCGCCCTGGCTGGAGGTGTCCACTGGAACTGTTTGCAAAACTTCGGCGGCGGTGCTGCCAATGTAGTAGGTCGAGGGCAATTCTTTGCCGGCAAGCAGCGATTCATGGGCATCGGCGAGCAGTTGCTGCAGGATTTTCCGGTATTGCTCCGGGATGATGGCGAGGGTCGGTGCGGGCTTGCCAGGCGCGGCATCAGGCGTTGGGGCTGAAGTGTGGTTTGGCATGAAGGGGATGATTGGCGGAGCAAGGCCAAGATTGTCGCTGACACCGGCAACGAAATTATTCGTCAAATGGCCGTGTCTTAACCATGCGGCCGTTTAGCCCGACAGTGGCTTGCAGCAGATAGCCCAACGTGCCTTCACGCGTGGCAGCTACGCTGTCATCCTCCGTGCCATGCCTGCATCAGACACCCGTGTGTTGCTGCCGACCCGATTTTGACCCTGGCATCGACTTTCAGCAGCAGAGGTCAATTTGCTGTAGGCAGCAACAGGGGTTGTACCTCCAACGCCGCGAAATCTTTGAATCGCGCTTGCAAGTCTCAAAAACGACCGTTTTTGAGCATCGCTATTGAGAAAGCCAGTCTCCATAGGCTGAAATGATGCCGTGGTCTTCTCAAAACTGGTTCTCATATCAACCAAGTCACTATGATGGGTTTTGAGAACGTATCGCCCTGTAACAGCCCCAGTCAGTCATCGTTCTCATTGGTAGAGAACACTGCTAACGTACTCTGTAATCCGTTTCCTGAGACGACCCCAAAATGGTCTATACCGGTGCAGAACTGCGGGTTGATGATGAGGATGTTTTTTTACAGGTACTGCACGGTGGGCGCACTCACGAGCTGGGG
>JFJP01039160.1_pt1 | contig 14313 bp, 3 predicted proteins | sample 431651 | NCBI WGS metagenome assembly JFJP01 (sample SAMN02602958, study PRJNA72255) | Microbial mat metagenome, whole genome shotgun sequencing project. | biome: fresh water; feature: sink hole; material: water; isolation source: purple microbial (photo- and chemosynthetic) mats found in... | reverse complement strand
TCTATCTCAATAGTTTTTATGTACGTGATATCACGTGTAACCCCGAATGTACCGATAATATTCCCATTCAAATCGCGCAAAGGCATTTTGGTAGTCGAAACCCAACGATCCGAACCATCAGCCCATTTTTCATGTTCCTCCACATTAATCATTGGTCTGCCTGACCGGATAATACGCTGCTCATCGTTAAATGCCGGTTGCGCATGTTCTTCGCTGAAAAAATCAAAATCTGTTTTGCCAATAAAGTCGTTTGGCGAATCAATTTTGTGGAGTTCGGCTACAGATTTACTGACACGGATAAAGCGACTTTGTAAATCCTTAAAGTAAATAGTATCAGGTATGTTATTTAGTAACGCATCCAGTAAATACTTTTCCTGTACAAGTTGTTGTTGTATCGTTTGTAATTCAGCGTTTCGTTTCGCAAGGTCTTTCTGGGTGTCTAATAGCTCATTGAGGTTTCTGCGTACCTCTTCTTCTTTTTCCAGCAATAATTTATGCTGCTCGCCTAAGCGCATTTCTTTTTCTTTAACATCTGTGATGTCGAACTGTATGCCAAGTAATCCTGTTTGTTGTAAATGCGGGATAAAAAATGGCATTTTGAGCGTTTTGAGAATACGGACTTGTCCGCCATAATCCTTAAATATCTCTTCTGGGTATAATACAGGTTTCCCTCCTTCAATAACCTCTATTTCAGCCTTTCTATATTCGAGCGCATCTTCGTATTTGAAATGATCGAAATCGGAAGTACCAATCAGTTTTTCGGCAGGTACAGCATGTGCTTTAGCAACAGCCTTATTCACAATTATAAATTTACCCTCTTCGTCTTTTACAAAAATTTTCTCCGGAATATGGTTTATAATCTGAATGAGCGTTTCGCGATTGGCTTCGATAGCTTTCATCAATTCAGCGGTACGTAGTGCCTCTTCCTCTTTGAGCTGATTCAATTCTTCTTGGGTAATTTTTAAAGTATCATAATTCTTTCTGACTTCTATTTCACGTTCCTGAAGCAATTGAGATTTTGCGGTTGTTTCTTGCAGTAAATTTTGAATTTCATTTTCTTGTTGTTTCTTAGTATCAATATTGTACGCCAGATATAGGATTTTGAAAACATTACCATCTTTATCGCGCATTGGTGTAAAGGTGGCAAACTGCCACGAAGTACCCGATTTCGTTGTAATATTTAGTTCGCCTTCATAATGCCTACCTCCATTAATAATCCGGTTCCACACCTCATCAAAGTCGTGCCAATCAGCAGGATTGAATAGTAGGCTAACGTGCCTTCCGCGAATTTCATCTGTAGAATACTGCATGATGTCGAGAAACTTGCTATTCGCATAGTCGAAAGTGCCATCCGTATTAAAATCAGCGCGAATGGTAGAATGATTGACCGCATTTACAAAACCCGACGACAGCTCATCTTTGCGTGCCGAGGCTTCCTGTGTTGCTTGTAACTCTTCCATGTTTTGGCGCATCTCTTCTTCCTGTGCCGCTAACTCTTCTGACTGTCGGCGCGATTGATCGAGCAACATGTTTGTTTTTTGGGCTACCTTTGCCGATTGAAGCGTGGAGGAGATATCGTCCGCTAATTCTTCGATGAAGCTAATTTCGTGCTCCTCAAAATAATTGAATGAAGCTAACTCAATGACGCCCAGCACTTGTTTATCATCAAACAAAGGCACAAGCAAGAGGCTACGCGGATTGGTCTTACCTAAACCTGACGATATTTCGATGTACTCATTCGGTATCTCGGTAAGATATATGGTTTTTCGCTCCTGCGCGCAGGCTCCTATAAGCCCCTCACCCAACAATATTTTTTTATTTCGATATTTTCGACGATCATAAGCAAATGAAGTAAGTAGCTCAAAATGTAAATCTTGTGGATCATCATCGTTGTAGATAAATAAACCGCCCTGATTGGCATGCAGATAGTCAATCATACTTTTTAGTACATTGTATGCCAGCTCACTTAGGTTTCCGCTATATTCTCGCAGTATATCATTGAATTGCGTAGTACCTTGTGTTATCCAATGACGACGCTCTTCGGCTATTTTCCTTTCGGTTTCTTCTAATTTTGCTTTGCGCAGGTTGTCGCGCATGGTAAGTAGGCAATTTCCAAGTTTATCTGATTTACCAAGTGGCGAATACAAGCTGTCAAACTCGGCATTACTTATTTCTGAAGCTAAACGGGTTGTCTCTTTAATTCCTAATATCAAAGTATTTAGTGATTGTCCTACTTGATTTATGTCCGTGTTGTTAGTGGTGGGGAAAGTATCGTTGGGTAAAACGCCGGTTTCTAAGGGAGTAATGTAAGATTTCAATCCGTCTATCGGTTTGTGTATTGACAGATAAAATCTGTAGGTATAATAAATAAGTGCTGCAATGAGCAATGCCACAATAAACAATGACAATAACGTTGTGGATTGTATTTGTTTAGGCAATTGCAGTACTGCGGTGTTATCTAACTTAGCAATTAATTTTTCTATTGAATTTGATGTGTTATTCAGTTTTCCCATCAATCCTTCATCCGCGCCTGATCCAAGTTCACGATCAATTGCATTGATAGCTAAAAATTGATCACGAACATTGATCACGCTCAAAAATAACTGTTGTTCAACCGGTTTTATTTTATTTCTACGAATCAATGAATCAATAACCATACTATCAAGTAATGAGGTTTGTACTTGGTAAGCCTTAAGGTAGTTGTCTAATTCATTGAAAGTTGAAAAAAACATATCGGAATATCGCGCGTCGCGTGTCATTAGGTAATCATTACTGATAACCGTGATATTATTCAGGTAATTTGAAATAGTTGGGTTGGTGTTAAGCGTAAGCGAGCGGTGTATCTCATCATAAAACCTGCCGATGTGTCCTGTTTTATAGATACTACTGCCTTTTTCTCGGGTTTTTTCGGCTATCTGATCGAAAGTTGTTCTATAATTTTGCAAAAGTTCATATAATTGTTCTAAATCGGTTTCAATTCCAAATTTTTCCGCGTTTTTACTGGTGCGTAGTTGGTTTACTGCGGCTAATAGTTCTTCGTGTTTGCTGATTAGCTTGGTTTGATGCAGATTTTTTCCGGTTGCAAAAAAATCGTAATCCTGACTATAAGTTATAAAAAAATCATTTTTTGTGTTTTTTAGCTCAAGAAAAGTGAATGAACTATGCTGTACACTTTCGTAATAGGTGCCAGAGGTGAGAATTCGGTTGATAATAAAAACATTTGACAGTAAGGTAACAACAAATGTCCCTATTAAAAATATAATAAGTAATAAGAATCCATTCCGTATATTTAGTTTCAATTGCCTCATTTTTACTTCTTGGTTATCTGTCGCTGTTAATTTAATACAATTACGATTGGCGCAAAATTAAAACTGGTTGAGCGAAAAGTGTATGTTAGATAGTAGGGAGCGCTCATTCTGAATTTCTAATTAGCCTATCATGTGCGCGTTGCAGTTCGTCCATCTTTTCGCGCAGTCGTTTTTCATTGTCTGCTAATTCTATATTTTTTTGTTCAATCTCCTTTTCTTTTTGGCGAGCTTTATCAAAAGCCCGTTTGAGCACTTTTTCATTCAGCAATAGCTTTTGATTCACCGATTCGAGTTCTTTTTGATAACGCAAAAACTCTTGTTCTTTATTATTCAACTCAATGGTCATTTTATGTGCTTCTACCTCTGCTTGCTTTTGTTGGGTTATATCTTGAGCCAAATATAGCACTTTCTCAATATCATCGTGGTTATCGCGTATTGGGGTGTACGACATAATCAACCATATTGCTCTACCCGAACGTGTTTTATAATTAACCACCGCTTGATAGTGTTCGCCAGATAGCACTTTAAGCCAAATATCCTCAAAATTGTTTAACTCGTCGGGCGAGATGAAAGAACGTATATTTTTACCGATTAAATAATACTGTTCGTATTCAAAAAGTTTTAAGTAGTTGTTGTTTACCACAGTAACTGTGCCATCTAATTGTAACTCGGCTCTTATAATAGTGTAATCAATTGCCTCAATCAACCCGTTCATTTCCATCTCTTTGCGAGCGGCAGATTCCTGAGTGGCTTGTAACTCTTCAAGGTTTTGTCGCATCTCTTCTTCTTGCGATACCATTTCTTCAGCTTGTCTTCGCGATTCTTCCAGTAGTTTATTGGTGTGCTCGGCTATTTTAGTAGTTTCGAGTGTTGACGCAATATCGTCTGCAATATCTTCCACAAGTTGAATTTCGTGTTTAGCGAATGGATTGAATGATGCCAACTCTACTACGCCAAAAATTTTGTCTTCTCGTTTAAGTGGCACCACCAGCAGACTGTTGGGGCGTGCATGACCAAGCCCGGAAGTAATCTCAATATAATTTGGGGGAATGGTTTTTAAATAAACCGTTTGCTTTTCAACAGCTACCATTCCAATTATTCCTTCCTTTATAGCTATTTTTCGCTGTAAGTGCCGGCGTCTGTTGTACGCATAGGAGGCTTTCAGTTCAAAGTGTTGGTCTTCTTTATCATCATCAACATAAACGAACAATCCTCCTTGGTTGACATGAAAATAATCAACCATGTTTTTAATAATAAGGTAAGCCAAATCTTCAAAACTATCTGTTTTTGTGCGAAGTATATCATTAAATTTTGCTACACCTTCGCTTATCCAATTACGAATTTTGTCTTCCTCTCTACGTTTTTCATCTTCTTCATCAGCCGATAAAAGACTTTGTTGCATCTCAATCAGTGAATTGCCTATGCGATCACTTTCGCTTAAGGGTGTAAAGTGGGCGCGAACATTACCTTTTCCAATATCGGATGCAAAATTACTAATGGTACGAAGCCCGAGGATAATTTGATTTATGTTTTGTGTTAGAACAGTGATTTCTGCACCGGTTTCTTTTATTTCGGGTTTATGGTCTAAATCGCCTTGCGCTAAGCCTTTTGCCCATTTGGCAATTGCTGCAAGCGGTTGCAATAATTTATTGGTATAAAAATAGACGGCTGTTGCAAAACCGGCAACAATCAAAAGTGTTAGTAGTGCTAACCAGCCAAAAGAACTGCTCACTTCATCCATCACTACATTTCGTTGCATCCGAAAGTACAGTTGCCATGTTTGCGATGAGTTACCTATACGCATGGGCAAATATGTTGTGAGAAACTCGCTATCGAAGGTGCTGTTAACCTCGCTTTTAGCAATTGCCTCGAGTTGTGGTTGAGGGTCGGCAAACAATTGCTTTAATGTTTTGCCTACCAATCGAGGTTCATTGTTAATGGCTACAATTGTACCATTATTTGAAAACACACAAAAACGTGTGCTCTCGTGGTCAATTTGAGATTTTTCAACCGCTTCTTGCAACCAATCCAGATTTATATCTATACTTACTATACCATAAAAAACATTTTCGTTTACTATTGGATATGAAAATGTTAGAAACAATTCATTGGTACTTATGTAAGGTTTGATAAAGGGTTGCGATATAAAAGCGCTTAATTTTTTCTTCGGCACATTATAAAAATCTGCCTGATCATAGTCGTATATTCCTTCAATAACAAATGATCTGTCGTTAACATCGCCCATTGTAAAACAATAGAAAGCGAAAGTTTTGTTTAACAAATAACTGGCTTTATCTTGATAGAACCACCTGGCAATGGAATCAGTTTTTTTCAGCTTGTTTCTTTGCAAGGTATCGAGGTTTATTAAAAGAGAATCAACAACAACCAGAGCGGAATCGCTTCTATTAGCAATGCTATCATTATTGAGTAACGCCGTCGAATCAGTTACGGGAAATTCGCTAAGTATCGAAAGATAAGACATATCGCTTAATGGCGGGAATACTCCGGGTTCGCAAATTACGCGTATTCCGTATATTCGGCTATTCGATTCGATAGTATTCTTGACTACCCTGAGTACTTCGAGGCGGTCAAGTATAATAGGTTCGGTTTTGTCTTTGGTACCGGCAAATAGCGATGCGAGCGTCTGCCCGGTAAGCATGGCGTTTTCGAATTCTGATTTGAACTGCTTATTATAGTTGTCGGCAAGTAGTTGCAATAATTTTTCCGTATCTTCCCGTTTCCATTTACTGCTCGAATAATTCTGATACGTCAGTAATATAAGACCCGAAGATAGTAGTAAGATAACTATAAAAGTTGTCAGTTTTACCGTCAATCTATCGAAATGCCATATTTGATTTAGTCTTTTCATAAATGCAAGCTATGTTAATCGCTTTGCGGGCTTAATGTTTGTTTTTCAAATTCTCAATCTCTTTATCTTTTTTACGCAGCGATTCCTGAAGCTTGGCAATTTCGTTATTGAACTTATTTGTGATATCTTGAACTAATTCTTTTTTAGTAGATTCTATTTCGTCCTGCTTCTTTTGCAAAGCGTCGTGGGTTGCACTAAGTTCTTCAAGTTTCTGGCGCAAATCATTTTCCGTTTTTTCATACGCTTTAATCTTTTCTTTAAACTCATGTTCTTTTGTTTTTTGCTGTGTAACAGCTTTTTTCAGAACAGTTTCGTTGGATTCGAGACGGCTTTTTGTGAGTTCGAGTTCTTTTTGCTTATCTTGCATTGCCTCTTGGGTAGCTTGCAACTCTTCGAGATTTTGACGCAGTTCTTCTTCACTGGCAGCTAATAAAGCATTCATTTCCTTTGCTTCGGTCGCCTTTAGCTTAGCCGAAGTGGCTGCTTTTTTCAAAATAGCTTCATTAGCTTCAAGTCTTTCTTTGGCTGTTTCCAACTCTTGTTGCTTCAGGATCATGTCTTCTTGGGTAGCATGCAATTCTTCGAGGTTCTGTCGCAATTCCTCTTCACTCGATGCCAGTAATAAAGCCTTTTCATTTGCTTCTTGTTCTTTCAAGTTTGCTTGCTCCAAAGCCCTTTGTAGATTCGTTTCATTCATTTGAAGTTTGTGTTTCGCATCTTCGAGTTCAGCTTGATTGGCTAACATTGCTTCTTGCGTAGCTTGAAGCTCTTCCAAATTTTGTCTTAACTCTTCTTCGCTGGCACTAAGTCGCGATTCGCGTTCTTTTGCTTCCTTTTCCTTTTCTTTCAGTCTTTCAATAGCTTTGCGTAGTACCGTATCGTTTGATTGAAGTTTTCGCTGGGCATTTTCCAAGTCTTGCTGTTTGCGCTGCATATCTTCGTGTACAGTCTGCATCTCTTCAAGACTTTGGGTAAGCTCTTCTTCGTTTGCTGCAAGTTGCTTGTTTTTATGATCTATCTCTTCTTCGCGCTCCTTGGCACTTTGTAATGCTTGCTTCAAAATATGCTCATTTTCACGCATTTGTTGGTTAAGAATTTCAAGCTCGTGTTGCTTGCGCGACATCTCTTCTTGTGTAGTAGCAAGTTCTTCAAGATTTTGGCGCAACTCTTCTTCTTGGGCTTTAAGTTCCTCAGTTTGGTGGCGAAGCTCCTCTTCTAATTTTTTCTGTTCGGTAATTTCGTTGGCTATGAAAATAACTTTTGCTACATTATTGTACATATCGCGTACCGCAGTGTATGTTGCATGTAGCCATTTCTCATCGCCCGATTGCGAAAATCGTTTTACATCGCCTTTGTAGGGAATACCATTAATTGCATTATCCCACACTATTTTAAACTCGGCTAAGTCTTTTTTATCAATAAAATCGAAAGCTGTTTTCCCTTCTAATTCCACTTCGGAATAACCAAGTACTTTCTCAACTAATTTGTTAACACGCACAATCTTACCGTTAGGCGCGTACTCAATTTTCATACTGGTATTGTCGAGAGCATCTATTTGCCCTTTATGGTCGAGGCTCTCTTCCTTCTGGTCGGTTGTATCAATACCAAGGAAAAGGATTTTTTCGATCTCATTTTGTGCATTGCGCACCGCAGTAAAAGTGGCAATTAACCAGATATCGCGATTATTTTTTGTTCGCAATTTCATATTTCCTTCAAAATGTTTGCCGCCTTTAGATAGCGGTTCCCACATTGTATCAAACCAAGCTCTGTCTTTTGGGTCAATAAACATGGATAAGTGTCTTCCTTCAACCTCAATGCTGGCATTATAGTCTAATTTGCGAATAAATCGCGTGTTTGCGTAGATTAGTTTTCCATTTGCTTCAAACTCGGCACGTATCATAGTGTGGTTTACTGAATTGGTGAAACTCACCAATTTTTCTTCCTGCATTCGGGCTTCACGCTGAATTGCTTCTAACTCAGTCATATTTTTGCGCATTTCAATTTCTTGTTGCGCCATCCGTTCTGCTTGTTTTTGCGATTCTTTTAAAAGTAGCGCGGTTTGCAAACTGATACGTACACTCGATATGGTGGAGGCAATACTTTCTGCAACTCGTTCAACAAATTCGATTTGATAAGGTAAAAACTCTTTGAATGAAGCAATTTCGATTACACCGAAGATACTTTCATTAAATTTTAAAGGTACAATTACAAGAAAGCGTGGAGTGGCGCCACCTAAACCAGAAGTTATCTCAATGTATTCATCTGGTAATTCGGTCATGTAAATGGTTTTTTGCTCCATAATGCAGCGACCTACCAAACCTTCGCCAATTTCGATACGCCTTTGTAGATATTTTCGCTTGTTGAAGGCTACAGATGCAGTCAATTCAACATGCACATCTTGTTGATTTGCATCGTTAATAACAAATATACCGCCTTGATTAGCATCAAGAAAACTAACCAAATAACTAATGATATTGAATGACAATTTTCCCATATTATCATTGTCTTGTCGCAAAATTTCCGACAACTTCGCCAACCCTTGTGTTATTTGATTTTGTCTGCGGTCTTCTTCTTTTCGTTTATGTTCTTCTTCGGCAGCAGTTTGGAAACTTTTTTGCATCTCCAATAACGCTTTTCCTACTTCATCGTCATCGCTATCGAGTTGGTATTCTGCGTTGTACTCACCTTTGGTTACTTGAAGAATAAAATTTAGTTTCTCGGTCAATTTCTCTTTTACGGTAACTACCGACTCTGTTATACTTCCAATCTCGTCAACTGAATTGTATTGCTTAAGTTTGAATTTGATATTTCCGAGTGCCAGCAAGTCGAGTGCTTTCTCTATTTTTTGTAAGGGTGTTGCTAAATGTTTTCTCAAAAAATACACACCGTATCCTGCAATTATTGCGATTAGCAGGGCAAAAATAGCAATGTAGAGCAAAAATCGAGATTGCTTAGTTATTTGAAGCTGGTTGTAATAGATAATAAGATCGTCGTTTACAGCAAGTAGATTGGTGTTGGTATCGGTAATGTATTTTAATGCGGTTGTGAAAATAGGATTTGCAATTTCAAGCGTTTTTGTTTGTTCGACATTGGTTGAGTCGTTTTCGTTAGTTTCGCCTACTGTTTCGATTATTATGGAAGATTCGCTAATAATTTTTTGCAAATTCAATTTGTATTCTTTCCACAATTGCTCAATTGTGGCTATTTTTTGCAGCGCAATATCATCGGCTGGTGGTATGGTTACTTCCTTATTTGGTACTATGCCGCCATCTTTAATAATTGTAAGTGCTTGATCATAAGCAATTATTGCATTCTGCAATTCGGGCTTTACCTCCTCATTGCCTTTATCAATAAGAGATACATAAAAAGTAATTTGCTGGCAAAGAGCTTTATTTCGCTCTGCCATATTTACTATTTCATAGTATTTATTTTTGATTTGGTAGTATCGCAACAAAGGTACACCTATAATTAATGTTGCTAAAATCAAAAATGCAGGCAATAATATTTTATATTTTGCAGACCAGTTGGCTATTGTTTTCATGCTGAACAATTTATTTTGTCTTTTTATACTTTCGTAGTTATGCTTATTGTTAAATGTTGAAATTTATCAACCAAATGAACTAAAGGTCTGATCGCTCCAAATCTTTCGGTTCATTCTTCTATGCTTTATTGATTATTTGTTGGTTAAGTTGTGCAACTAAAACCGTCAGTTCATTAATTTTATGGTGCAAATCTTTATTCGTTTGTTCAATTTCTTCCAATTTTTTTTGTTTCTCGTTTGCTTGTTCCAATGCTTTCTGTAGTATTTGTTGGTTAGCAAGTAGCTTTTCTTTCGATAACTCAATTTCGCGTCGTTTTTGCTCTGCCTCGTCCAAAGCTCTTTTCAGAAGCGACTCGTTATCTTCAAGTTTCACCTTTGCCTCTTCTACCTCAGTCTGTTGACGAATCATCTCTTCTTGTGTTGCTTGCAACTCTTCGAGGTTTTGTCGTAGTTCTTCTTCGGCTGCCAATAAACGGGAATTATTTTCCTCGAGATCATAATTTGTCTTAACAGAGAGTTCGATAGTTTGTCTTAATTTTTGTTCATTCTTTTCTAACAGCTGTTTAGCCTCTTCTAACTCGGCTTGTTTCTGCTGCATCTCTTCTTGTGCTGATAGCATCGCCTCAAGCGTTTGTCGCATCTCCTCTTCGTTTGAGGTTAGGTGTAAATTAGCCCGTTCAATTTCTTGTTCTTTCTGTTGGGCTTCGGCAAGTGCGTCCACTAATTTTTGTTCGTTAATACGCATTTGCTCGGCTTGCTGTTGTAGCAGGTTTTGTTGCTTTTTGGTTTCCGTAATATCAAAAGCAATTTCAATAACTTTATAGGGTTCACCAATATTGTTGAGCATTGGATACATGATACCGCGTACAAAAATCTCTGTTCCATCGTTTCGCACCAGTTTGAATTCTCCTTCTTGATAATGGCTATTTGCTAAGTTAAGCCAAATTTCGGTATAGTTTGCCGAATTTTTAATGTCATCAGGAATAAACATCCGGTGGTTGCGTCCCACAATTTCTTCATTTGTATATCCGAGTAGATTGCAAAAGATAGCGTTAGCTTTACGCAATGTTCCGTTCAATTCAAACTCGGCAACGGCACTTGTACGATTGAGCGCATTTATTTGTCCGGTAATTTCAGCCTGTTGTAGTTTTGATTCCGTAATATCGAATGAGAGGTGCAGTATTTTTTGTGTCCGTTTTTGGGCATCGGCAATAGGCGTATAAGTTCCTTTTACATAAATGATTTGCCCATCGCGTTTTACGTATTCAAACTCGCCTTCTACCGAATGTCCGGTGCGTAAGTCTTCCCACATTTTAGCATATTCGTTGCTATTACGATAGCGCTCAGTTAAAAACATCCTTTGATGTCTGCCGGTGATATCTGGTTCTACATAACCGAAGATTTCACAGAATAAACCGTTTGCAGTAATCACGTTTCCATCGAGGTCGAACTCAATAAGCGCCATAGTTTTATTAATGGCTTCGAGCTGCCCCGACATAATGGCATCTTTGCGTGCCATATCTTCCTGTACATATTGCATCTGCGCAATATTTTGGTGCATCTGTTCTTCTTTTATACTTAGTTCTTTGGTTAGTTGGTTAGCTTCTTTGAGCAGTCGTTTGTTTTCTTCTTCGTTTCGGCGTTGCACGGTTATATCATACGCAATATAAACAATTTTGCTTAATCGTCCATCAAAGTCTTTTACGGCTGTGAAAGTGCCACTAAAATAAGATTCTTCGCCTTTAGCATTTAGCATACAAACACTTCCCTCAAACGGCAATCCTGTAGCAATTTTTTTCCAAGTTCGCTCAAATTTGGCTACATCACGTTCGCGAAGTAAGGAGAAAATGGTAAATTCGATGAAAAAATCTTTGGTATAACCCAAGGTACCTGAAAATAAATCGTTAGCTACAATTAGATTGCCGCTTGGTGTAAATTCACATTTTATTACCGAACGTTCGATAGCTGCAATAACAGACTGAAAATCCAGATTTATAGTTTTTTGATGGTCAATATCAATGGCTAAAAACAATACCCGTACTACAGAGCCGGAAATATCGCGTATAGGTGTGAAAGTTGCAAGCATCCAAGTATATCCATTTTTTGTTTTGAAGCGTATTTCTTCTTCAATGTGTTTTCCGCCGGATATCACGCGCTTCCATTGTTTAGTGAAATCGAAGATGTCTTTTTTATCGAAAAAAATAGAAAAATGCTTACCTATAACTTCATACGATGAGTATTCCATCAGGTCGAGAAACTTGGTGTTTGCATAGTCAATCATCCCATCTATGTTATAATCAGCCCTTATTATCGAATGGTTTACCGAATTGACAAAACCCGTAGCAACGGCTTCTTTACGCGCGGCTTCTTCTTGGGTGGCTTTCAACTCTTCCATGTTTTGCCGCATCTCCTCTTCTTTCGACGATAGCTCTTCGGCTTGTATTTTTGTTTCTTCGAGTAGTTTCGATGTTCGGGTATTGATTTTTACGTTTGCTATTGTGGATGCAACATTTTCGCTTACCCGCTCAATAAATTCAACTTGATACTTACCAAATTCATTTAAGGAAGCTATTTCTAATACGCCCATTATTTCTTCATTGACTAATAAAGGTACTAATACTAAGGCTTTTGGGCGGGAATGTCCAAGTCCGGAAGAAATTTCAAAATAATCCGAAGGTATTCGCGACATGAAAATTGTTGCTTTCTCTAATGCGCATCTGCCCGGCAGACCTTCGCCCAAATCAACTCGTTTGGTCATATATTTTCGGCGGTCATAGGCAAAGGCGGCTTTTAATTCGAGGAAAACGTCGTCTTTATTTTCATCATTAATTAAGAATATCACTGACTGGGCAGCCTGTAGATATTCAACCAGTTCTTTAATAATGAGGTAAGCAAGCTCTTCAACATTGCCTGTGTGTTGGCGTAGTATATCGCCAAACTTAGCCAGTCCTTGGTTTGCCCAACTCCTGCGGTCGGCTTCTTGTTTCCTTATTTCTTCTTCTTCACTCGCTTTTCGTAAACTGTTACGCATTTCTATCAGTGAGTTGCCCAGTACATCGCTGTTGCTGAGAAGCTTATAACTTGCATCGAAATTACCCTCACCAATTTCTTTAGCAAAATCAGATGTTTTTCGCAACCCATCCACCAAATCATTTAATGCTAAGGTTATCTCTCCAATTTCGTCAAATTCTTTACTTTCCAATCTTTCGGGATGTTCGCCACGCCCCAAAACGAAAAGCGTATTTCGTAACCTGACAACCGAACCGACTATGCGCTGCGAGAAGACTAATCCGATTGTTACATTGATCAATATAATTATTAAACTCCAGATGAGTAGTTTTAGGAAGTAACTTTCAAAACTCAATTCTTTGGTATTATGGTCAGCAAGGAGTATAACTTTCCAAAAAAGCTGGCTGTTGTAGCTTAGGTTTGCCGTGCTATGCACAACCATGTTGTATGCCGACCGGTTTAATTTGTTAATACCATTATTACTGGTTATTAGATGCTGTATTCCTGATATTTCATCACCGGCTGCGGTTCTGTATATGTATCGTCCCTGTTTATCTAAAATAATTATTCGATGGTGTTCAGCTTCTGTCTGCTTTACTTCATCAATAAGCCGTTTGATATTTACACTAATAACTAATACGCCAATTCGTGAACCATCGTTATTATCGAAAATTGGAACACTGCAATATACAGAATGAAAGATAATGTTACTTTGCTTTTCGATAAAAACGGGGCTGATATAGAAGCTGCTGGGGTCTAATTTTATGGCTTCGGTGAAGTATTCCTCCGATTTTATGCCTTTAGTATTGCTACTTACAACCGGCGAGTTTCGGATATTTTCAACTTGCGCAGCTATTCGTCCTTGTTGGTTGGCTATTTGTATCTTTACGTATTGATCATTTGCCCGAATAAATGTTTTAAGCAATTCAATTCCATTGTCATAAGTTCCTTTGTAGGTATTTAAAGTATCTTTATCATTAAATACCATGCTTTGAATAGTTTGCTGAATCTGCTGGGTTTGTGCCAGATAATTGATGTCTTTGTAAGTCTGCTCAATAATTAACTCGGCATCGCCTGCAATTTTTGCAGTAGAGGCGGTCATCAATTGTTCACGGTTTTTATTTTCTAATTGAGATGTGGATCGCAAACTTAATATACCAATAATAATAATTGGTAAAACGGTTGCTATAGTAAAAGTTAACAAGAATTTAGGTGTTAACTTCATGGTTCCGGGGTGAAGAATTCTTTTTTCTGCTACTGATTCCATAATTGCATAGTTGCGCTTTCTAAAATGTATTCTATTATCTATCTCATATCTATTAACACAAATATCTTATAAAAGTATTGTTTTTTTATTTTATTACCAAAAACACTACCGAAATATTAATAGGACAAAATAACAAAATGCCCGTAATCGTTCTTTAAATACAATAAATACAGACTTTTATAATTGTTTTTTGTTGTTAGCAAAAGTATAAATCATTTTATTTAATTGCCTATTCCCAAAAAAAATCGTTCGCAAGTAAAAAAAGTTGTAAACAATCTTTGATGATCAATGATTTATTATGTGTTAATCCTTGTTCTCT
>JFJP01000054.1_pt1 | contig 14314 bp, 12 predicted proteins | sample 431651 | NCBI WGS metagenome assembly JFJP01 (sample SAMN02602958, study PRJNA72255) | Microbial mat metagenome, whole genome shotgun sequencing project. | biome: fresh water; feature: sink hole; material: water; isolation source: purple microbial (photo- and chemosynthetic) mats found in... | reverse complement strand
CCTCGGGCACCTTCTTCATGGTCTGCGGTTGGAAGGACGGCTATTTCGGGATTCAGGAGGGTGGCAATGGTGCAAAGCAGCTGATTTTTTCGGTTTGGGATAGTTTCAAAACCGATGATCCGGGAGCTGTTCCGGATGGCCAACGCGTGATGCTCGTGCACCAGGATCCGAAGGTTCGGGTCGGCCGTTTTGGAGGTGAAGGCACGGGGGGGCAGAGTTTCCTGGCCTATCCCTGGAAGATCGGGACGATCTATCGCTTCATGGTTTCGGCCAAGCCAGCGGGTCGGCGCACCGAGTTCACGGGATGGTTCTTCATGCCGGAAGAAAAGACTTGGCGCAAGCTCATCACCTTTAGCACGATCACCGAAGGGCGCGGTTTGACCGGTTTTTATTCCTTCATTGAGGATTTCAAACGGGATCGAAAATCCACGCGGCATATCCGGCAGGCCAGTTATGGCCAGGGTTGGACTCTGGGCCTGGATGGCGAATGGCGCGGCATCGGTGGTGCTAAATTCACGGCGGATCGCAACCCGGTGCAAAACATCAATGCGGGAATCAAGGAGGGGCGGTTCTTCTTGACTACCGGAGGAACAACTCAAAACACCAACACGCCGCTTTGGGGGGCCATGTCTTTGGAAACCCTTGGTGTTCGACCGGAAGATCTGCCCTACGCTAAGAACTAGAGCCCATTTTTTTGAAATCTAATCCGCCGAAAATTCGACGGCCCTGGAGTGCGACTGTGGATTCAACTTCTTCTTTTGCGAAAAGCCTATTCAATGCGGTGCCCGGGGTCTTGCCTCGCCTCGACCCTGGTTTCAGGCCACTATCACTGGGGCTGAAGGCCTACCGCAGTGCCCTGGCCGCTGAGTCATCTGCGGAGCAGGTTTGTATCGCCTTGGAGCAGGCACCGGGACGCATCACGCGCAAGGATTTGGAGATCTTTCCCCCGGCTGCTAGGCGTGACGCCGATAACCTTCGCTACGTTTCCACGATGCTTAATTTTCTGCTGTGGTCCTGGGGTGGCTGGCGTGTGGTGTTATCGGGCCCCGAGGCGCTCTGCCAAGCCATTGTGGCTGAGTACGCACCGGGGGGCGCGCGGGCCTTCGATGCGGGCATCATGAGCCAAGCCTTCGATCGTGCCTTTCAAATTGAAATCGCTGCCGTAGTACCCGAGGCCAGCAGTTCGCCCTTGGTGCTCGGAGGAAATTTGGAGGGTTGCCGCATCGGTTTCGATCTGGGTGCCAGCGATTACAAAGTCGCGGCGGTGATCGATGGGGAAGAGGTCTTTAGTGCCGAATTGCCTTGGAATCCAAAGGTGGAATCCGACCCCGCCTATCACTACGAGCGCATTCAAGCGGGACTTAAACTGGCGGCTTCGCACCTGCCAAGGGTGGATGCCATCGGCGGTAGTTCCGCTGGGATTCTGGTGGATAACCAGGTGATGGTGGCTTCGTTGTTTCGGGCCGTTCCGCCGGAGATCTTCAAGGAGCAGGTCAAACCGCTGTTTCAACGATTGCAGACCGAGTGGAATCTGCCGCTGGAAGTGATCAACGATGGCGATGTGACGGCTCTGGCCGGGGCACTGTCCCTGGGTATGACCGGCATGTTGGGGATTGCCATGGGATCGAGCGAGGCCGCGGGCTTCTTGGATCGCTCCGGCCGGATAACGGGCTGGCTCAATGAACTCGCCTTTGCTCCGGTGGATGCGAATCCCGAAGCTGGCACCGACGATTGGTCGGGCAACCCTGGCATCGGCGCGGCTTATTTTTCTCAGCAGGCTGTGGCCAAGCTTGCCGGGCCTGCGGGCTTCAACTTTGGCGAAGAAATGGCGCTTCCCGAACAGTTAAAGGCCGTGCAAACCCTCATGGAACAGGGCAATCCAGCGGCTCAGGAAATCTTTGAGACCATCGGCATCTACCTTGGCTATGCGGTGCCCTGGTACGAGGAATTCTACGAATTGAACCATTTGATGATCCTGGGTCGGGTCACTTCCGGCGCCGGTGGGGAGTTGATCCTTAGCAAGGCCAAGGCCATCCTGGCCGCGGAATTTCCTGAACTCGCAAAGCGCATTTCGATCTTCCTGCCCGATGAAAAGAGTCGTCGCGTAGGGCAAGCGGTGGCTGCCGCAAGTCTGCCTCGCCTTGTCACGAAAGGGGAATCCCAGTGAGCCAGCCCTATCACGCCTTCGTCGCCGGCTTTGCCGATTTACTCGCCAAGGGACGTCAGTTGCCACTGGGCGATGTGGCGCCTGCGGTCTGTCTGCCCCTGCCGGAAACGGCTCCCTGGGCCTTGGTGTTTTCGCCCCATCCCGATGACGAATCCATCATCGGTGCCTTGCCCTTGCGATTGCGGCGGGAGGCGGGGTTTCGGGTCGCCGTGGTGGCGGTGACTCAGGGCAGCAAGGCCGAGCGCCAGGCCGAGCGTCTGGAAGAAATGCGCGGTGCCTGCGGGTATCTGGGGTTCGATCTTCTGACCACCGGTGAACATGGACTCAGCGGCATCAACCCCACGGTCCGGCGCGCGGAACCCCTCGCCTGGAAGGAATCGGTACACGTCGCAGCTCGAATTATCAAAGAACACAAACCCCGCGTCATCGTGGTTCCCCATGAACTCGATGGGCACAGCACGCACCAGGGCACGAACCTGCTGGTAATGGATGCCCTGCGCGAACTAGGCCCCGATTTCGCCTGCCATGTGGTGTTGGCCGAGTATTGGGCGGCCTTGGTTACACCCAATCTCATGGTGGAATCGACCCCCGCCGAAGTCGCTGATCTTATGACCGCCATTTCCTTCCACAAGGGTGAAGTGGCGCGCAACCCCTACCATGTGCTGCTGCCCTCCTGGATGTCGGATAACGTGCGGCGAGGCAGTGAATTGGTCGGTGGGTTGGGCGGTGTGGGCGTTGATTTTACCTTCGCCACCCTGTACCGCATTGCTTGGTGGAATGGCCAAGAGCTCGTGGCTCCGACCCACGGCAGTGGCAGTCTGGCGGCTGGAGGCGATTTAGCCGCCTTGATCGGCTGAAACTCCCCGAAGGCGTTAAGCTGGCGCGGATGACTGAACTATTTCCTGCGTTCACCTTCCAGGCCATTGGCACCGTGCGTTCACCCTACGCGCGGCGCATGGACGCGCCGCATCAGCCCAATGTTATCGAGGGAACCGAGACCGGTAATTTGGCCGAGGCCTGGATCGACCTGGACCCTTCGCTACCGGAAGAAGTCCTGAGAGATCTGGAAGGCTTCGAACGCATTTGGCTGGTCTTCGTCTTCGATCGGAGCGAAGGGTGGAAAGCCCTGGTGCGGCCTCCTCGTGGCCGTTTAAAGCGCGGCGTCCTGGCCACCCGTTCGCCCCATCGCCCCAACGCCATTGGCCTTTCCGCCGTCGAATTGGTGGCGGTGGAAGGTCGTACGTTGCGGGTGCGCGGCGTGGATCTGCTCGATGGCACACCCGTGCTGGATATCAAACCCTATGTGCCCTATGCGGATGCGTTTCCTCAGGCGAAGGCGGGTTGGATCGACGCCGTGGACGCTCGGGAAGGCCACCTTTCCGCACCGGGTCCCAAACGTCCACGGAGGGATCCGGGTCGCGTATGATGGGCTGAATCGCGGTTAAATTTTTGTGAGGTTTCCCTTGGCCAAGGTCTATTTTCGCTACGCCGCCATGAACGCCGGTAAGAGCACACAGTTGCTTCAGGTGCGGCACAACTATCACGAGCGGCATCAGCACACGCTGCTCTTGAAGCCGCATCTGGATAATCGTGAGGGCGAAAACCTGATTAAGCCGCGCATCGGTGGGCTGGAAGTGAAGGTGGATGCGCTCGTCTACCCCGATACGGATTTGCAGACGCTGGCAGAAGGCATGCTCCAGAAGGGCGAAAAAATCGATTGCGTGCTGGTGGACGAGGCCCAGTTTTTAAGCGCCGAACAAGTGCGTGAACTCTGCGGCGTGGCGGATTTCCTGGGCATTCCGGTCATGTGCTATGGTCTTCGCGCGGATTTTCGAGGAGAACTTTTTCCCGGTTCCGCGGCCCTTATGGCCTTGGCCGATGATATCGAAGAGCTGAAAACTATTTGCTGGTGCGGCAAGAAAGCCACCATCAATGCCCGCATTCTGAATGGCCATGTGCTCACGGAAGGTCCCCAGGTGATGATTGGCGGCAACGAGACCTATACGGCCCTGTGTCGAAAACACTGGGCCTTAGATCAGCCGCTGCCGCCTGGGCTTGCCGAGGAATAAGCCGACCTACTGCGGTGGGCCGAGGATCCGTTCGACCTGGGCTCTGACTTCTTCGAGGGTGGCGCCCTTGCCCACGGAAATGAACAGGGTGTCTTCGCCAGCCAAGGTGCCCGCGACGCCCGGTGCCGAACTGCGGTCAACCCGAATCGCCAGGGCCATCCCCAGCCCTGGGCCCGTTTGCAGGATCAATAGATTGGGCGGCGATTCTACAAGCGTGTAGGGCGGTAGCGGATGGTCCTGGGGAATGACGCGTCGATATTTACCATCGCGTTTTTGGATCGACAGTTTGCCCAGACGGCGGGAAAGCGTGCCTTGGGTGAGCGAAAACCCCTCCTGGCCCAGCAAGACCAAGAGCGTGGCTTGGTCGGGCACGTCATGGCCAGCGATAACGCGAAGGATGGCTTGGTCGAGCGACATTTTTCCGGAGGACGCCATGCAAGAACCTCGTTTGATGATTAAGTTTTCACTCACTGTGATCCTATCCCAAAGACAGTGCGGCGCCTTCCATGGTTGGATGGAGAAATGAAGCAAAAGGGAATTTGGATCCTGCCCCTGGCGGTCGCCGCCACCATCATCTGGTTGAGTCATCAGCCTTCGTTGCCCATGGCTGTGAGTTTGCCGCCGCCCTTGGATAAGCTGGCCCATTTCGTAGCGTTCGGTGTGCTGGCGGCTTCCATGGAATTGGCCATGAGGTCGACGTATCACGATCTTCCCGTCTATCGGCGTCATCTGTTGGTCTTTCTATGCGTGGCCATTTTTGGCGCAATGGATGAATGGCATCAGTATTTTGTGCCGGGGCGTGCCCATGAATTTTTGGATTGGGTGGCCGATTCCGCGGGGGCCGTTTTTTGCCTTGGGCTAATGAGCCTGCCCTTCTTCTGGAGTCGTCGTCTGGTTTCCTTCGGTTGGTGGCGAGGAAGTCGAGAGCGCCCTGATCCCTCCCGTCCGCTGATCCTGGTGGCCGATGCTCATTGGTGCGAGGAGCTGACAGGACTCCGGGAAGCCACCAACGCCCACCCGGAGGCAGATTGGCTGTTTTTGGGGGATGTCTTCGATGTGTGGGTCGGCGTCCCCGGCATGCAAACCGAAGCCCAACGGTCCTTTCTTTGGTGGGTGGAGGAGCGTCGCGCTGCGGGCCGTTGGGTGGGGCTTTGGATGGGCAATCGGGAGTATTTCCTGGATTCCCTTGGCCCACGGTTTTCTCTCTTGGGTGAAGGCATCGAAGGTTCCCTGCCAAGCGAAAACCTAGCCTGGGAACACGGTGATCTGCTCAATACTCGAGATCATCAGTACCGATTCTGGTGTTTGATTTCGCGCAGCGGTTTTGTGTGGCTTCTGGTACGCATGCTTCCCGGGCGTATGGCTTCTGTCTTGGCTGCCAGGCTGGAGCGGGGAATGCGCACCACCAACCGGGCCTACAAGTTGGCGTTTCCGCGAGAGGCCTTCCAGGCCGCGGCGGCGCACCATGATCAAGCGCTCTTTTTGACCGGGCATTTCCACACGTATGAGGTGGAAGGCAATGGCATTTCACTTCCTTGGGCCCACGAAGGCGCGTTCATGGTTTGGCAGCACGGGCGGGTGGAACCTCTGCGCTGAGTAAACCATTTCGTGTGAAGCAGGGTCTATGATCCTGTACCGATGCCGGAGGTTTCGATGAACATGTGGAAGACGACTCTCGCCGCCCTGGGCTTGGTGCTGCTGTCGGGCTGCATGCGTGCCCAGATCAAGTACGACTACGATGCTCGGGCCGACTACGCCTCCTTCAGGACCTTTGATTGGATGGCTGCGCCCAAGCGGGCCAAGGACAAGGCTGTCAAAACGGATAACGCCATCATGGAGCGAAGGGTCAAGGGCGCCATCGAGCGGGAATTGGTCGCCCGGGGCTTCAAGGTGGAGCCCACCTTGGACCCTGATTTTCTGGTGACTTACTATCCCGTCTACACGAACCGCCACTATCGCACGGCCACCCATGTGGGAATGGGTTGGGGTTATCGCCCCTTCAGGGGGGTGCGCACGGGCGTGGTAATGAGCAAACAGCACACCTACACCGAGGGCAGCATCGTGGTGGAGATCGTCGATTTTAAAACCAATCAACTCGTGTGGCAGGGTGCCGCCGTGGGTGCGCTCACGGGGATCCAGTCCGCCGAGGAGGCCGAAGCGACCGTGAACCGAGAAGTGCCGCGACTATTGGCGGGCTTTCCGCCCCATCGCTGAGATCGAATCTCTCACGGAACAGAGCTTGCCGATTTGCCATCCTAGTTGTTGAACGACAAAAGGAGCTTTCATGGCAACCGTCACCCTCAAAGGGAACCCTTTCAAGACCTTCGGCGAACTGCCCACGACCGGCGGTGCCGCCCCGGAATTCCAGCTCGTGAAGACCGACCTGGGCGAAGCCACGCTTAAGGATTACGCGGGTAAACGCGTGGTGCTGAACATCTTCCCCAGCCTGGATACCCCCACCTGCGCCACCAGTGTGCGGACTTTCAATAAGCGGGCTTCTGAACTTCCTAATACTGTCGTGCTCTGCATTTCCGCTGATCTGCCCTTTGCTGCCGCAAGGTTCTGCACTACCGAAGGCTTGGCGAACGTGGTCCCAGCTTCGACATTCCGCGCACCTGGATTCGGTGAGGCCTATGGCCTGACTCTGGTGGAAGGCCCGCTTAAAGGCTTGCTGGCCCGTGCCGTCGTGGTGGTGGATGAAAAAGGCACCGTGAAGCACACGGAGCTGGTGGGCGAGATTGCCGATGAACCCAACTATGATGCGGCTTTGGCTGTATTGAAGTAGGTTGTCGTTCCGCAGGATTTAGCCAGGCAATGGATTCGATTCCAACCAAAAACAAGCAGCTCAGCCTCGACTGAGCTGCTTGCTTTTGTACCAAGATTGGGCTTGGACCAGGATTCTGGAAGCAAGCCTTGCTTCTCGGATTGCTGGAGAATTGGCCAGGACCTCTGGGAGCGCCAGCCTCTACTCCTGAATTCTCCTGAGTCGCCGTAATTCCGGCACTTTCCAAGCCGTGATGCCCACGGTGAGGAGAGTCATGAATCCACCCAGCACGACGCTGGGAATTAGCCCCAAGTACTTGGCAGCGAGGCCCGATTCAAAGCTGCCGAGTTCATTGCTGCTGCCGATGAAGAAGCTGTTAACGGCCTGCACGCGACCCATCATTTCGGGCGGTGTGCAGGTCTGCACCAGCGTGCCGCGCAGGACGACGCTCACGTTATCGAAGGCGCCACTGGCAGCCAGGAGCGCCAGCGATACAACGAAGGTCTTGGAGTAGGCGAAGGCAATCCAGCAAACCCCAAAGGCCGCGACACACCAGAGCAAGGTTCGTCCGGCGCGCTGCAAGGGTGGACGATGGGCCAATGCGAAGGACATGGCGACGGATCCCACGGCGGGAGCGGCGCGCAGGATCCCGAGTCCCTGAGGCCCCACCTTTAAAATTTCTGAAGCGAAGGCTGGTAGCATCGCGATGGCGCCACCGAAAAGCACGGCGAAGAGATCGAGTGAGAGAGCCGAAAGGATCAGCTTTTTTTCGAACACGAATTTCACGCCTTCAGAGAGGCTCGTCAAAACCGAAGCCGACCCGCTGGCCTGTCGGGGCCTTGGGTGAATTCGACTCAAAGAGAAGAGACTGAAAGCCATCAGGCAGGCTTCGGCCGAATAGGCTAGTCGCGCACTGCCAAAGCCATAGAGAAGACCGCCAGCGGCGGGGCCGATGACCATGGCCAGATGGAAAACGGTGCTCCGCCAGGTCGATGCGTTCTGGTAAGCCTCTCGCGGTACCAGTTCTGTTCCCAAGGCTTGCGAAGCGGGTCGATAGAAGGCTCGCCCCACTCCGGCCATGGCCTGGATCGCATAGAAGGGCCAGGCCACACGTAAATTTGCACGAAAGGTGAGCGCTACTAAAACCAGGGCACCCAGGAAGAGCACAACCATGGAGATAAGGGAAAGGCTGCGGCGATCCCGTCGATCGGCCGCATAGCCGCCGAAAAGCGTCAGACCCAGGAAGGGAATGGCCTCGGCTAACCCTATGAGACCAAGCGCAAGCGGGTCGTGGGTGATCTCGTAAACCTGCCAGCCCATGACCAGGCTTTGGATCTGAAAGCCCATGAACATGGCCATGACCCCCGCCAAAAACCAGCGGTACTCGGCATAGCGCAGAGCTTCATAGGGATCGTGGGTTTCAGGGCTCACGGCTTTTCCTTCATAAAATGAGCCCCGGCGGGCCGGGGCTCATTTTTAATGCTACAGCGGTAAGGTTATTCGTACCGCAACGCGTCGATGATATCGAGCTTGGCGGCCTTCAAGGCTGGGAGGAAGCCGGCCACTACACCCACCACGCCGCTGAACCCGAGACCCAGACTGACGGCCCAGCTTTCGGTCACAGCTGGTATCTGAAATTTTTGCAGAATGGCCACGGCCGTCGCGGCGAAGGCCACGCCGAGGAGCCCACCAAAGAAGGAAAGCACGATGGCTTCGGTCAGGAATTGCCAGAGAATGCTTCGACGCGTGGCTCCCAGGGCGCGCCGCACACCAATCTCACGGGTGCGCTCCGTCACGCTCACCAACATGATGTTGGAGATGCCGATGCCCCCCACGACGAGAGAAATACTGGCGGCAACAGCCAGCAAGGCGGTGAGAATGCCGGCCTGATCGGTTTGCATCTTCACGATGTCGTCTTGCTTGCGGATTTGGAATGGGTTGTCATCCTTCGGAGCCGTCTTCATGCGTTGACGCAAGAGGGCTGTAACCTCGGCATCGGCTAGTTCTGCCTTGCCTTCCTGGGCACTGACCATGATTCGCTGGATCTTGTCGCGGCCCATGATTTTGCGCATCACGGTGGTGTAGGGCCCAACGATGAGATCGTCCTGATCGCCCCACATGCCAGCGCCTTTCTTTTCAAGGAGTCCGATGACCTGGAAGGGTAGTTTGCCGATGCGAATTGTTTGGCCGACGGGATCTTCGCCGTTAGGGAAGAGATTGTCCTTGACGGTCTGCCCGATGACGCAGACCTTGGCTTGGCCTTTGACTTCACCATCGGTGAAGAAGCGGCCGGTGGCCATTTCCCAGCCTCTGATTTGAAGAAACTCTGGGCCGGTGCCCTGGACTTGGGTCATGTAGTTGTTGTTCTGGAAAACCACCGGGCGACTGGTGGATACCTGAGGTGTGGCGGCGATTACGCTTGAGTTGCCTAATTCGTGCTGGATGAGCAGGCAGTCCTCGGGCTTAAGGATTTCGCCAGAGCCCATGGCCTGAGGGCCTCCGTGACCGCTCCCTGGCGCGCCTGGGAAAATGGTCAGCATATTGGAACCCATGTTCTGGATGAGGGCGATGGAGGCACGTTTGGAGCCTTCGCCGATCCCGATCATGGCGATGACCGCACCCACGCCCACGATGATGCCGAGCATGGTGAGAAAGGCCCGGGTTTTATTACGGGTGATTGCGAAAAGGGCGAGCTTGATGAACTCAAAGAAGGCCATGTCTCAATCCCCCTTCGAAGCCGGTGCGGTTGATGTTGGGGTCTCGCGTATCGCCGCAGGCGATGCCGAGAAAAGGGCGAGCTTGATGAATTCGAAGAAAGCCATGGTTGCCTCCGGCGCTAACGCCGACCGCCAGGCATTCCGCCCATGGGCGCTGCTGCCGTCTTGGATGGTTCCACACCGACGAGAATCTCCATGCCTTCCTGGAGGCCTTCACCTGAAACTTCGGTGAATTGACCATCCGTGAGCCCTGCCTTCACGGTAATGGACTTGGGTTTGCCATTTTCCATGATCCATACTTTGTCCTCACGACGGGCCACCATGCCGGAGACTCGTCCGCCTTGGCCTTGGCCACCTCCGGGGCGGGCCCCAGGGAAACTCATGGGCTGGCCCAGGCCACCCGCTCGGGGTGCGTCGGCTTTCTTCTCATCCTTGAGGAAGGCGTTGGGGTTAAAGCGAAGCGAAGCGTTGGGGACCTTGAAAACGTCGTGCCGACTATTGGTCATGATGGTGACGTTGGCCGTCATTCCAGGGCGCAAGGCCAGATTGCCACTGAAGGTCGGGCCACCCAATTGGCTAACACCCCCGGGGGTGTGGGCGGCGGACTGGCGATCCATGGGAGCCTGAGGCGCAGCGGCGGCAGAGCGGCGGCCCATGGGAGCCTGCTGGCCAGGAGTAGCAGATTGACCGCGCTCCTTCATCCGTTCCTTCATCCGCTTGATCCAATCTTCTTTGGTGATACCAGGGTTCCGTTCTTGGATGCGGTCCTTCATCTTTTCCCACATCTGGTCGGGGTTCATATCGCCCGCAGGGCCACGCTCCTGGCCACCACCGGGGGCACCGCTAGAGGCCATCCGGCGCCCTTCGGATTTTGAGGAACTGGAGTCCGCAGGAACCTCCGAACCCTGCAAGGGTTCATTTGGCACTTCCAGCACGACTTTATAGGTCACTACATTCTGGTTGGTAGTGGGCTCGAGGCGCACCTGGCTAACGGTGGCCGCAAATTGCTTGTCCGGCAGACTATCCACCGTGAAGAAAGCCCTTTGGCCCTTTTTGATTTCATCGATATCGGCTTCATCGATGGAGACTTCGATCTTCATCTTCGAAAGATCCTGCGCAATCTGGAAGAGATTGGGGGTGCTGAAGCTGGCGGCGACAGTCTGGCCGACATCCGCCAAGCGCGCGATCACTACGCCATCGACCGGTGCGGTGATGTTGCAATAGGCGAGGTTGGCTTTGGCGCGAACAACGGAGGCTTGGGCCGATTCCAGATTGCCCGAAGCTGTTTTGAGCGTGGTTTCCTTGGTATCGAGATCCTGAACGGAGACCAGTTTCTCTTTGGCCAAGCGCTTGTTGCGCTCGAAGTCGGCCTTGCTGTTATCAAAAGTGGCCTGGGCACGCTGAAGGCTGGCTTCGGCATCCCGCAGATTGATTTCCAGAATCGTGGGATCGATCTGGGCGATGATCTGACCCTTCTTTACGAGACTGTTGTAGTCAGCGTAAAGGGCCGAGATGACACCCGAGACCTGGGTGCCAACGGCCACCTGAACCATGGCCGATACTGTGCCCGTGGCGCTGATTTTTTGGGTGATGTTGCCACGCTCGAGTTTGGCTTGGCGCCATTTGATGGCTTCTTTGGGACGCATAGCCACATAGGCTGCGCTGCCTGCCAGCAGGATTCCCACTGACCCTAAACCGATCCAGAGATTGCGTTTCATAGCCACACCTCAGCGTCCAAAGAACAAACGTACAACTCCTACCTTGCCATACGAGGATGCCACCGGCCAACTGGATCGAAAGACTCTCTCTGAATGGTTGAATTCAGGGCATGAAATGCAGCGAATCCTTGATGGCGCGCATCGCGAAGCCGTCTACCAACAGGGTTTGGGCAAAACCAATCATCAGAGCAAGGAAGCCGCAAACCAAAACCGTGGCGCCCGCATAGGGGGCGATCACCGCCGGTTGTTTGGCTGCTTCTTGTTCGGCGGCCTCACTGGGTTTTTCCAGGAAGAGGGCGATCACTACCCGCAGATAGAAATACACCGAGACTAAGCTGGCCAAAACACCAAGAACCGCCAAGCCCACATGGCCGGTCTGGATCAGTTCTTTGAAGATCATGTATTTGCCGTAGAAGCCGCCGGTGGGAGGAATGCCTGCCAAGGAAAACATGCAGATGGTGGCGGCGATACCGAGCCCCGGACGCTTCCAGCCCAACCCACGCAGGTTCTCGAAGCCGCACTTATCCCCCACCAAGCCAAAAGCGGTGAGAAGGCCGAATGCGCCCATGTTCATGGCCATATAGGCGATGAGATAAAACAACATGCCCGTATAGGCCTCGGTAGTGCCTGCGACCAACCCCAAAAGCAGATAACCCGCGTGGCTGATGCTGGAATAGGCGAGCATCCGCTTGACGTTGTTTTGCGCCAAGGCCGTAAGGTTGCCCACGATCATGGTGAGGGCAGCTACCACGGCCAGTGCGGCTTTTAGCTTGATGGCCAGCTCCGGATTGACCGAAAGGCCCGCCGGGAAGACACGCATCAGCGCAATTATTGCCACACCCTTGGTGGCTACGGACATGAAGCCCGCAATGGGATGGGGTGAGGCTTCGTATGCGTCAGGCGTCCATTGGTGAAAGGGCACGGCGCTAATCTTGAACAAGAAGCCTGCCGTGAGCAGGGCGGCTCCTGCCAAGGCGATGGCATCGGGATGGGTACTCAGTTGGCGACCGATCGTGCTGATTTCGAAACTTCCAGTCGCACCATAAAGCAGCACGCTACCCATCAGGAAACAGGCCGAAGCCACAGCACCGGTGATGAAATACTTCATGCCACCTTCGAGTGCATCGGGGCGATGACGAAGGGTGGCGGTGAGTGCATACAGAGGCAGAGACAAGAGTTCCAGCCCCAGGAAAAGCACGATCAAATTCGAAGTGGAGGCGAAGAGAAGCATTCCCGTGACACTGAACATGAGCAACGAAAGCGTTTCGCCTTTCATCCAGCCTTCCTGGTGCAGATGATCCCAGAGTTGAAGGACCGCCAAGGAGGCCGTAACCAGGACGAAAATTCCGGCGAACTGCGCCAGGAAATCGAGATGGACCTGCCCAAGGCTGGGCTGCAGTCGGGCGCCCCAGAGTCGGGTGATATAGAGAAAGCTGCCTGCCAGGGCGAACAGGGCGATTACCAGCATGCTGCCGCGAATCCAGGTGGTGGATTCGTGGTCGCGATCCAAGGTGGCGATCGGAATCAAACAGGCCGCCGCCGCAGGGATGGCCAAGGGCAGGACAACGGCAAGTTCACTGGTGGTCAGCATCAGTGAGCCTCCTCGGAGTGACTGGGCAGGTGAGCCATGGGGGCGGGCCGAGCAGCCGGTGCCTTGGCATCGATGAGCATGCGGGTCACCGTGGCTTCAGAATGGGCGGTAAAGGTCTGATGATGAAGTCCCATCCAGAAAATCAGGATCACGATGGGTATCATCACGGCTATTTCGCGGGAATTTAGATCCGAATAAAGATGGGCGGTTCCGCTATCTTTACTTGGATTTTCTGGCCCCCAGAAGACTCGCTTGACCATCCAAAGCATGTAGACCGCACCGAGGAGCACGCCAAGCGTGGCGATGACCGCGAGCACTCGGCCCCAGGCGAAGCCGCTGGTATAGGCACCGTTGAGGATCAGGAATTCGCCAACGAAACCATTGGTAAGGGGCAGGCCAATGCTGGAAAGGGTCACAACCAGGAAAAAGAAGGTGAAGATGGGCATTCGCTTGGCCACGCCACCGAAATCCGAAATCTTGCGGGTGTGCGCCCGATCGTAAAGCATGCCCACCAACAAGAAGAGCGCACCCGTGCTGACGCCATGGTTGAGCATCTGGAAGATGGCGCCCTGAGTGCCCACCACCGTCATGCTGGCCACGCCCAGCACCACAAAGCCCATGTGACTCACGGAGCTATAGGCCACGAGCTTCTTGATGTCTGATTGCATCATGGCCACCAGGGCCCCGTAGACAATGGCGATGACCGCAAGGATGGCCAAGGGCTGGGCGTAATGGATGGCCGCCGCGGGAAAGATCGGAACGGCGAAGCGCAACAACCCGTACCCACCCAGCTTCAGCAATACGGCGGCCAGAATCACGGATCCCGCCGTGGGAGCCTCCGTGTGAGCATCGGGTAGCCAAGTGTGGAGTGGGAAGAGCGGTACCTTGATGGCGAAGGCCAGGGCGAAAGCGAGGAAGAGAGTGCACTGCGTCTTGAAGGGCAGTGACAGAGCAGCCTGGGTCATTAGAACCGGCGCGAAGCTGCCCGCCTTGTTCGCGATATAGAGCAGGGCCACCAACCAGAGCAGCGAACCCGCCAAGGTGTAGAGCATGAACTTGTTGGCGGCGTACTTGCGGTCCTCGCCGCCCCAGATGCCAATGAGGAAATACATGGGCGGCAGCATGGCTTCCCAAAACAGATAGAAGAGCAAGAGATCCTGAGACAGAAGTGCCCCAAGGATGGAGCCTTCGAGCATCAGAAATAGCGCTATGGCGGCACCCGCACGATGTTTAAGGCTGTTCCAGGTGCCCAACAAGGCCAAGGGCACGATGAGCAACGTCAGCAGTA
>JFJP01024621.1_pt1 | contig 14315 bp, 7 predicted proteins | sample 431651 | NCBI WGS metagenome assembly JFJP01 (sample SAMN02602958, study PRJNA72255) | Microbial mat metagenome, whole genome shotgun sequencing project. | biome: fresh water; feature: sink hole; material: water; isolation source: purple microbial (photo- and chemosynthetic) mats found in... | reverse complement strand
CGGCGGATTAGTTGAAGTCACTTATTATTAGTCTTTGATGGTCTCTTTGAGGAACTGGGTCACTTCTTGGCGGACGGCCTCGAGGAGCCCGGACTTGAAGCGCACCTGCATGCCGAAAGTGGTGACCTGGTCGAAGAAGTCTATGGCGATGGCCTTTTCGAGCAGCTGCATGTTGAAGCTGAGGATGAGGTTCTTGTAGACGGGAGAGGCCACGTCGATGATCAGGGGCAGGTAGCCGGCCTCTCTGAGCATCGCGAGCTTGACCTCTTTCTTCTTGATGAAGACATCGTCGGTCAGCCGGTAGCCGAAGCCCGTGATCTCCAAGCCGACCTTGAGGCCCAGCTCGGTGATCTGGATCAGCCCGTCCCACTTGTAGAGGCAGATGTTCAGCAGCTGGCCTTCCGTGGTCACCTGAGTCTCGTGGTCGATGTACTTCTGCAAACCCGACATGAGGTGGCTCTTGATGATGCGCTCGTTGTGGTTGTCTCTGAAGGTCTGAGCTCCACCGAGGATCGGGGAGTTGTGGTGCGATAAGACCAGCTCGCGCGACTTGTCGCAGGCGACGCAGTTGACCTCGCCGTCTGTGGGAGGCTCGAAGTCCGGGTCCAGCCTGAGGTCTTGCTGCGTGCAGATGCACTGTGCGGCGAGCACGTTCAGCAGGCGACGGATCCGGACCTTGTCTTCGGGGAGGAAGGTCTGCTGCATGAAGCCGAACTTGAGGCTCAGGTGCAAGTTGCGCATGATCATCGGGTGGATGTTCAGGAGCTTGTCGGTGTAGTCGTGCAACAGGCTGATCAGCACCTCGATCACGGTGCGGTCCCGCAGGCCGACCTTCGACGCGAAGGAGACCATTTTTGGGATGTTCGCTTTGATGATAAACGGGTCGGGGTTCTTGAACATGTTGAGCAGTGTGGGCTTGTAGAGCTGCTCGAAGATGTCGTAGTCGACCTTTCCGATGGCCGTGTAGGTGGACAGGCCGGTCTGCAGGATGTCCATGCGACACATGTCTGGCTGCATCTTGAAGATCTTGATCATCGCACGCTGGGCTTCGCGGAAAACCCTCATCATCAGCAAGTTGTAGCTGCCCATCTGCATGATCATGCCGCTCACGTAGAAGATGTCCACGATCTCCAAGAAGGTGGCTTCCTGCAGTTGCGCGATCTCTTCGTACATGCGCACCGAGAGTCGTCCGAACAAGTACAGCTTGTTGCTGTGCGAAAGCCCGCCGACCTTCAAGAACTTGGCGATGAGCTGCAGCAGCCTCTTGATGGTGGGCATGAGGTCGAAGACACGCGGGTGGGTGTTCAAGGTCTTGGTCAGTTTGACCAACAGCGAGTTGAAGCAGCCAGCGTCGAGAAGATCGCAGAGCAGCGTCTCGCTTAAGCCCACTCTTTTGCTATTTTCAAACGTCAAACCCTCGATCGAGTTGTAGTTCTTGCAGAGTGCGCAGGTGCCATCGACGAATATCTCGAGTTGTGAGATGGAGAGGTCTTGGATTCTTTGGGTGATTTTGCGCATGAGGGCTGTGGCGAGCAGGTGCGATTGCAGGTTGCTGAGGTTGGTCAGGTTGAGGAGCTCGATGGCTTGGTCGATGGTGAGCAGGTGAGTGACCTGGGAGAGGGTCGAGTGGAGCACCATGTAGTCCGAGAGGATGTTCTCGCACTGCTTGGGAGAGAGCATGCACTCGGAATCCGCCAAACTCAGGAAGACCTTCTTCTTGGCCAGCTCGTGTTCGGTGATGCGGTACTTGAAGAGCATGTCGACCTTCTGCAGCACCAGGTCGACAGTTTTTTCGTCGACGTTTATGAGGATCATCCGCAACTTCTCCAGCGTCTTGAAGCGCTTGTCCGGCTGCAGAAACAGGAAGTTCAAGTACTGGAACGACTTCTTCGGACAGTACTCCATCTGCTGCATCTCATAGTTCTCCGACTTGGCCTTGAGAACCGCAGGGTGTTCAGCACTGAAGCCTCGAGCGAGTCTATTCCAGGCCACTGGAGCAGGTGCAAACGCAGCTCTGCGCAGGAGCCGCACGAGTGAGGCACGGGACCGCGAGAGCGAGAGCCTGGAAGCTGCTTGCATAATCTCCACTACTTAAAAACGAGACTTCAATTAAAAGTAGTGCTGCGGTTGATTAGTTAGGGGCCTGCTGGCGAGCTGCGGAGGCTGCCTCGGCCAGGCAGAGCACGGACTGGGTTTTGAGGCTGTCGAGGACGGCCTGGGTCAGCTGGCGGCAGTTGAAGCGGCCGGCCCGCGAGGAGATCCAGGGCGACTCCGAGGACTGGAGCAGGTTGAGCATTTCGGCTTTGGCGTCTTTGGAGTCGAGGAGCGAGCGCAGGCCGAGCCGGCTCTCGAACCAGAAGGCTGTTTGGAGCACAGGCGCCGCAGACTTGTACCAGCCGAGGCCCAGGTTTTGGATGTGGTTTGCAAGGGCTCTGACGAAGACCGGCTTGGCTTTGGGGTTGAGCGAGTCGAGCGGGTCGAGCTTCAGGTCCAGCTGGACGACTTTGAAGATGCCTGCGAACCCCGAGCTGTCCGGCTGGGGGACTTGAGCGAAGGCGGGGCCTCGGAGGAGGGGCGGCAGGAGGGCTTGGAGGAAGCCAGGGAGGGAGTCGAGCTTGTTGGCCAGGTGCAGGGCTGCGATGAAGTCTGCCTGTGCGGGCTGGTTGGGCCTCGCTTGCAGTTTCTGTCCGAGGGTTTCGAGGAGGGTGAGGAGCGGGCCGAGGAGCGGAGAGCGGGGGTCTTCTTTCTGGGCGAGGAGGAAGGCGTCTGCGAGTCCTTCGAGGTCTGCGAGGTCGAGGAAGCCGCTCCTGTGCTGCAGGTGTGCGACCAGCTGGCCGAGCAGCTCGCGGGGGACGGTTTTTTGGGCGTCTAGTTTGAGGACGCTGCGGAGCGCCTGCACCTGGCTCTCGAGGAGCGGACTGGCGAGGTGCTGGAGGAGCAGGGGGGTGTTCAGGCGGAGGAAGTCCGCGAGGTGGGCCGGCCTCTCCACCAGCTGCAGCGCGAGCAGGTCTTCGAAGGTCGCGAGGTGCTGGGCGAGCATGCGGAAGTAGCTGCGGTACTCGGAGACGACGGGCCAGATTTTGAGCATCTGGTCGAGGAGCACGCGGACCTGGGCGGGCTGCAGCGGCAGGTGCTTGGAGGCGCCCTGGCCCAGCAGGTAGAGGGGCACGAGGGGCGCCTTGAGGCAGGCGGGCTGGTCGCAGAGGGCTTGGACGGTCTTGGCGGCTGTGGCGAGGTTTTCGCTGGTGGACGGGCTGCGGATGGCTTCGCGGAAGAGACGCATGGCTTCCTGCTCGTTCGGCCAGCGCTTGAGCAGGAAGAGACTCCTGCGGACGTGCTGCTTGTCGGCCAGGCCGTCTAGCCGGGCCGGGTCTGGCTCGGGTTCCGGGTCTGCCCCCAGGTGCCAGAGGGGCAGAGACGGCCTGGACTCGACGAGGCAGCGCTTGAGCGAGCGACGAGCGGGTCTGAGGCTGGAGCGGACGACGCGCATTCGAGAGTGTCGAGAGTCGACGGATTACGATAAATTAAATTAACTCGGGGGGGGGTTAGGAGCCGCAGGCGAGACACTCTTCGTCGTCCTGCTGGGTGTCGCCTTCTTTCTTCTTGGGTCGCAGCGGACAGAGGGCAGGCGCGCGCTTGTCGAGCTGGGGCTTGGAGTCTTCCTTGTCTCTGGCTTCGAGGTCTTTGCTGGGCTTGCGGCCGAGGAGGTTGATGTCGATGTTTTCTTTGCCGTCTGCTTCGAGCTCGGCGAGGGGCTGGGTTTCTTTGATGCTGTTGAAGTGCTTCATCTCGAAGCCTTCGCAGGACTGCTTGAGGAGCGCCTCGACGTCGACGGTGAACTTGATGGCGTTGGTGGCGGGGCGGCTGCGCAGGTAGTACATGCCTGGTGAGGGGAGCGTACCGGTCTTGAGGCCCTGTTCCCAGCCGTAGAAGTGCATCGCGGAGATCTTCGAGTAGGTCGGCTCTTTGAGGTAGACGTTGAGGCTCTGGCTCTGGTCGATGAAGGGCGAGCGGCCGACGGCGAGGTTGATGAGCTCTTTCTGGGGCAGCTCCCAGACGGTGCGGAAGAGGCTGCGGGTGTCTTCGGGGATCTCTTTGATGGCTTGGATGGAGCCGTTGAAGGCGAGGATCTTGTTGCGGACTTCGGGCGTCCAGAGGTTCTGGTGAGGCGCGGCTACCTGTTCGATGAGGGTCTGCACGAGGTGCTTGTTGACGCAGACGAACTCGCCGGAGAGGACTCTGCGGGTGTAGATGTTGGTGGTGATGGGCTCGAAGCTCTCGGTGTTGCCGAGGATCTGCGAGGTCGAGGCGGTGGGCATGGGCGCGACGAGCAGGCTGTTGAGCATGCCGTGCTTCTTGACGTCTTCGCGCAGCGGGCCGAAGTCGAAGTTCTTGGGCGTGACGCCCCAGAGGTCGAAGGAGAGCCTGCCCTGGCTGGCCGGCGACCCTGCGAAGCTCGAGTAGGGGCCACAGACCTTGGCCAGCTCGCAGGACTCGCTGACGGCGCCGAAGTAGATGGCCTCGAAGATCTTTTCGTTGAGGTCTGCGGCTTCTCTGCCGTCGTAGTTGATCTTGAGCATGGCGAAGGTGTCGGCCAGGCCCTGGATGCCGATGCCGACGGGTCTGTGGCGGAGGTTCGAGTTGCGCGCTTCTTCGATGGGGTAGTAGTTGCGGTCGATGATGTTGTTGAGGTTGCGGACGACCACGCGGGTGACTTCGATGAGTTTGTCGAAGTCGAAGGAGCGGTCTGCGAGTTTCACGAACTTGGGCAGCGCGATGGAGGCGAGGTTGCAGACCGCGATCTCGTCGGGCGAGGTGTACTCGAGGATCTCGGTGCAGAGGTTCGAGGACTTGATGGTGCCCAGGTTCTGCTGGTTCGACTTGGCGTTGCAGGCGTCTTTGTAGAGCATGTACGGCGTGCCGGTCTCGATCTGCGCGGTGACGATCTCGTTCCAGAGGTCGCGCGCCTGGATGGCTTTGCGGCCTCGGCCTTCCTGTTCGTAGCGGGTGTAGAGCACCTCGAACTTCTCGCCCCAGCACTCTTCGAGGCCGGGACACTCGTTGGGACACATGAGCGTCCAGGAGCCGTTGTCTTTGACGCGCTGCATGAAGAGGTCGGGGGCCCAGATCGCGTAGAAGAGGTCGCGCGCTCGGAGCTCTTCCTTCCCGTTGTTTTTGCGGAGCTGGAGGAACTCCATGATGTCCGCGTGCCAGGGCTCGATGTACATGGCGAAGGAGCCTTTGCGCCTGCCTCCGCCCTGGTCGACGTAGCGCGCGGTGTCGTTGAAGACCTTGAGCATGGGGACGATGCCGTTGGAGTTCCCGTTGGTGCCGCGGATGTAGGAGTTCTTCGCGCGGATGTTGGTGATCGAGACGCCGATGCCGCCGGCAGACTTCGAGATGAGCGCGCACTGCTTGAGCGTCTCGTAGATGCCGTCGATGGAGTCTTCCTTCATCTTGAGCAGGAAGCACGAGCTCATCTGCGGCTTCGGCGTGCCTGCGTTGAAGAGCGTGGGCGTCGCGTGGGTGAACCAGCCGTGCGACATGAAGTCGTAGGTTTCGAAGGCGCGGGTCAGGTCGCTGCCGTGGATGCCGAGGGCGACTCGCATGATCATGTGCTGGGGTCGCTCGACGATCTCGCCGTCAACCCGCAGCAGGTAGGAGCGCTCGAGGGTTTTGAACCCGAAGAAGTCGTACTCGAAGTCGCGCGAGAAGTCGAGGCGCTGCTGGATGACTTCGTGGTGTTCTTCGACCAGTTTGAAGACTTCTTCGCTGAGCAGCGGGGCGGGCCTGCCGCACTTGTCCGTGCAGCGGTAGAGTTTCCGCGCGGTGTCTCGCATGGAGGCCGGGGTCTCTTTGTGGAGGCTGGAGACCGCGATGCGCGCGGCGAGGACGGAGTAGTGGGGGTGGATGATGTTCATGTACGCGCAGGTCTCTGCGGCGAGGTTGTCCAGCTCCGTGGTCTTGATGCCGTCCGAGATGCCGTCGGCCACGCGCTGCACGACGGTCCTCAGGTCGATGTGCTGCTCGTCGAGGCCCTGGAGCAGCGGCTGCAGGCGCTTCTCGATGCGCGAGATGTCCACCGGCAGCGCGGTTCCGTCTCGCTGGACCACTTTCCAGTTGAGCTTCTTCTCGCTGAAGGTGTACTTGTTCGCCAAGTTTTGGGCTGCGTCCATAATTGCGCGGACTAATCTAATTATTTGTGTCTCTCTCCGCACTCAAATACTCGATCCTCGAGCGATTCGGCGGGCTCGCCGGGCAGGCGGCCTCGACGCGCGCGCTAGAGTCCTGAGCGGTCCTCGACTGCTTCGGAGCCGAGTCCAGCAGAGAGCCGCGGGGGCTGGCGGGTTCTTGCAATTTAGAACCTGTCCCATTATTACCGACGGCAGCTCTAAAATATCTCTCGGTGATCGGAGACTCGGACTGCCGAGATTAATTCGGGACGGGGTCGCTAAGTATAGATAGATGCAGACGCAGCGGAGTACCGGAGTTTCGACTCTCCTGCGACTCTTGGTTTTGTGCTTCGGGTCTGCCGTCGTGCAGTGCCTGAACCAGACGAGTCTCGACGCGAAGGGCGAGGTGAAGACGCTCAAGATGAACTCGAGCAGCCTGCGCACCGCAGTGACCATCTCGAGCTCGCTGCTGTCGACTTCGGGCCTGAACCTGCTGGTCTACGCAGACACGCCGCACAAGTTCGAGGTGCGCGCCGGAGAAAAGGGCAACCTCAACCTCAAGTGCTCGGGGTCGACCAGATCGGTCTGCGTGCTGAGTCTGGCCGACGAGCAGCACGCGCTCAGCTCGGTCAAAGGATACCGCCTGGAGTTCGACCTCAAGTGCGACGCCAGCTGCTCCGGAGAGTTCGGCCTCGCAGTCGACGACAAGATCGCAGCCAAGTCCGGCCTCGACTACGACATCTTCACCGGGAAAGTCTCCCAAATCCAGATCGACCTGCTCACGACCGTCCCGCCCAACTCCCAGAAGATGCGCCTCAGCCTCAGCGGCTACACGGTCCAGCAGGCCGCGAACTACTCGAGCCTCGAAGCCTCGGGCCAGCTGTTCCCCGACAAGTCTGCCCTCGCAGCCAAAGGCTCCTTCCCCCTGCGCAGACTGCACGGCAACGAAGTCGCAGCAGTCTTCTACAAGAACGACCGCAACTTCTGCCGCTCGGCCGAAGGGTGCCGCTACCTCATCTCGGTGAACGCGACGAACCAGTGGAAGCTCTACCTGTCGACCGAGGTCTCGGAGCGCGTCGAGCTGATCAGTCCGGACAAGAACTACGTAGCCTGCACTAAACCAGTACGACATCCTCTCGCCCTTCGCGAGCGCGCCGACGACCGGCCTCTACGTGCTGGAGGTCGGCCTCTTCGAGGAAGAGAACAACGTGCTCCTCACGCTCGAAACCATCGAAGGCAAGACCCAGCTCTACGCCAACCCCGCCATCCTCCCCGAGTTCTCCCCCACCTCCATGTTCCGCGCAGAGTCCAGCTTCTCCAAGTCTCTGCAGGTGCCATCCGAAGTGATCAAAAGCATCAGCAGCAGCGACGGCAAGAAGGTAGCGGCTGTTCAGCCAGAAAATCTACATCATGGTCACCTCGAGCGGGCCGGCCTCCTACTTCCTGCGGGCCACCTTCCACAAGGCAGGCACCATCGGCGTGATCAAGCGCAACATGCCCGAGACGAGCTTCCTGAAGGCCGGCGCGATGCGGGACTACGCGCTCAAGTTCAGCACGAGCAGAGAGCTCGAGGAGTTCGAGTTCAACCTCGAAGCCTTCAGCGACAGCGGCAAGCTCTTCCTCTACGCCAAGCAGTGCACCAAGCCCGAGAACTGCGGCTTCCTCAACGACGAGATCGTGCGCAACAAGCAGCTCTTCGGAAGCGACAAGGTCTTCGCGGACGAGTCGGACAGCTCGAAGAAAGAGGGGCAGGTCAAGTTCTCCTGCGGCAAGGCCAACGCGTTCTCCTTCGAGCGGGTGAGCGAAGATCTCACGGTCTACACCTGCATCCTGAACGTGGGCGTCTTCGCGCGCGAGGCGCCTCCGCAGGGCACCAACTTCCAGATCCTGGTCTTCAGCCAGAACCTGCACGTGCTCCTCGCCGCGAACCACTTCAAGACTTTCCGCGTGCGGCAGAACGCCCCCCTGCTGCTGCAGTTCAACCACCACCGCAGGCAGTTCAACGTGGTCGCCTTCCTCTCCTTCAAGTTCGACCTCGTCTACGGCAAGGCAGAAGTCTTCATCAGCAAGACGAACAAGACGCCCTGCGACGACGCCAGCGCGCTCAAGGCGACCCTCAGCTCGAACGTGCCGCGCAGCCTCGCCTTCCGCAGAGACATGGCTGCAGACAAGAAACTCAAGGGCGCCTACTTCGTCTGCGTGAAGGCGCTGGAGCTCTCGGCCGTGAACGTCGGCGTGCAGCCCATCAGCAAGAGCTTCTACCTCTCCGAAGAAGACGCCAGCCGCATCCGCGTGAACGACCTGCCGCCGAACATGCAGATCCTCGGCCAGTTCACCTCCAAGGTCACCACGGTCTACTTCTCCTTCACCGCGAACCTCGACCGCACGGCCGCAGAGTCCATCCACATCAACCTCACGCCGATCAAAGGCACCTTCCGCATCTTCGTCAGCAGCACGGGCAAGCTACCGCGCGAAGACCAGCCGCACTGGAACGTGGTCGCGAACAGCCTCGAGCTCCTCTCGACCGACCCCAACTTCGTCGACAAAGGCAAGTACATCGTCGGCGTGCAGCTGGTGACGCAGGCCGGGCAGGAAGGCGTCGAGCTCTCCAAGAACAAGTGGAAGTGTCTGGTCTCCTACACCTTCTCGGACAAACACGTCTCGATCCGCTCGGGCGTGCCTGCCTCGGGCCAGCTCACCTCGAACAAGTCGCGCGTCTTCTACCAGCTCGAGGTGCCCCGGTCGGTCAAGAACCTCACGCTCTTGAAGACCTCGCTCTTCCCCAACGTCTTCGCCTTCCTCAGCTTCAACGCGTCCAACGGCTACCCCTCGGCGCAGCACCACGACTACTTCGCGAGCCCCTTCCAGTCGGGCTTCTTCGTCGGCCCGGACGCGCTGGCTCAGCTCTGCCGGCCGAAAGAGAACGACGACCACTGCGTGGCCTACCTCGGGGTCGAGGCGCCTGGCGGTTCGAGCGAGTTCTCGGTGCAGTACGTCTTCGACAACCAGCCCTTCACGCTGCTGCACGGCCTGCCGATGCGCCTGCCGCTCTTCTACGCGGACGACTACCCGCTGCACTTCGTCTACCAGGTCGACCACCACCGCGACCTCGAGTTCGAGCTCACCTGCGACTACCAGACCCTCGAGTACTACATGCGCAAAGCTCGCGAGCGCAAGTCGCTCTCGGGCTACGTGCTGCCGACCAAAGCCAACCGCAGCAGCTGGCGCGTCCACGGCGACGACAAGACCAACGGCACGATCCAAATCGCCAAAAACGAAACCGGCCACCGCTCCGTGCTGCTCATCTCGGTCTACAAGAAGCAGGTCGGCTTCTTCGAACGCATGTACGGCAGGCAGAGCGACGCGCAGAAGTTCCTCTTCATCAACAACGGGCTGCTCGAAGTCTCCAAGAACGACAAGGTCCTGCAGCGAGGCGTGCCCGTCACCAAGAAGCTCACCCGCGGAGAGTGGAAGTACTTCAGGGTCCAGCACCCGGCCAACGCAGGCAACCTCATCCTGGCCACCGAAGTAGACAACGGCGCGGTCGAGGTCTTCCTCGCCCGCGGCTTCGACAGCCTGCCCTCCGAGAACAACTTCCTGGTCAAGCGCACAGACGGCTCCAGCGACCTGCTCACCGTGGACCAGGCTGCCGTCGGCCCCGGCGCGAGCGTGGCAGGCGGCTACTACGTAGGCGTCCGCGGCCTCTCCTACGAAGCGCAGGTGCACCTGCTCTACAGAGCCGGAGACCTGCAGCTCTTCGCGCTCCGAGACGGCCTGCCCACCAAGCTGCTCCTCCAAAACGGAGAACGCAACTTCGTCGAGTACACCAGCGACGGAAGAGAACAAGACATCGTCATCAACTTCAAGTCCAGGACCGCAGCCGTCTCGCTCTTCGCCACCGCACGCACCCTCATCAACAGCACTGACCTGCCCTCCCCCGACAACTTCCTCTGGTCCGCCAGCGTCCTCAACGAAGGCGGCTACGGCAAGCTGGTCATCCCCAAGAACTCCACAGGCTTCTGCGCGCTCTGCAAGATCGTCGTCCTCGTTGAAGTCTCCGCGCCGGACAGGGTCACCTTCGTCGCAGCCAAAAAAGGACCCGGCAGCCTCATCCGCCTCGTCGAAGGCAAGAGCTACGTCGGCAAGCTCGGCAAAGGCGAGTCCGAAGCCTTCGCGCTCGTCGTCCCCTTCAACGAGACCTACCTCAGCATCGACCTCCGCGTGCAGACCGGAAACCTCACCTTCTTCTACGGCATGCGGCCCACCTTCGACGACCCCAGGACGCACTTCGCAGTCCGCGGCAAGACCCAAGACGAGTTCTTCAACATCAACTTCGGACGCGTCTCAGCCTACTTCAGGCGCATCTTCAAGACGCAGATCCTCCGCTTCCTCAAGGTCCAGAGCGAAGCAGAGAACTCGGAGTACACCCTCACGATCGTCAGCGACAAGATGCTCACCGAGCTCAACTCCTTCGCGCCCAAGCAGTCGCTGCTGGCTCCAGGAGCCACGCACTACTACTACATGCACTCCTACAGCCTCGAAGCAGTCGACCTCTCCTTCCACCTCCGCAACATCATCGGCGTAGAAAAGCCGGACTTCGAAAGCTACGTCTCGGTCCTCCCCGAACTCATCAAGCTCTACCAAGCCAGCAACTTCGTCCAGGTCGAGAAGCGCAGCTACGACTACGAACTCGAAACCCGCTACGACCTCTACCGACACGAGCTCAGAGCCACCGCCACAGCCAACTCGAAAGAAGGCTTCGTCGTCGTCATGGTCAAAAACACCCTCTCCAAACCCATCAGCTTCAGTCTCGAGTCGAACCGCTTCGGCACCAAGCGACTCACAGGCACTCACGAGACCGTGGACTTCATCCCAGACTTCCAGAAAAAGTTCCTCTTCGTCGACGACGAGGTCGGAGGCAAAATCGCCAAGTTCAGGATCGACCAGTGCCTCGGCACCGTCTCCGTTCGCTTCGCGCACACCGAAGGCGTGAGTCTGATGAACGTGTCGAGCTACAGCCGAGAAAACCTCACCTACGAGACGCTGTTCAACTCGCAGGTCAGCAACACCTTCATCCACACGCAGCCGAAGAAGAAAATCCAAATCGAGATCTCGCGCGAGAGCACTCTGGTCAACAGCCGCCAGTTCGGCAAAGACAACAACCGCAGGTTCGACTCGTCCCTCCCGTCCATCTACGCCATAAACTTCGAGCTGCAAGACTCGGTCCTCGGCAGCGACGACGGCTCCAACCCGACCTCCTTCGTCGTGGGAGACACGACGAACTACGGAGAAGTGGAGATCTTCACAGACGCAGAGCAGAGCATCAAGTTCAAAGGCCTCACCTTCCACGAAGACTTCCTCAAAAGCCACCAAGACACCTTCGTCTTCATCAACTACACGCTCTTCATGAGCAAAGACAAAGACATGATGAACTTCATGAAGTACTGCAGCGGCTACCGCATCGACCAGGCTGAAGCCGCCCTCCACACCTCCAACCACTACAGCTTCTCCGTCCAAGAGTTCTACGCGCTCAACATCTCCGAATTCAGGACAGGCACCCCCGTCCACTCCATCCAGCCCCACTCGCTCAGCTTCGGAGGCATCTACTACGGCGTCATCGTCGCGGAGCTGCGCTTCTGGAAGACCAGGGTACTCTCGGCTCACTCAGGCGAACAACACCTTCCCCAAAGCCAGGACTCTCCGCGTCTACTACAACGAGTTCGAGTTCGAGCCTGCCGACTTCTCCACCGCGCTGCTCTTCCTGTTCACCTTCCTCGCGCTCGCCGCACTCGTCCTGCTCTTGTACGTGATGTCCAAGAAACGCATCTTCGAGAAACTCAAGCGGATCAAGTTCGTGAGCAACCTCATGAGCGAGTTCAACGAAGAAGAGGTCGGCAACACGCTCATCCTCGAAGTCATGGACTACAAGCGCAAGCGACTCGCAGGCGCAGACAGGCCGCAGCTTTCCCCCGAAGACTCGACAGTCCAGTCGGAAGACGCCAGCAGAGACTCAGCAGACCACAGCAGAGAGATGACGGACCAGCAATAACCTTCCTGTACATGCTAACTAATGCCTGCCCCGCTCGACCTGCCTCGCACCCGGCCGCTGGTCTGCTGCCGAGTCCAGGCGAGGGCCATGTTCCTCCCAGCTGCTATACTACCAGTGTTGAGTGAGGTTCTGTGGATTCGTATCTTATTAAGTCTCAGGGATTACTGGTTCTACCGTACCCACTGGCGATTTGGCTGCAAAAAGATGCCGTATAAGAAAGCCTACCGGTACCATACGGAGTTCCTTTTGATGACGCTCCAAGCCTCACTGCGAGATCGCTCTCGCAGCCTGGCGTTGGAGTTTGTTTATTATTTTCTGCTCGCCGGATTAAAGACTGAAACAATCATGAGTCAGGCCAGCATGCCGAACGCCGCTGCTGCGAACAAACAGCCGACCGCAGGCCTGCCTCAAATCGGCCGCGCGAACCGCCAGTCTGCTCCGGTCTACGATGAAGAGAGCCAAGAGCAGCACCTGGTTGACGGCGACGAGGAGGCCGAGGAAGAGGACCAGCTCGACGATGAAGAAGAGCAAGAAGCTGACTCGCAGAGCGACCTGCTGCCCCCGAAACAGCCTGAAAAACCTCGCGAGACCAGGCAAGACAGGCTGCCACGCATCGAACCGCTCTTTCCCGAAACCCGCGAAACCAAACCAGTCACCGGCAGCACCACCATAGACTCCAAGCTGCCCAGAGGCTTCGAGTCCGACGAACACTTCCAAAAGTACCTCAAGACGCTCACCGAGTACGACCGCAGCAGGTACCAGCAACTCCTCGACAAGAACAAAACCCTCAAAGAAGAGCTGCGCAAAATCGCCAAACAAACCGAAGAAGTCATCCGCAAAGAGAAGTACGTCTCGCGTGACCCAGAGAGAGAAAGAACAAAGAGCCTGTGAAGGAAGAAAACGAAGAGATCCAGGCCAAGATGAAGATCCTCAAGCAGCAGCAGTTCCACATCTCGAACCTCAAAGAGAGGATATCCAAGAAACGGCAAGAACTCGATGAAACCAACCAGTACAACCAAGTGAGGGAAAAAGAAGACGTCCTCAAAGACCTCAGGCGCAAGCTCAAGCAGCTGCTCGAAGAAAGAGACACCGTCTTGATCGTCAAGACCGAGCAAGAGAAGGCGCTCCACGAGCTCAGAGGCAGCGAAGACCAGGAGGCGAGGAAGGCAGAGCTCCTGCACGAGCTGCAGGAGACCAAGCAGGAGAACAAAATCCTCCTCGAGAAGAAGCAGGAGCTCGAGCGAGAGATCAAGCAGAACCACGCGAAGCTCTTCGACGGCAAGCTCTACGTCCGCGAGCTGCAGAAAAAAATCGACGCGCACAAGAAGCGCTTCCCCAACGAAGAGCTGAAAGCCATCTCCAAAGAAGACGTCCAGCGCATGCGCGAGCAGATCCGAGACCTCGAGTTCGAGCGACGAGAGAAGATCGAACAGCACGACCAAGAGATGCGCGACCTCGAGTCCATGAGGAGAGACCTCGAAAGGGAACACGAGCGACTGCAGCGCATCCTGGCAGAGAAAGACAGAGAGATGAGGATCAACTCTCTCAAGCTCAGAGAGCTCAAGCGCCTGCAAAGAGCCAGGGCCGCCATCCCCATCCGCAGTAGACGCCGCTCACCAGACACCATCGACATGGCCGACCTGAACAAAGAGCAGCAGGTCAACCGCTACCTCATTGAAGAAGAGAAGCAAATCAAAGACAAGATGTCGAGACAGGGCATGGGACTGGACGACCACGAGTACGCCGCAGACAGCGTCGTCTCGCTGCACAAGAACAGACTCAGAGACGAACGCGTCTTCGCCTCGCAGCCGAGACTCCAGTCTGTGCAAGTCCAGACCCTGGACCAGATCACCGCGAAAGAAAAAGAACTCTACGAACAGCTCGAACAGCTGCAACGGCTAAAGAAGAACATGAAGTAGTGACTGCAGAGGATAGTTGCCGCTTGATTCTCATCTGCCTAGTCTTCTCGACTGAGTCTCTCGGAGCGAACACTCTTCGATAAGCGTCTGATAACTGTGCCTTCGTTTCTGAGTCGGATCTGTGGCGTCTCTATTCTCTGAAAGTTGTATAGACCCGACTTAATTAGGGGTTTG
>JFJP01039159.1_pt1 | contig 14317 bp, 11 predicted proteins | sample 431651 | NCBI WGS metagenome assembly JFJP01 (sample SAMN02602958, study PRJNA72255) | Microbial mat metagenome, whole genome shotgun sequencing project. | biome: fresh water; feature: sink hole; material: water; isolation source: purple microbial (photo- and chemosynthetic) mats found in... | reverse complement strand
TGTCTCTTTTGGTCCTATCCTGATTAACATAAACCCAAGATTGGCTACCATACCGGTAATTCGAGAAATAAGTTTCAAGTATCGCATTGGGGGGATAATCTGCATAACAATCACATTTTCTTTCAAAACAGCTTGAAAGAAAAAGGAGTAACAATAAGGTAATTGACAATATTATATTTATTTTTTTCATTTCTTATAAAATTTTTGAAGGTAAAAAGTATCAACTTTATTAAACGAAACAAATTGAATTAATCCAATATTGGGTGCAAACCATAGTGTATTATCGATTAAAATTACATCATTATATGTAATATTATTGGGTAAGGTAAGTTTCTCTTTTTTACATCGGTAAGTTCTACTAAAAGAACCTATTAACATCGTATCTACTTCATATTCCGCATAACATTCCCAATTAAGATTACTATTATTTCTGGTTTTAAATTTAATCAATGAATTCCACCATAAAATTTTTTCTTCTTTTTTTGAACCTCCACTTTTATATTCACATATCAATGTATCCTTTAAAATGTAATTTGAATGCATTATTTTTATCCAATAATATGAATAACGACATTCCCATCCATCTTCAATAAACTTTCCATTACGAGGATTTTTCCAATCATTTGTAAGGTATATACTATCAGTTTTTGAACCCTGAAAATTGGAATATAACCACGAATTATTTGAATTAGTATAATTACTGAAATAGTTATCAATTATGGGTAAAGGTGGAAAATCGTCATAGCAATTACATTCATGTTCTAAACAACCTGTAAGTGCGATTATATGTATTATCGAAAAACATATTTTGTTTGCGAATTGCGATTGTTTCTTCATTTTTAATAAAATTTTTGATGATATAACCTAATTAATTATCACTTTAATGTTTTTATTGTATTTTTCCATCCAAATCCGACCTTTAACCCCAAATGTAAAGATGGCAACCAGAAGTTTTGTTCGGAACGAAACTCGAACGAGGAGTGAGTTCGAAACAAATGTTAGGAACTAAACCCGTGCACGGTGTAAGTAAAATACGCTTTTTGTAATTATATCTCTTAATAAAAAATGATTGGTATATTGAAAAGTAACTTTTCCTTTTAGAAAGGAAAGAATATAATAAAATATTAAGTTAAATAGTGTTAATGTATTGGGGGGGGGGCAATTTTTGTAAAGCTTACCGCTTGCACTGTGGCAAACATTAGCTTTGGTAAAAACTGTAAAACTGATTGATTGGTTGAACAGATAGTTTTCATACGATTTTTAAAATAAGGATGCTGCAAAAATAAATAATTATTTTAAAACAACAACAATATTTTAAAAAAATAAATAATATTTTCTGAAATTAAAAACAAAGTAATAAAAAGCTTGATTTACCCCTCCGCTGCCGCATGATTGTATCGTGTGGCAAACCAATCTGTTAAACCTACATATTTTTCATTTCTACTTCCCACGCGATACAATCGCGCGGGAGCAGAGGTGGAAGCTAAAGTGGATTTAGTTGCCAAAACAGTCGCTGTAACCCTATCGAAAGAAGTGAATGATGCTGATCTGAAAAAATCGGTGGAAGATGCTGATGGCGACGTTGGTGAAATAAAAGAATAAAATAAATTACCAACATTCTACTGCCACTTAAATTCACAAGTGTCCAATTGTCAATCAGACAGCTTAACTCCCACGCAGTTTAATTGCGTGGGAGTGTCTGTTTTTTATTCTAAGCGTTAAGTTTACAAATCCAATTTATTTTCAAAATTATTTTTTCTTGCAAGTCTGGCTTTACTATGTTTAATACCATAAGTAAAATAGATTACAAAACCTATAGCCATCCATACTAATAAACGCACCCAAGTGTCGAACGGAAGAGAAACCATTTGTAAGAGGCAGACCAATGCACCTAAAATTGGCACAAACGGCACCCATGGGGTTTTGAATGCCCTTACTGCATTCGGTTCGGATTTTCGAAGTATAATAATACCAATACTTACAATAACAAATGCCAGCAAAGTGCCTATTGAAACCATTTCACCAAGTAAACCAATAGGAAAAAAGCCTGCAAAAAATGCAGCAAAGGCACCTGTAACAACTGTTGTGATATGAGGGGTTTTAAACTTGCTGTGTGTTTTTGAAAAACTTTTCCAGAGTAAACCATCAGTAGCCATGGTGAAAAACACACGTGTCTGGCCTAAAAGCAATACCAAAACAACTGAGCTTAATCCTGCAATTGCACCTATCTTAATTATTGGACGAAGCCAAATCAAACCAGCTCCTGCACGGTCGATAGCCAAAGCAATGGGTGCCGAGACATTTAAATCCTTGTAATTTACAATTCCAGTTAGCACCAGACTTACACCTATATAAAGTATAGTACATATTAACAATGAAAAAAGGATTCCACGTGGCACATCGCGTTTAGGGTTTATTGCTTCTTGTGATGTTGTTGATACTGCATCAAATCCTACATATGCAAAAAATACCACCGCTGCAGCAGTCACTACTCCCCACCAACCGAAATGACCATCAGAAGTTTGTTCGGGAACAAAAGGTGTCCAGTTGGCTGTATCGATATATGATATCCCAAATCCGATGAACAAAAGAATCACTACTACTTTGATCAACACAATTATATTATTGAACCTGGCCGATTCTTTGATCCCAATAATTAGAAGAGTTGCCATGATACCTATAATAAATACTGCCGGAAAATTAATAAATGCTCCTGAGGCATGTAAACCTGTTGAGTCATATATAAAAGGACTCTGGCTCATTGAATCAGGAATTTTTAATCCCAAATCTGCCAAAAAACTTGTAACATAACCCGACCAACCCACAGCCACTGTGGCTGCACCAAACAAATACTCAAGTATTAAATCCCATCCAATAATCCATGCAACAAATTCGCCCATGGTTGCGTAACCGTATGTATAAGCGCTACCCGAAACAGGAATCATAGATGCAAACTCGGCATAACACAAGCCTGCCAACAAACAGCCAAAAGCAGAAATAATAAACGAAATGGCTACTCCCGGACCGGCATGAGTTGCAGCAGCAGTTCCCGTCAATACAAATATACCTGCACCAATCACGCAGCCAATACCCAACAAAACCAGATTCGATGCAGTTAAATGTCTTTTCAGTGTATTGTTATTCTCAGCATGAGCTTCTAGCTCTGCCAAAGTTTTTTTGATAAATAAGTTTCTAAACATATTGTTTTTTGTCTATTTGGCTATGAATTTATAAAGAATTTGCCTGTTTGTCTTTTAATTTTTTTAATTCGTACACAAAAATACAACTTTTTTTCTCTTAGACAAACTCGTCCTCCGGACTCCTCCCGCTCCTGCAAGTTTGTAACTTGTGCGTTGCTTTGTAAAAGCAAATGTTTATTGTTCTAACGAATAAAACACCGATTACAAATCGGTGCGAGCATGGTACATCTAATACGACAGGTTTAGCTATCGTCTACAGAGGTTTGATTATCTAGTGATTATAATCCTATTAAACTAATAGTTTTCCGATTGCATTATGCACTTTTGAGAAAGAAAATTGAGAGCAAATGTCATTTTTATATGCAACAATTTCTTTGTTGCACAAATTGCCAATGCTTCCTTCGTGTGTATGGTTAACAGTTTTGTCGGGCTTGAAATTTCCGGTTTCAATGTCCATTCCCACTTTTTTATAAGCATTACGGAAAGGCATGCCTTCAAGTGTTAGTCGGTTCACTTCTTCAACGCTGAAAATGGAATCGTAGCGCGAATCGTCGAGAATTTCAGTGTTTACTTTTACTTCGGCCATCATCATCGTGGTCATTTCAAGGCAATCGTTTAACTCGGCAAATGCCGGCACAAAAATCTCTTTGATAATCTGTAAATCACGAAAATATCCCGAAGGCAAATTGTTTGTAATCAACATAATTTGCTGCGGAAGCGACTGAATTTTATTGCATTTGGCACGGGTTAGTTCAAAAACATCCGGATTTTTTTTGTGCGGCATAATACTCGACCCGGTTGTAAATTCATCAGGAAGTTTAATAAAACCGAAGTTCTGGGAAGTAAACATGCAAGCATCGAAAGCAAGTTTTGCAACAGTTGCAGCCACCGAAGCCAGTGCATTAGCAACGGTACGTTCCATTTTTCCACGTCCCATTTGTGCATAAACCACATTATAGTTCATGTTGTCGAAACCAAGTAAATCGGTTGTCATTTGTCGGTTAAGTGGGAAAGAGGATCCATATCCGGCAGCAGAACCCAGAGGATTCCGGTTGGTAATTTTCCATGCCGACAAAAGGAGTTGTAAATCGTCGGCAAGACTTTCGGCATAGGCTCCAAACCATAAACCGAATGAAGAAGGCATGGCAATTTGTAAATGGGTATAGCCGGGTAATAAAATATCTTTGTGTCGGTTGCTTTGATCAATAAGCACATCGAATAACTGACCTAAAGTTTGAACAGTTTTTTCAATTTCGGCACGGGCAAACAGTTTCAAATCGACTAAAACCTGATCATTTCGCGAACGGCCACTGTGGATTTTCTTGCCAACATCACCTAATTTAGCGGTTAGCATTAGTTCCACCTGAGAATGAACATCTTCAACACCCTCCTCAATCACAAAATTTCCATCAAGAATTAATTGATAAATTGATTGTAACTCTTTGAGCAATATTTGTAACTCTTCGGAAGTAAGTAGCCCCACCGACTCCAACATGGTAATATGAGCCATTGAGCCAAGCACATCGTACTTAGCCAGGTAAATATCCATTTCACGGTCTCTACCTACAGTAAAGGCTTCAATTTTTACGTCAACCTGTGTATTTTTTTCCCAGAGTTTTGCCATTGTTTAGATATTAAGAAAATAGAAAAATAGAAAATGAGAAATTAGTAAATATGCTAATAAAACTTCTAAAAAATGTATTTTCCAAGATTCCCCTTTAGGACTCAGGGGTTAAATTAGGACTTAATGCTTTCGCTAGTAAATCAGCAAAAGTATTCATTCCCTCTTTTAGTTTTTTATCAACCATCATTTTAATCATGCTTGGTATTTCGGCACTCAGAGTCAGTTTCAATTCGGTGCTGTTTTCTGCTACTTCTTTCAACTCAACCAATACATTCACGGGTACAGGTGAGTTTTCAGCTTTAAAATGAATGGCTTTATTAGGTTCTCTTTCGATAATTCTGAACCCCACTTTTCCAAGTCCATTTATAGTGAAACTACAGCTATCAGTATCAAATTCCAGATCCTTAACTTTATCATTTAATGATTGATTCTCAGAAATTTTATTCAAATTGTTGAGATCACTCAGCACATTAAAAACCACCTCTTCGGATGAAGAAATGGTTTTTAAATCGCTTTCGTATGTTGTCATAATAGATTATTTGCTATTTATACAGTTGCAATATACCGTTATTTTAATCATATAGTAAATGGCTTAACTGCTAATTTATTTGAGGTCTTTTCTCCAATCCATTGGATTTTTCCTCCATTCTTGTAGTGTTTCTATATCCTCTTTTGTAATATATTTTATTGTCAAAGCTTCATTCAACACAGCCTGGTAATCGCAGAGGGTTGTGAGTTTTACTTTAGCACTACGGAATTTCTGTTCGGCAACAGGAAAACTATATGTAAATATTGCTACCATTCCCAACACTTCCGAACCATCATTGCGTATTGCTTCTACAGCTTTCAGACTGCTTCCTCCTGTAGAAATCAAATCTTCAATCACTACAACTTTTTGTCCGGGTTTTAAATCTCCTTCAATTAGATTTTCTAAACCATGATCTTTGGGCGTGGGACGTACATAAATAAATGGCAATCCAAGGGCATCTGCCACTAATGCACCTTGAGCTATTGCTCCGGTTGCAACTCCAGCTATCACTTCTACATCGGGATAAAGCTCAAGTATCAATCTGGATATTTCAATTTTGATAAATGAACGAACGTTTGGGTATGAAAGTGTTTTGCGATTATCGCAATATATGGGCGATTTCCAGCCCGAAGCCCATGTGAATGGATTATTGGGTTGTAATTTTACTGCTTTTATACTTAGTAATTTCTTAGCTACCTGTTTTTCTAATAATTTCATTATGAGCAAGTTTTATATTAATAAAACAACACACTTATCATTTACTTATAAGTGCATTTTTAAACTGCAAAAGTAATCAAACTATTTTAAACTGAAAGTATCATTTTTATATTTAAAAACATTCTTTCAAAAACACAATATCAATAACAATGAAAAAAACTGACAAATTGATTCAACATCTGCTTTGTCAGTTTTCTGAAAAAAGTAAGTATTTTTTGTTATTTAGCTAAATTATCTATAATATGAAGCGTATCTGATGCAATCATGAATTCTTCATCCGTAGGTATAATTACAACTTTTACAGTTGAATCGGGAGTACTCAACAAAACTTCTTTTCCACGAGATTTTGCATTCAGTTCATTATCAATTTTAAGACCAACAAATGCCAAACCATTGCATATATATTCCCTCAATGCACTTTGGTTCTCGCCAACACCTCCTGTAAATACCAAAACATCAGCGCCATTCAGCGCAGCAAAATATGAACCAATATATTTTTTAATGCGGTATTGATACATATTCAATGCAAGTTTAGCCCGCTCATTTCCTTCAGCAATTGCATTGCCAATATCTCGCATATCAGATGACACTCCTGAAACCCCTAAAACTCCACTGTGTTTGTTAAATAATGTTGAAGCTACAGAAGGACTTATCATTTCTTTTTCCATAATAAAGCTAACAACCCCAAGATCTACATCCCCTGAACGCGTTCCCATCATTAGACCTTCAATAGGAGTGAAACCCATGGATGTATCAATAGATTTACCATGCTCAATAGCTGCAATTGAGGCTCCATTTCCAATATGAGCTGTTATCATTTTTGTTTTTTTGAAACTCAGTCCAAGAAATTCGCAGGCACGATGTGACACAAATCGATGACTTGTACCGTGAAATCCGTAACGCCTTATACCATATTTTTTATAAAGCGAATATGGAATTCCGTACATATAAGCATAATCCGGCATGGACTGGTGAAATGCAGTGTCGAAAACCGCTACCTGAGGTACTTCAGGCATTAATTCCTTTATAGCATTAATACCAGCTAAGTTTGGAGGATTATGCAAAGGTGCAATTTCAATACAATCTACAATTTTTTTTATTACTTCATCATCAATTAACACACTTGCATTGAACTTTTCACCACCATGAACCACACGATGACCTACTGCATTTATTTCTTCCAATGATTCAATTGCACCGTGTTTTTTGCTTGTTAACACACCCAAAATATATTCAACAGCAATTTGATGTTCAAGAATTTCGCCTTCAAGAATTACTTTTTGACCATCCTTACGGGTATGTTTCATAAAAGAACCTTTCATGCCAATTTTCTCAACTCCTCCCGAACCAAGCTCTTGCTTGGTATCCATATCAAGTAATTTATATTTTACCGACGAACTACCACAATTTAATACTAATATTTTCATCTTCAATTTCCTCCTTATTTAATTATGTTACCCGATTCATCGTAATTATAAAAACCTTTGCCCCTGCTAACTCCATAGTTTTTTGCTCTGTAAAGACGGGTTAATATGGGTGAGGGTTTATATTTGATATTTCCGTACTCGTCGAAAAGATTCTCAAGCAATTTCACTATTTTTTCTATACCCATCTGATCTGCTGTACGAAAAACTCCCTGCCTGTGACCAAAACCAACCGTAAGTACCCGATCAATATCCTCAACAGTTGCAATTCCTTCCATAAGCACTCCACAAGCTTCGTTTAACTGTATCAAAAACAACCTGATACTTACTAAACCAGACGATTCCATTACAGACACATACTCGTGATTAAGCAGACGAACAAACTGACATACTTTATCGAATGTTTGAGTAGAAGTATTTAAACCCGGAACAATTTCAATAATTTGAGAGCCCGGAATATTTGAAAGGAAATGCAGTCCGATACATCTGTCCTGGTAAACAAGTTCGGACGCTAATTCAGTAACAACTACCGTAGAAACATTGGATGCAATTACAGCATTGTTTGCTAAAACCCTTTCTAGATTTAAAAAAACATCCTTCCTTTGTGCTATTCTTCTTTCACCGGTATTGTTATCGTACCGAATGGCTTCAATCACAAAATCACAACTTCTGAAATCTTCATAACTTGTTGTACCTGTTATGCGGCTTAAAATTGTTTTTTTTTCGTTCTGAGTTAAACCCCAGTTTTGAATTTTTTTGTCAAGTTTCATCTCTATCCTGACAAAAGCATTTTGAATATTTTCTTCGTCTGGTTCAAGAAAAACAACTTCTATTCCGCTCAATGCAGCAATTGTAGCGATTACGCTGCCTTCTTTACCACAACCTACCACACCAATTCTTGAAAAAAGAGTGCGTTTTCTATTGCGTTTACTTAATCCGTACCTTTCTATAGGTTCGATAATTGGTTCTGCCATAATTAATCCTTCAACCTCCCGAAAGGAAGGCAATTTTTTTATAATAATAATTTTTTGCTTCTAATTTTCCTTTTTAAGGAATTAGAATTTATTTCATTGCCTGATTTGCCGTAATTGTTATCATTCTCACAATATCATCTACTGAACAACCACGCGATAAATCATTTACCGGAGCCGCCATTCCCTGCAAAATAGGACCAACTGCTTGTGCACCCGAAAAACGTTCCACAATTTTGTATCCAATATTTCCGGCTTGTAAATCCGGAAATACCAACACATTGGCATGTCCGGCAATTTTACTACCGGGGGCTTTGCTTTGACCTATTTCAGGAACAAGGGCTGCATCCGCTTGTAATTCTCCATCGATTAACAGATTGGGAGCCATTTCTTTTGCAATTCTAGTTGCCTCTACCACTTTATCCACTAATTCGTGTTTTGCGCTGCCTTTGGTCGAAAAACTGAGCATAGCCACTCGTGGTTCAAAACCTGCTAATGCACGGGCAGTATCTGCAGTGCAAACGGCTATTTGAGCCAATTCCTCAGCAGTTGGATTTGGATTCACAGCGCAGTCGGCAAAAACCAGCATTCCTTCTTCACCAAATTGTTTTGCCGGAGTAAACATAAACAAAGCGCCTGAAACCACGCTTATACCCGGAAGGGTTTTGATAATCTGAAAAGCAGGTCGGAGCACATTTCCGGTTGTATTTCTTGCACCGGCAAGTTCTCCATCAGCATCTCCGTTTTTAATCAATAAACATCCCAAATACAAAGGATCTTTTGCTAATTTTTGGGCTTCATCTTCAGTCATTCCCTTACTTTTTCGAATTTCGAAAAGTAGTTTTGCATATTCACCCATTTTCGGGTGCGTTTCCGGATCCAGTATGGTTGCTTTGTGAATGTTGGCTAGCTTGTTTTCAAATGCAAGATTTGTTATTTCTTTCTCATCCCCAATCAAAATGAGCTTTGCAGCTTTTTCTTTCAGGATGATATCTGCGGCTTTGAGGGTGCGTATTTCTGTACCTTCCGGCAATACTATCCTTTGTGGAAATGCTTTTGCACGTTCCATTATTTTTTCTAAAAGATTCATTTGTTAATATTTTTTTGTGGAATTTCCCGATTTGTAATACAAACTTCGAAGTATCGAAAACTGATACAAATATAAGATATTTAAGTTGAAATTGCAATGTCGGGATTGCAATTTAAGCGAAATAATGAAATATTTCATCAAAAATGTGGTTTTTAACCCTTTTCTTTGTGAGTATTCACAATATTCAAACCCATAAGAATTTTGATGTCCATTTTTTGTTTCATAAATATTTTATTACTATGTTTATAAAATAAAAATAAATTTTATGAAATAGCAAGTAATTATCGGTAAATAAATACAGGATTAAGTAACAAAACACTTTACTGCGAAAATAAAACAAAGGCAGAAATACCCATAACCAAACTAAAAATGAAGAACAAACAAGGCGACCTTTACTAATTTTATAAACCAATCTCTGTTCCCGCTTATATTTCCCTACATTGAATCCCAAAATAAACGTAAGGAGTTTAAGAGATATAATTAATAACAAAAAGACGTCAGTTAAGAAGTTTTGGAAGAAATTCTGCTTGACGAAATGATTAACAATACAGTTGCACTCAAATATCATTATTTAGGGGGAGTTATTGACTCTCAAACATCAATAGTATTTTTATTAACTAAATCATTCGGCTTTATCTTTAGTAAGAGTTGAAATGGTTGGATACAAATTTAACCTGTCGTTAGATAAAGATTTTTATCAATTGATTGTAATAACATCGGAACCAAATTTAGAAATCCCATTTTATCAAAAAATTAAAATCTGTTTTCCTGTTTCCTAAAAGTTGGTCGTTACCGCTGCCAATTGTTTCCCTATCATCGGAATAAACTGTTTGTGCAACTTTGAACCAAAACGAAATCTGACTGTTCAGTTCATATTTTAAATTCAGATAATACCTGCTTCCCGAGCCATAATACATAGGAATTGAAAAAGCATACAAAACATCCTTTTCGTAGGTATAAAATCGGTTATCATAATCTGTTGCATCAAAAAACTGATACCTGAAATCAATTATCAAGGGAATTCTTTGAAACTTATAACTCAAATCCTGCAACGCTGTAACTCCGTAACCAGGCGTTGAATTTCCTTTTTTTACCAGATTACCTTCCATCATTGTTTTTGTCACAAAATTCCCGTACGAATAAACAAGTTGATACCTCAGTGAACCCTTCGAAATCGGGTTAATTACAGGCATAATGGCTTCGGTTTCCGAGTTATTATTCATCTTTTCTTCATATTTCAAGCGCCAGAACATATTTAAAGCCCTACTGGGAGCATAATCCGTTTGCAAAAGATAATCCATTCCGTTCGATGGAGCATTGATTGAGAATTTAGTCCAGGGAAAAGAATAACTATCAGAATAGGCAGAAATTTTCCATTTTCTGAAAGGCCGAATTTCGGCTCCGATATAAAATCCGGATTCATTATTAACACGTGATGATTCTGAAAATGTGTTGGCATAAAAGGTATCATATTTTGGTGAAAAATATCGGTGTAACACCACTAATGATACCGTTGAAACAGGTGAAACCGAAAACCCGTTGATAGTAGCAGGTGCAAAATTCCCTGTAAAAGCCGTTTCGCCGAATAAATTCATTTTTTTGAAACGATACCGATAATTTATACCGGCAGTGATTTGCTGATTTCCTGAAAAATAGAAATAATTGTAAACTGATTTGTCGGGTATTAAATTTTGATTGAAACGTGTATGTACTGCTGTAAATCCGAGTTGAAGATGAAGAAATGTTAGGGTTGCATTTCCACCAATCACTTGTTGGCGAATGGTATTTTTCTTTTCTATTTCGTTGACAGTCCTATGTAAACCTGTTTTATATATACTTGAAAAATTACCATTCACAGTATCTCCATTAATATTTTTTTGAGAATAAAAAGCCGTCAAATCCATTTTTCCAAGTTTGAGGGTTGTACCCGCACCTCTGAAAAAATTGTTTTCATCTGTTGAACTAAATTTTTTCAAACCCGCATTACGTGGCATCACATTCAATACGTAGGACGATTTTCCCATACCAAAATCGGGATGAAGCACTAAGCCCAATCCAAAATTGGCCCGGTAATCGCCCAAAACTATGCGCTTCATTTTACCAATGTTATTAAGCTGAGCATAAACAGAATAGAAATCGAACCCTTTGTTATATTTTCCCAAAAACTGCTCACCTGCATCTTTTTCAGCAGTGAGGCCAAACAATATCCTATCTTTGAACTTAAAATGATATTTAACTGAATTATAAAACTGACTACCCTGATATTTACCGGAATTTAAATTTTCCTCTTCGGTTTCTGTTTCCGATAAACGATATCCGGTTCTTGTTTCAGCACCTCTGGCAATTCGCACCAAAATCTCACTTTTGCCATATTTAACTGCATCCCTCCAATATATTTTCGGCGTTTGTTTTTCAGTTTTCCCTAACACTACAAAAGGCAATATACGCCTGATATCGGTCATATCAATTCCTTCAATCAACTGTAATTCGTAAATGGTTTGCATCGGTCCGGATCGATACAAATAAAATAAAATATTTTCAATCTGAATGTCTGATAAAAAAGGTAAATGTTCCAGTTCTTCTTTTGTTACATTATTGAGGTTTAATGGACTTTGACTTAATGCAAAAAGCTCCTCATAGAATGCTTCGTAATCAATGTTTTCTTCACTTTCAGCAGCAAATTGCTCAAAAATATCGGCAATCAACTGATCGGTCGTAGTTGTAACGTCCTGTGCTCTTAAATAAAAAACGAACTGAGCTACAAATATGATTGTACAAATTATAATTCGTATCATTAATTAAAATTCATTTAAAATGATATTTCAATGAAGCAAAGGTATTAATACCAAGAAGTGGGTGCAATTCGCCATTTAAATTAAAATAGACCGAACCTGCTTTAAAACCTAAACCCAAACAGGGAACTAAATAATTATTGGCATAGGCACCGATTTTTACTTTCAGAAACTGAAGCATTTCGTAATCAAAGCCTGTTGCGAAACGGTAATTACTGCTTATTTCTTTATCTATCTGTGCGCGCCACACCAGTTCGTCAGAGAAATAATATGCAGTTCCTAAACTAAATACTGAAGGAATTCGTTTTGTGGTAATTTCTGTTTTGATGTTAGCCTGGAATGGATTAAAAGTATTAAATGCGAGATTAAAAACCGGGGAAATACTGACATTAAGCCCTATTTGTGGAAAAAAGGAGCTTTTGTAATTGTTGGTAGCTGAAAAAAAAGCATTCAGATAATTAAACTGAACACCAAGGGCAAATTTATCAGCAAAATTACGAGCAAAACCCACCCCGAATAACATTTCGTGATAAAGCTCGTACCCAAAATAGGAAAAAGAAAGTCCTGTATTTACGAAATTTGTAGAATAAGCTGCCTGAAAACTCCTCGTTGATAATTCGTTGATAATAAAACGATTTTCGTATTGAATTCCTATTTCGGCTTTGTTTATATAACTTATCATGGCCGGATTAGCGAATGCTGTCCATGATTTTGAATCGGAAACTGAGGTATTTGCAATGGAATTTGCGGATGGAATAATTTGAGAAATCTGAGAAAAAACGTGTAAAGAAATAAACAAAACTCCAAAGAAAAATGCGATTCTCCTTTTCATAAATTTTTAATTTTGTAAGGGTTAAAGATTTTTTTCAAAAATATATAAAAAAGAATTACAAACCATTATGTTGCAAGGATTTCAATGCAAAAAAAAATTTTTTGATAAATTTTGTGTTCAAATGAGCAAAAAACAAGGTTTTGGAATAAATTTTGCATCATTGTTACAAAAAATATAAAATAATTTCTAATTTTGCAAATAATGAAATCAACAATAAGATTATTGTTAATAAGCTTGATAACAATTCCTTTTTTAGAAAATAAAGCACAAGTAGTTGATAAAGATATAGTACCCCAGGGTGGCGCACGACTTATGGTACAGATAAACGGCAATGATACTATTTATTTAGCATATTTGCATGATCTTTGGGTTTATCCACGTATCAAGTTTCAAAGTAAAAAGCAGGAAAAGTTTTTTTGGCTCACAGTAAACGATGTTAAAAAAACATTGCCTTATGCCAAGCTAATTGCAAGTGAATTAAATACTGTGAATTTAAAACTTGAAAAAATTCCAAATGAAAAGGAAAGAAAAAAATTCATAAGTATTTACGAGAAGGATATATTTAAAAAATATGAAAAAATATTCAAGAAAATGTCTATTAATCAGGGTAAAATGCTGATAAAGTTAATTGACCGTGAGTGTGAAAGATCTTCATATGACCTTATAAAATCCTACAAAGGTGGTGCAAGTGCCTTTTTTTGGCAGGGTGTGGCAAGAGTTTTTGGGTCAAATCTGAAATCGGAATTCAAAGCTGATGGCGAAGACAAAATTGTTGAAAGAGTAATCAGATTAGTTGAAGCCGGACAACTTTAATAATATTTGAATCAAGGGCCTGTAAGTAAAACAAATCTTTTTCAAATAATTCAATATATAAGTTAATAAGTAGTTTTTTTGAGAATTTGTTTTTAAAAATCTTAAATAATTATGATCCTCTTTTTTCAGTCTTTATTTTTTGTATTGAACTGTATTGAATAATTACAAATAACCTATTATAAAAATGGCAAAAAAAAACTTTTTTTCATTTCTAAATTTTTTCAAAGACAATGATGATGATGATTCGATCAATCTTGAAAAATCACTCATCAGACACAAAATACGTTCACAAAAAAAAGAACTCACAGAAGAACAAAAAGCTGAG
>JFJP01004264.1_pt1 | contig 14317 bp, 21 predicted proteins | sample 431651 | NCBI WGS metagenome assembly JFJP01 (sample SAMN02602958, study PRJNA72255) | Microbial mat metagenome, whole genome shotgun sequencing project. | biome: fresh water; feature: sink hole; material: water; isolation source: purple microbial (photo- and chemosynthetic) mats found in... | reverse complement strand
CCGAGGCCATCCCGGCAGATGACGCCAGCTTCGACGTCGTCATGATGTTCAAGTCGCTCCATCACGTTCCGACCGACGGGATGGATGCTGCGTTCAGCGAAATTTACCGGGTGCTTAAGCCGGGCGGATTGGCGTGGATCTCCGAGCCGGTCTATGCCGGCGCGTTCAACGAGGTGATCCGGCTATTCCATGATGAAAAGGCTGTACGAGAAGCCGCCTTCGCTGCTACGCAACGGGCTGTTACCAATGGTCGCTTCCAACTGGTACGGCAACGATTCTTCTCCGTGGCCAGCCATTACCGGGATTTCGATCAGTTCGAGGAACAAGTCATACGCGTCACGCACATGAATCATTGTCTGGCGCCGGAACTGCACGATGCCGTGCGGCAGGCGTTCGAGGCGCACATGACGCCAGCGGGTGCTCATTTCCATAATCCCTTGCGCATCGACATCCTGCGCCGATCTTGATAGTCGCGATGACATCTCGTTTCACGATCCCTGATCACGAAGTCGAAATTTCGCCCATCCGCGCACAGGGTGCTGGCGGGCAGAACGTCAACAAGGTCTCGAACGCCGTGCATCTGCGCTTCGACATCAACGCATCCTCATTACCGGAAGCCATTCGGGAACGACTGTTGAAGCTCGGCGACCAGCGCATCAGCAAGGATGGCTTCGTCGTCATCAAGGCGCAGGAATTCCGCAGCCTCGAAGGCAACCGCGCCGAGGCCATGCGGCGTCTTCATGAATTGATCGATAGTGTCGCCGTCCTGCCCAAACGACGCCGGCCCACTAAGCCCACCCGTAATTCCGTCACGAAACGCTTGGAGGGCAAGACCCGGCGCGCAACAATCAAGGCTGGCCGCGGTAAGGTCAGTGAGTAAGATCTCTGCCTATGACCATCGAACTCACCCCAAACGAAGCCCGCGTCATCGGCTGCCTGATCGAAAAAGAAATCACGACGCCGGAACAATACCCGCTGTCGCTGAACGCCTTGACCAATGCTTGCAACCAGAAGAGCAACCGCGATCCGGTGCTTGACCTCGACGAGACCACCGTCCAGCAAACCCTGGATGGGCTCAATAAGAAATACCTGGTCAGCGAGGAATCCGGCTACGGCAGCCGCGTCGCAAAATACCGCCACCGTTTCTGCAACACGGAATACGGGAACCTGAAATTCACGCCGCAGGAACTCGGCATCGTTTGCGAACAGTTGCTGCGGGGACCGCAAACGCCAGGGGAGTTGCGCAGCCGGGCCAGCCGTCTTTGCCCCTTCAAGGATGTGACGGAAGTGGAGGCGGCCCTCGATGCGCTGGCACGACGCGAGGATGGTCCGTTCGTTGTTCGACTGCCGCGTGAACCCGGCAAGCGCGAATCTCGCTACGCCCATCTGTTCAGTGGCGAAGTCGAGGGAAGCGAGACAACCGAGACAACCGAACGTGAGGATCTTCCTCCGCTCAAACCTTCGCAGCAGACCCAACTCGAGCATCGTATGGCGCAACTTGAGGGAGAGGTTGCGGAACTGAAAGTCCTGCTAAGCCGGCATGGTTTGACCTGAAACCGGTACTCATGGCCAAGAAGTTTCCTCGTAGCCCGAAGCACCCTGAACGCATTTGCTGGGGTTGCGACAAATACTGCTCGGTGGATGATCTCGGTTGTGGCAATGGGGCCGATCGCACCCAGCATCCGATGGAGTTGCTGGGCGAGGACTGGTATCTCCACGGCGACTGGGGGCTGGAGTTTGACGACGATCCGGTGGTAAAGGCCACAAACCATGAACCTTGCAAACCCTGACCTGCTGATCGATTTTGCCGACCCAAGCGCGGTGGCATTGTGGAACCCCATCAACGATGGCGTGATGGGCGGCGTTTCATCCAGCCAGCTGCGCCATGACCCGGCAGGGCATGCTGTCTTCACCGGCCGGGTTTCCTTCGAAAACAACGGAGGGTTTGCCTCGGTACGCTGCCAGCCAAGGGATCTCGGCAGGAAAGATGTCACTGCCTATCTGCTCGAGGTGCGTGGCGACGGCAAGCGCTACAAGCTGAACCTGCGTACCGACAATGGCTTCGATGGCATCAACTATCAGGTGCGATTCGATCCGCCCCCTGGGGTGTGGGCGACCTGCCGTCTCGCCAGCGCCGACTTTTTGCCGACCTGGCGCGGGAAGCCGGTTCCCGATTCGCCTCCGCTGGATGTCTCTCGGGTGCGGCAGATTGGCTTGATGATCGCCGACCGTCAGGAAGGACCATTCGAGTTGGCGATACGGTCGATCGCCGGGGACATCGCCTGATCATGCTTGCACTGCTCGGACTTGTTGCGACTATCGGCCTGTTGGCGGGATTACGTTGGGCGATCCATCGCAGCCTGGCGCCCGAACGCATTGTCGAAACCCGCACGCCCGCCGATGTTGGTTTGTCACATCAAGGGATCACCTTTCCCACCGAAAATGGCAAGTCTCTATTCGGGTGGTTCATTCCGACCAGTCGAGTGGGCAGGTCACCGGCGGTCGTGCTGCTCCACGGCTGGGGAGGCAACGCCGAGACCCTGCTGCCATTGGCGCAGCCGCTTCATGAGGCGGGATTCGCGCTGTTGTTCATCGATGCGCGCTGCCATGGGCAAAGCGATGAGGACACCTTCGCCTCGATGCCACGCTTTGCCGAGGATCTCGGCCATGCCATCGACTGGCTCAAACAGCGTGACGACATCGCCCCGCATGCCATTGCCGCCATCGGCCACTCTGTCGGTGCCGCGGCTTCGTTGCTTGCCGCATCAAGGCGTGATGACATCGCCGCCGTGGTGAGCATCGCCGCTTTCACTCATCCGGTAACGATGATGCGTCGATGGTTTGCCGCCAAGGGCATTCCGTACATGCCTGTCGGTATGTTGATGCTCCGCTACGTCGAATGGGTGATTGGCCATCGCTTCGACGACATCGCACCGATCAACACGATCCGGCGGGTGCACTGCCCAACGTTGTTGATCCATGGCGGGGAGGACAGCACCGTTCCGGTCAGCGAAGCCCATGCCATCCATGCCGCGAGGTCAGGTGATCATGTCCAGTTGAAGGTCGTGGCCGGCAGCCATGACGACTACGCCGATCTTGACCGGGAGTTGCCGGTGCTGGTGGATTTCCTGTTGAAGATTGTGGGGACCCCAAAGACGTCGTGAATCCGCATCGGCGGTTTTCACGACTTGTGCAGACAGACCAACCTGATGACGACCGGACATCTGTTCGACGGCATTGGTGGCAAGAACTTCCGCGTCCGCGGCATGAGCGGCAATGCGGCTGCCGGCAATACTGACCCGTTGCATGCCGGCCTGGATGCCCTGAAGGCCGGCAGATAAGGAAGTGGATATGGTCATGGCAGATATTCCGCAAATAAATCCGAAACCAAGCAAACGCTGAGCCAGATGGTTGGGAAGCGGTAGCATATCGCCGTCACTGACCACACTTCCTGTCCCATCATGTTCTCGATCCTTATTGCTCTCATCGTCCTGGCTATTGCCGTCGGAGCCATATACCTGAGCCTCAAGAACATGGGCGAGGATGGGATCGAAGTCGCTGCCCCGGGGAGCTGCAAGAGCGGGCGGTGTGCTGTGCGGTGCGCTCCTGCGACCGATGAGCGTGATGAAGTTGCCGAGGACGCGTCCGGTGAGGCTGACGAGGTCAGACGGAAGGAAGCTTGAGCCAGCTTCGTATCGCCGTATCCAGGCTTTAGGCGACCACCGGCGGTGGTGATTGTCGATGTGGCCGCACATGCCAGAGTACCGCCCCGAGGATCAAGCTCACGCCGGCATAAAATGTCCAGCCCAGTTCGGCGCCTTCACCCAGAATGATCGCCGCTAGCAGGATCGTATAGACCGGCTCCAGATTGACGGCCAGCTGCACGCTGAACGCGCTGATCTTACGCAGGGCGACATTGGTCAGCGTGAAGGGCACGAGCGTGCAGGCGATGGCGAGGATGATCAGCCAGGCCAGATCCTGCTGCTGAGGCAGGCTGAAGCCATCACCCAGCAGTGGCCAGAACGGGATCAGCAGTGCGAGCATGACTGTCCCGGTGATCATTTGCACGGTGGTTAGGCAAAGCGCCGGCACCCGCATGGCCAGCCCCTTGCTGATCAGGCTGAAGACGGCAGCAAGCAGCGCCGCCATGACGCCATAGAACAGGCCGGCCATCATCCCTGAGGGAATGCCGCCGACCACAAGGGCAACGCCGGGTAGTGCAATCACGGCAATCATCAGGTCGCGCGCCACGAAAGCCTGTTTCCGCCACAGGGGCTCAATGATCGACAGGAACACCGGTGCCAGCGCCAGGCAGGTGGCGGCGACCGAGGCGTTCGCTGCCTTGATGGCGCCGTAAAAGCACAGCCAATGAATCGTGATGATGGCACCGTTGATGATGGTGATGCCCAGGTCGCGTCGGGTCATCCCGGCGACTTGCCGCCATACCGGCAGCCAAAGAAACAGGCAGAGACTGACGATCAGCACGCGCCAGAACACCAGCGGGATGGCGCTCAATGTAATCAACTTGCCGAGGATGGCCGTGAAGCCCCAGAGCAGAACGCAGAGGTGGCTCAGGAAATAGGGGTTGTGCAGCATAGCGGCGAGGGCGCCGGTCAGACGATCGGTACCCAATGATCGAACGCCGCTGCTTGCCCAACGACCTGGCCTTCCGGTCCCAGCAGGTTCCAGACCGTCGCCTGCTCGATCAAAAAGCGCTTGCCCGATTTTGCGATGCGTACCCCGGCGTAGTTGTCGATATAGCCTTGACGGGTGACGAGATCGAGCAGTCGCTGACGTTCTTCACGAGCCACCTGTTCGGCAGAAAAGCGCGAAGGCAATTGAACCAGTTCTTCCCAACCCATTTCGAACAACTGTTGGGCAGCGAGATTGCCGTAGAAGAAGACTGGATCGGCAGCGGTGTCATGGGCCAGAACAACCATGGGGGCTTCGTACAAGGCGCGACCAATTTCCGCCGTAGATGGATCAAGCAGATCTCGCTTCAGGAGCGAGCGATGACTATCGAGCAGCAGTTTGGCATGGGAGTTCTGGAATTTATTGACGGACGATGGCTGGGCCCGGTCATAAGGCATGAAGGTCACGGCACTTACGCGGGCAGTTGGGCCGATTCGCGCGCCCGCTGCTTGGCGGCAACGTAGTCGGCGTGGCCGATATAAAGCAGGTCGGCCAGTTTGCGCATCAGGTGCAGCTCATGGGCATCGAGGTGCCCATCGATCATCGCAACATGCCAGAGGTTCTCGATGATCTGCACCTTCTGAGCCAGATCGCAGTGCTTGTTGATCAGCGAGGTGAACTGGTAATAGTCATTGGCCTCGCGCGATTCCTGTTCGGCAAGCGCCATCAAGGTTTTGATTTGGGCCGGATCAAGTTTGAACTGCGTTTGCAGGGTTTGAAAGATGGCCTGACGTTCCTCGTCCTTGAGTTCGTTGTCCATGCGCATCATCTCCAGCAGCAGGGCCGCCGTCGCGACCTGCAAGGTTTGGCTTCCGTTGCTGCCGGAGGCAATGTCGGGTTCAATGAACTGGACGAAGAAGCTCTTGATGCTGTCGATCATGGAGTGGATGGTGTTTGCAAAACCTGAATTTTAGTATGCCGGGATCCCTGACCGTTTCAATGATTACGCCGTGGTTCCAGATGCGTGATCTGGCGCAAAAGCACGGCATCATCGCCTTGAGCAGCAACTATGCCCTCTACGCCGACATGAGCAACCGGATGATGTCGGTACTGGGGCAATATTCCCCGGACCAGGAGATCTACAGCATCGACGAGTGTTTTCTCGGGTTGGATGCCTGTTGTGTGTTGAGCGTCATGGTGTGTTTGGGGCAGAATGAAGCATGATTCATAAAGGTGGCCAGCAACCGGTATTGGCAGACAGCGGCAACCGCGCTGTTGCGCTTCTATTGGATTTGATCTTTCTGGCATTCCTGGCAGGTACGATCTCCATTTACTTGGACGCCATCCGGCAGTTTGCTGTCCCACTGTTATTCCTGATCTACTTTGCAGTCATGCCCCTGACCTGGCTGCAAGGGACGTTGGGTAAATGGATTTGCCGCATCAAGATATGTGACAGGAAGGGAACCCGGCTGGGATGGCGCGCGTCGCTGATCAGGGCATTGACCACCATCGCTTGGTTCACTCTGCCTCTGCTGGTTGGCGAACTCATGTCGAACGCAGCTTATCGACACCGAGCGATTGAAGTCTGGTGGTTGCTGTTCCTCCTGCCATGGGTTTCCATCGGCTTCATGCCGCGTCGCGAATCACTTTTCGATCTGTTGGCCGGTTCGCTGGTCGTCAGATACAAGGCCATCCCGGAAGACATCACCAGTGTTGAGCCCATTCAAAAGCGCAGGGTCCTGAATGGAATCGGCATGGCGCTGTTGTGCCTTTTCGTCGGTTTTGTATTCAGCACGACAACAGGAATGCAGCGGACGAAGAATCTGTACAGCCGCATTGCCTATGCGATTGGAGAAACGAGGGAGTTACGCAAGCGAATCGAACAGTTCCATGATGCCGAGAAACGCTGGCCGGATTCGGTGGAGATGGGCATTCCCGACTGGAATCCCTATCCTGATGGTGGAGGCTACCGTTTGCAGGCCAACGGAAACGTTGTCATCACGTTTTCTGTGCTGCCAGAGTTGAAGGGGCGCAGTATTATCTTTGCTCCGTTGCTGGCTGGAAATGGGCAGTTTGATTGGCAATGCCGTGCCGATCCCAAAATTGAACGACGCTATTTGCCAAGCAGTTGCCGTTAGATTGGCCTCTGGTGTTCTCGAGTTGGCGTTCAAACAGTTCGTCTCAGCAAGCTCCGTAAAATGCGGAAATGGATGTAATCAGAAAAAGATACCGCGCAACAGTCATTGTCCGAACGGAGCAGGGGGTGCTTCTGGCGGGAGATCAATCCGGACTGGTCTTGTTGCCAGGTGGCGGCGTCGATTCCAATTCCTGTTCCACCACGAATCGCCGACCAACTTGCACCATGTGTATTTCTGCGAAGCCGAGGGAACACCCGTGGCCGCCGATGACGCCGAACACTTGGTGTTTCTCGATCATCCGGCCATGGATTCTCCGCTGAACCTGTCGCCGGCAACACGGACGATCCTGACCCGCTTTGAGACATGGCATCAGTCCAATATGAAAGACAGGATGCTTGGTGATGTCTGAATCCGTAATCGTTCGCCGCGTTTCCTTCGGTGATGCCGCCGATTGTGCCGCCCTGCTGAAACTGATGGATGTGTATGCGTCTGACCCGATGGGCGGCGGGGCACCTCTGCCCGTAGAGGTTAAAGAACGTTTGTGTCCGGACCTGTCGAGCAACCCTGGTGCTATCAGCTTCATCGCCTGGTATGACGAGCCTGCGCCATCAGAGGCCATCGGCCTGATCAACTGCTTTCTCGGCTATTCCACCTTCAAGGCCAGACCTTTGCTCAACATCCACGACATCGTCGTGCTGCCGGAGTACCGCAGACAAGGCATTGGGCAGGCCCTGTTGGCTGCCGCCGAAGCGGAGGCCCGCGAGCGCGGTTGCTGCAAGCTGACGCTCGAAATCCTGAGCGGCAACACCCGGGCTATGGCCAGTTACGAGCGTTTCGGATTCGAACCCTACACCCTGGATCCCAAGGCGGGGCGGGCCAGCTTCATGCACAAGTGGCTGTCGCGGGAGGTCTGAAATGCGCGTGATCGTCCAGCGTGTCGAGGAAGCGTCCGTCACCGTCGATGGTAAGGTCACCGGTCAAATCGGAAGCGGCATGCTGGTCCTGGCCGGGTTCGAGGAGGCCGATCAGGCGGCGGATCTGGAGTGGATGGCTCAGAAACTCGTCAAGCTGCGGATATTTGCTGACGAGCAGGGTGTGATGAATCGTAGCGTCATCGACGCCGGCGGTGCGATATTGGCAGTGTCTCAATTCACCTTGTACGCCTCGACCAAAAAGGGCAACCGTCCCTCATGGGGAAGGGCGGCACGGGGCGATGTGTCTCAACCTCTGTTCGAACAATTTGTGCAGAAATTGTCCATCGCGTTGGGGATGCCGGTATCAACCGGAGTATTCGGTGCCGACATGCAGGTCAGTTTGGTCAATGACGGGCCGGTGACGATTGCCATGGATTCCAAGGAGCCGGAGTAAGGATATGTGCGGCCGTTTTGTCATGAAGGCACCACCGGCCGAACTCGTGACCCGCTTCGGTCTCGACGAGTGTGCTGACTTTGCCCCGCGTTACAACATCCCGCCCGGCACCGACATCCCTGTCATCCGACAATCGCCCGAAGGCAAGTGCGTCCTGCACCTGTTGCGCTGGGGCTTGGTGCCGCACTGGGCGAAGGATTCCAGCATCGGGGCCAAGCTGAACAACGCACGCGGGGAAACCGTATCCGAGAAACCCTCGTTTCGGGATGCCTTCAAACGGCGGCGGTGCCTGATCCCGGCCTCTGGATTTTATGAATGGGCGACAGAGGGCAAGGTCAAGCAGCCTTACTACATCAGACTGAAATCCGGCGAGCCCATGGCCATGGGCGGCCTCTGGGAATCATGGAAAGCTCCTGATGGGAGCATCCTTCGTACGGCATGCATTGTCACAACGACGCCGAACGCAGTCATGGAACCGATCCACGACCGCATGCCAGTGATCGTTGCGCCGGAAAACTGGCAATCCTGGCTGAATGGGATGCCCGAAGAAGTGGGCGGAATGGTGGCACCTTATAAGGATGGGGAGTTGCAGGCTTGGCCTGTCAGTCGGCGGGTGAGCAAGACGCAGGATGATGATGCAGGGTTGATCGAACCGATCGAGGTTCCGGCATGAAAGTCGTTTTTGTCCGACATGGCGAGAGCGAAGCCAATGTCGCCGACTTCATCAACGATGATCCGCGTCACTCCGTCAATCTCACCCGGCGCGGTCGTGAGCAAGCCGAAGAGGCTGCGGTAAAGTTGCGTTCGATCCTATTCACCCATGCCTTCACCTCCGAATTTCCTCGCGCAAGACAAACGGCGAAAATCATCCTTCAGCATCATCAATGCGAACTGCGGGTGGATGCCCGCCTCAACGAACGTAAGTCGGGCATGGACGGCTTGCCGACCTGCACCTTCAACGATCTGGTTCAGTCCGACCCGATCAACATTCGGCCACCTCTGGGTGAGAGCTTCCTTGAGCAAATTGAAAGACTGCGGTCATTCCTGGAATCGCTTCAAACACTGCCGGCAGATGTGACCGTATTGGCGGTCTCCCATGAGTACCCGCTGCGCTCGATTTTGCTGCTGGCGGGTGTTGATCCCGAAGTCGCGGTGCGTCAGGCCATTGCCAATTGCGGTACGGTCGTCGTCAAGTTCAGCGATGGTCGCAGGTTATTTGTGCCGCAACTTGAGGAATAGCACGCTTCCGGCCAAGGCCAGGGTGATGGCGTTGGCGATGATGATCGGCCAGCTTTCCAGGATCACACCGTAGAGCAACCAGAGGGCAACGCCGGCCGTGAACAGGCTATACATGCCGAGCGACACGCCGGAAAGATCCCTCGATCGCCAAGAGTGCAAGGTTTGCGGGATGAACGCCAGCGTCGTCAGCGTCGCGGCGGCGTAACCAATCAGATCGGATAAAAGGATCAAGGCTTCCTGAACTCCAGGAAAAAGTTCTCGCGCAGGAAGTCATGCGTGCGGTCCAGCATGAAGCCCGCCGCGGTGATTTCGCTGATTACTGTCGCGCGGTTGGCTCGAACGTGGCCCAAGACCCATGAGCTGGAACGACCGGGAATCTTCTCGTAGTCGATGATGATCAGGCGTCCGCCGGGCTTGAGTGCGGCATGAAGCGAGGCCAGCATGGCCTGGGGAAATTCGAAGTGGTGGTAGGTGTCGCTGGTGAAAACCAGGTCGACGCTGTTCGCTGGCAGGCGTGCGTCTTTTTCTCCGCCGAGCAAAGTGCGCAGTTGGGTGAGCCCTGCCTTCTTTGCACGCTCCTCGATGCCGCGCAGGAATTCCGGTGCAATGTCCTGCGCGATCACCGTTCCGCCGGCGCCGACTTTTTGCGCAAACAGCAGGGACAGAACACCCGTGCCTGCACCGACATCGGCCACGACCATGCCGGGTTTGAGTTCCAAGGCTTCGACGATGACATGGCGCTGCTCAAAGATTTCCCGTCCTTCGCTTTCGAAGGTGGCCTGCCATTGGCTGAAATCCGGATTTTGGTAGTAGCGGTTGATACCCGGAGACTGGCTGCGTTCCTGGGCGCCTGCGAGGCCAGGCAACCAAGCCTTCCCAATCTCGGCCTTGACCCGCTTTTTCAGCACCGCCGGCCCTATCACTTCAACCTCGGCCCCGAACTTGAGGATGTCCATGATCAGTTCGCGATCATCGGCATACGGGAGTTCAAGCATGTAGCTGCCATCCGACCCCAGGGTGCCCTTCTGATTGGGATGCCATTGTTCCTGGGCTACCCAACGTGCACGTTCTGGCGTGAAACGCAGTTTGGCAGTTTGGACATTCTTGCCGGTGAAAATGCCGTACCCCGGGCCGAGGATCTCATCCATCGAAGAGCGTGAAACATCCTTCGCCTTCTTCTCCAGCACCTCGGCACGCAGGATCGAATCCACCGAGAAGTTGCGCAGTTCATCCCGCATATGGCACCAGGCATCCAGGTACCAATTCTCTCGGTAATGCACCAGACGCTGGGGAGAGACCTCCCGTTCGGTGGTTTCTCCCTTGCCGCGGGCGAAATAAGTGATCACCATCCTCTTGCGGCGTAGCAGGGCGGAACCCACTCGCTCGAAATGCTCGATCTTCATCTTCCGCTTGCCCTGACCGACGATAAGGATGCGCTTCCGTATTTCTTCGGCCGTGTTGTCGGCGGAGCCGAGCAGGGCATTCAGCCGCGCCATCAAGGGCTGGATGTGCGGCGTCAGGATGCCGCCCGGATCGACGTTGGCCAGCAGATGCTGCATCGTCAGCAGGGCATGGACTTCTGATGAGTTGAACCAGAGCCCCGGCAACTCGTATTGCCCGCCGATCTGCGGGGACACCTTGTCAAAACGGTAGCCGCCGAGTTCACGATCCCAGATAATCGGGGCATTGAGGCGGTTGCGCATGTAGTCGAGATCACGCTTCAGGGTGGCACGGGAGATTTCCAGTCCATCCTGGAGATCCTTGAACGGCACCAGCTTGCGGTCGTTGATCATCTGGTCGATCTTGTAGAAGCGTTCGGTGCGATCCATTTGTATTCCCCCCTCGTTATTCGTTACCGACACGATTCATAAGAATGCCGGCCGCGCGCTCGGACATCACCAAGGTCAGCTTCATCGTCGCCCGTGTCGCACCGACGAACAGTTTTCGCATCACCGTCTCGTCGTACGCCTCGAAGTCGATCTCGGTGAAGACGATGCAGGGCGCGGCTTGCCCCTTGAACCGATAGACCGTCTCCATAAGGATGTCGCCTTCCCCGTAGATCGGATTGCCCCGCAGGTCGTACTGACCGGTGAAGCTCCTGAGCTTGTGCGGGCCGATCTGGTCGAAACCCAGCAGCTGCGAATGCTCCCGTCCCCGCCAGGTGACGATGGCCATCTGCGGACGCTTGAAACCGGCCGCCAGCCCTTGGGCCAGGGCCTTCTTCGTTTCTTCGATCATCCCGTGGACATCGGCATAGGTGAGGATCTCGACCCCGGAGCCGGTCAGGGGGCTGCCGCCATCGACACTCTCGGGCATCACCCCGAGCTGGCGGAGGCTTTCCATGATGTTGTTGGGCGAACGGTAGTTGGTGTCCGAGCGCAAAGTGACCCAACCGGGCAGGGCAAGGGTGGGGCGGCCGTAGAGGTTCTGCATCGGATCCTCGAGCCACCACATTCTTCCATCCGGCTTCAGTAATTTTAGAAGCGGGGGCAGCCATTCCTCCCGGAAGTCCTGTCCTTCATCGATGATCAGCTCATCGAACAACCATTCCAAGGGTGTATTAAAAATACCGAATCCAGATTCAAGTAATTGAAAAGCATCCGGCTTTGTGAAATCGACGGCATGTCCCGTCGAGCGCAAGGCCCGGTCGCACAACTGATGATAGGTGGTGACCTCGCTGCCGTTTGGCGCCAGTTGCGACATGTGATCGGCCAAGGGCCGGTTGTAGCAGACGTACAGGGCCCGCCTTCCGGCGGCGAGCGCATCGTTCAGGGCGGCCAGGGCCAACTGGCTCTTGCCCGATCCTGCCGTGCCGATGATCCTCACGCGGAAGGGATCACACTCGATGCGGCGGCCCCAGGTGGCAAGGCCTCCCGACAAGCGGGTATGAAGAGCATCGACCTCGCGGGTGACGGCACCGATTTCGGGCACCAGGGCGAGCACCTGGCCGAGGAAGTCCCTCACCCGCTGGGCCAGCGGTGACGGTTCGTCAATAGGCAGCAGGTTGCGGATGATCGTCAGGAACTGATCCTTGCGCTTGGTGTCAATGATCCGGCTCGGGTCGATGCCAGCGATGTCGGGACGACGCACCGAGTAGTCGGGACAGTAAAGCAGCAGGTCGACGGAAAGCTTCTCGGTGCCGTTGGAGGAAAAGCGGCTCTGCAAGCCGTGGATGTTGCGGTTCAGTTGCAGGGCGACCTTCTTTTCGGTGTTGCCGTAGCGCTTGACCAGGCCTTCAGCGGTTTCGTCCATAAAACCGGATTTCTGCTCGATGACGAGCAGTCGCCCGCCGGGGGAAACGATGGCGAAGTCGATTTCACCAAAGAGAGACGTCCCATGCTCCACCCGGGTCCAATGGATGCCGTGGAACACCGTGTAGTCGTCGGACAGTTCGAGGGCAAGGAGGGCGAGAGTTTCGAGCTCACGCTGCGCGGCGCCGATCGCTTCCATCGACTGCCAATTTGAGGGAATGACTTTGGCCATGCATGAGGTTCCGGTTGAATGCCGGTATCATCTCATGAGCCTTCGTGATCCACCAAATGCAAACCCAGCAATGCGCCGTTCCAATGCTTCTCCAAGACGCCCCAGCATCGTTCCACGGTGTGGTAGGGCGGGTAAAACAAGAGCTGAATGGGCTTGCCGATATGGTCGGAGAATTCAACAATGCGTTTGAGGAACTGAGTGCGCCGACCGGCCAAGATAATTGACGCCGCGCACCGCCTCGGCCGCCACGCTCCCGTCCGCCCCGGGAGTTCCCTGCAAAGCAAAGTGCCGTCCCGCCAGCGCCGACTTTAGTTTTTGCGGACGCCAATCAGTAGTGCTATTATTAGTGCCATTAACAGGTCTCAGGGGAATATCATGGCTCATCAGATTTTTGCAGAAACGACAGCAAGCGTATCTGAGCTGAAGAAGAATCCGATGGGTACTGTTGCGGCCGGCGAGGGTTCCACTGTGGCGATTCTGAACCGTAACGCCCCGGCGTTCTACTGTGTGCCGACAAAGGTCTACGAGGCCATGCTTGATCGACTCGACGACATTGATCTGAACGCGATTGCTGATGCGCGAACTGGGCAGCGTATCACCCAGGTAGCGCTGGATGACCTATGAGTTGGGTTTCGTCGAGGATGCGCTGAAGGAGTGGCGCAAACTCGATAGCGGCATCCGGGAACAGTTCAAGAAGAAACTCGGCGAGCGGCTAGAAACCCCGCGCGTGCCGTCGGCGAAACTGAGCGGCCACCCGGATCGGTACAAGATCAAGCTCCGCTCTATCGGTTATCGTCTGGTGTATGAAGTGCGAGACAGTCAACTGATCGTTGTGGTTGTCGCGGTCGGCAAACGCGAGCGCAACGCAGTTTACAAGGCTGCGGCAGGGCGATAGGCGATCTGCGTCAGCCCGCTTTGCTGCCAGTTTGCAAGTTGCCCTCGCCAGTATTCCTCGCCTCGCCTTTGTGCCATCTGTTACGACCTGCCGACTCTTGCCACCGAATCCGGTGGCAACGGTCAGGATCTTACCTGCGACCAAATACTTCCCCCAGTAGGTAGTACCACCGATTTCGACGCTGATAGGATGTCGCGTTGGCTCTTCGACCATCGATGGTTGGAATTTCAAGTGTTCGGCGCAGTATCGCGCAACATTTCCGCCAAACGTTCCATCGCCTGCTCTGCACGGCGAACGGCATCGTCCATTTTGCCTGCATCCAGCATGTCGCGGGTAAGTGCCGTTTCGCTGGACAGCTCCCTCAGTGTGTGGTGCGGAGCCACCGCACTCCCTTGCGAGTCTATCCGTCTCTGGCTGGCGTAAATTCTTGCCTCGCGCGCGCGTTAATGTTTCATTATTTAAAGCGTTGTTCAGCCTTTCTGATTTTCCTGGCCGCTATTTATTCCAGTGCGCAGGATTTTTTTTGGTTTTATCCCAGCGTGCTGGCGTTTTTGCTTTACCA
>JFJP01012503.1_pt1 | contig 14319 bp, 17 predicted proteins | sample 431651 | NCBI WGS metagenome assembly JFJP01 (sample SAMN02602958, study PRJNA72255) | Microbial mat metagenome, whole genome shotgun sequencing project. | biome: fresh water; feature: sink hole; material: water; isolation source: purple microbial (photo- and chemosynthetic) mats found in... | reverse complement strand
GTACGCTGGGAATCATTGGCATCGGCAATATTGGCAAGGCAGTCACCCGCCGCGCAAAAGCCTTCGGCATGAAGGTCCTCGGCACTGATATTATCGAAATTGACCATGTCTTCGTCAGTGAGTCTGGAATTCACATGACCGATCTTGACTCACTCCTCGCTGATTCTGATTTTGTCTCGGTCAATTGCGATTTGAATCCCACATCACATCACCTCATCAACGTAGTGACATTGGCGAAGATGAAATCCACGGCGGTGCTCATCAACACGGCGCGCGGTCCCATCGTGGATGAAAATGCCCTTGTCGCCGCACTCCGCTCGGGGCAGGTTGGTGGCGCGGCATTGGATGTCTTTGAGTTTGAGCCGCTGCCGAAGGATAGTCCGCTGTTAAAGATGGATAATGTCATGCTCGCCCCGCACAATTCTAATTCCAGCCCTACCGCATGGGAGAGAATTCACTGGAACACGATCAAAAATTTGGTTGAAGGGCTGGGGCTGGAATACAAAGGATGAATAATATGAAAACAGTTTTAATCACCGGCGCGGCAGGCGGAATTGGCCGCGCAACCGTAAACATTTTTGCAGAAAAAGGCTGGCGTGTGATTGGCGTGGACCGCGCGGACTTTGGCGAAGGGTTCCCGCAAAGCGGGCTTTTTGTTCGCGCCGATATTTCCCATCCTGAAGATGTGCAGTCCATTTTTGAGCACGCGCGCGCTTTTACCGATACGCTGGATGCGCTAGTCAACAATGCCGCCCAGCAAATTAACAAGCCGCTGATCGAAACCAGCGTTGAAGAATGGGATGCGGTCATGGCGGCCAATTTACGCTCGGCATTTTTGGGAGTTAAATTGGCGCATCCTTTGCTCAAAGCGCGCGGCGGCGCGGCGGTGGTAAATGTTTCTTCTGTCCATGCCATTCAAACTTCTGTAAATATTACCGCGTATGCCGCATCCAAAGGCGGATTGCTCGCCCTGACCCGCGCCATGGCAATTGAATTTGCGCCTGATAATATCCGCGCGAATGCGATTCTTCCTGGCGCAGTGGATACGCCCATGCTGCGCGCTGGTCTCGGTCGCGGACATCTTGGCGGCGAGAACATGCAGGATCGCCTCGATAACCTTGCGCGCAAAACGGTCAACGGGCGGGTGGGTACGCCCGAAGAGATCGCGCGCGCCATTTACTTCCTCGCTGATAATGATCAATCGTCCTTTATGACAGGTCAGGCGCTGGTCATTGACGGCGGCGCGACAGCAAGATTGAGTACCGAGTAAAGCGCGTTTTTGAAATGCAAGGCAACCCATGAGAAAAAAAAATAAAAAAATTACACTGTCAGGAAATAGCCGAAAGAAAGCCGATCCGCTGAAAATAACCATGGCGCGCATCCTTTTCTTTTTAAGCGCCGTTCTCTGGCTTGCCTATGGCGTTTATATTTACTACGACATGGCGATAACAAACAACAACAAAAGTTCGGCAGATGTGGTGACTTTGTTTTCCATTGTCAATGCGGGTTTATTCCTTTTCAGTGGCATCAAGTTTGGCGGAACTCAAAAGTGGTTCTATTATTTTGCATTGGCCGTTACCGCATTAAACCTGCTGTTGAGTTTGTTTAATATCGTTGATCTTTATTTTTTGGTTTCTTTCCTGATTGATATGCTCATTCTTTGGGCAATACTTCCTCTTTATAAAAACTATCTTTCAATCCCATGAAACAATCCCTGAAATCCATCATCCCAACTCCCGCGTTGAATTTTGCGCGGAACACCTACGACGCATTTCGCCGCCTGCCGCAATTGCCTGCCGCTTATTTGCATCCCTGGCGGCGGGAGAGTATTCGCCGCCTTTCTGCGCTCAAAAATATTCACAAAGGTCAACGCGCTTTCATCATTGGCAACGGACCCAGTCTCAAGCAGACCGATCTCACCAAACTCAAAAACGAATTTACCTTCGGGATGAATCGCATTTATCTGCTCTTCCCCGAACTTGGTTTTTCCACGACTTATTTTTGTTCGATCAACGACCTCGTCATTGAACAATTCAGCGCGGATATTCTCGCGCTTCCCATGCCAAAGTTTTTAGCATGGCGTTCCCATCGTCACTTCGACCCCCAATTACCAATTACCCAATTACCCTCCTTCGTCTACACCACCTACACAGGCCCGCGCTTTGCCTCTGATGTGCGCGGACGTGTTTGGGAAGGCGCAACGGTCACGACCCTGGCGCTTCAACTTGCGTTTCACATGGGCTTTGAACAAGTCATTCTCATTGGTGTGGATCACAACTTTACGTCCAAAGGCGAAGCGAATAAAATTGTCGTTTCGCAGGGAGATGACCCCAACCATGTCTCGCCCAATTATTTTGGCAAGGGAGTCAAATGGCAACTGCCCGACCTCGACACCTCTGAAATTGGATATGCTCTTGCGCGTGACGCCTATCAAAAAGCCGGACGCCAAATTTTGGATGCAACCGTCGGCGGCAAGTTGACCATCTTTCCAAAAGTGGAATACAATTCCCTCTTCTGATTTACCGACAACGAAACACGTGACACGAAACATTTTCCCATGACAACCTCGCCTTCCCTCCGACCCTCAAACTGGTTCATCCTCTTTGTCATTCTCCTCGCCTTGGGCGGACTCTTGCGTCTGATTGACATCACCGACCCGCCGTTGGATTTTCAGCCCTCGCGCCAACTCCGCAATTCACTGGTGGCGCGTGATATTTATTATTCCCTTCTGCCATCTGCCACAACTGAACAACGCGATCTGGCATCCTCTTTTGCGCGCTCTGTAGGGCAATATGAGCCGCCTGTTGCTGAATCGATTGTGGCTGTTACCTATCTTTTCACTGGCGGAGAAAATTTTATAGCTGCCCGCGTTTGGTCTGTGTTATTTTGGCTGTTGGCTGGCATCGCATTATTTGATCTTGCCCGCCGCGCGATTTCTCCGTGGGCGGCGTTGGCTGCGCTGGCGTATTACCTTGTCCTGCCGTTTTCTGTCCAAGCCAGCCGTTCATTTCAGCCCGACCCATTAATGACTTCCGCCTTTGTGGCTGGCGTTTATTTCCTTTATCGGTGGAGTGAAGCTTCAGAGAGGCAGTCGCTTGATTCCAGAAAAGAAACCTGGAAATGGGCAATCCTTGCGGGTGTTTTCTTTGGGCTTGCTGCGTTTGTCAAAATTGTGATCGCATTCTTTGTGGGCGGCGCGGCGATTGCGCTGGTGTTGTTCACACTCAAAAAAGATTTTTGGAAATCAAAACAAGTGTGGGTTATGGCTGCGCTGATGATTGTGCCTGCGCTCATTTTTTACATCCTGCTTAATCAAGGACGTTCCACGGAATATTTCTTCGCGTGGACGGTGACTCTGATCAAACTCATCACCAGTACAGATTTTTATTCCAAGTGGCTGGCTTTCATTGGCAGTCTCTTTGGGTTGACAGTTATTTTCCTCAGCATTGCGGGCGCGTTGATTGCTCCGCCGCGTTTGCGCTGGCTGTTGATCAGTTTGTGGGTTGGCTATTTATTGTACGGGCTTACTCTGCCGTTCCAGATGTATACGCACAGTTATTATCATATTCAAATGATTCCTGTTGTTGCGCTGGGTTTGGCTTCGGCGTTGAATCCGCTTTTTGAAAGCGTACCCTCTCAAAGCCAGTTTGGACGCGCGGGTTTCATCGCGTTGATCATCGCGGTGATCGGGTATCAATCGTGGGTGGCGCGTTCAGTTTTGATCGCGGAAGATTTTCGGCATGAGCCTGCTTTTTGGAAACAAGTTGGCAATGTGATTCCTGCGAATGCAGATGTGATCGCTTTGACTCAAGATTATGGCTACCGTCTGATGCTTTTTGGCTGGCGCAAGGTGAATCTGTGGCCGTTGAGCACTGACTTAAGCGAGGCGCGCGGGGGGAAGCAGGATGCAAGTGGTTTTGCAGATCTGACCGAAGGCAAGGAATATTTTCTTGTAACGGCTTTCGGACAACTGAATAAACAACCGGATTTGAAAAATATTCTGGAGCAGTATCCCATTGCCGCGCAAGGCGATGAATATATTTTGTATGACTTGCAAAAATGACTCTCGTTTCCATCATCACCCCTTCGTTCAATCAAGCCGCATATCTTGAACAGACAATCCGCTCTGTTTTGGAGCAGGATTATTTGCACATTGAATATCTTGTTGTGGATGGCGCATCCACAGATGCCAGCGTTGATATTATCAGGAAGTACGAAAGTAAACTGGCTTGGTGGGTTTCAGAGAAAGATGCCGGACAAGCCGACGCGATTAACAAAGGTTTTGCACGCGCCACAGGTGATGTGATTGCCTGGCTGAATTCAGACGATTATTATCTTGCGGGCGCAGTTAGCGCGGCGGTAAAAATATTTGAAGAACATCCCGAAGTTGTGCTGGTCTACGGAAATATGCTTGCTGTGGACGAACATGGAAAAACGTTCAATGCTTTGAATTACAAACAATTAACGCTGGAAGACCTGCTCTGTTTTCAAATTATCGGACAGCCCGCTGTTTTTATGCGTCGCACTGCGCTGCAATCCGCAGGTAAACTTGATCCTGCCTATCACTTTATGCTCGATCATCATTTATGGATTCGTGTTGCGCAGTTGGGAAAAATTCTACATGTGAATCAAACCTGGTCCGCCGCGCGGTATCATGCCGAAGCGAAAAATGTTGCCAAAGCCGCCGAGTTTGGGCGCGATGCCTTCCGTATTTTGGAAGCCGCAGCGCAAGATGGAAACCTTGCGCCCATTCTTGCAAAAATAAATCGCCGGGCGCGCGCATCTGCCAACCGCGTAGATGCGCGTTATTTACTTGATGGCGGGCAGTCAGCATCCGCTTTGTCGGCATGGATGCGCGCGCTGTTGCTTCATCCGCCAACGGCTTTGGCGCGATTGAATCTATTGGCTTCTGCCATTTTAAATTTGATTGGTTTGGGAAATGTGCGTTTGGCAATTCTGCGCAAGCGCGAATCTCGGTTTAAATAAGAATACAAAAAAAGGTTCCCGCCGCTCATCAGCATGGGGGGGACATGCAAATCAAGCGGCGGGTGACACCTAAATACCAATAAAGGGGAGGGCAGGTGCCAGTGACTAGAATATACACCTTAATGGTCTGAATAACATTAAATAAAGATTAGAATTTGGAGGTAAATTGTCGTAATTAGTTCTTTTTCTCACGAAATATATTTAGCCATTCCTCCACTTCGGCTGGTGAAATTTTTTTATCACTGGTATTTGCTTTCGGCGCGGTGTTGCGCGCTTCCCTTAAAGATTTTACAAACGCTTCAGCAGAGATAAATTGGGCGTGAAAAGTCCGCGCTGAATTTTGTACTTCCCTATCTGAAGAGACCACGATCCAATTTTTTGCTTCCTTCGCCATTCTGTTCAACCTTGCGCGGATCGCGTTGTCGGCGGTTTGCCCCAGCCTGACAAAATGTGCCCGGACAGTCCCAATGTTTCGGGAGCCGTCATGTCCGATTGGCGCGCCATCAAAATATACTTCCACTTGTTGTCGTTTGAGGCGCGCAAATTCTTGCAGGATGGCAACCAGTTCCATTTCATCATCAGGCGAATCGAGTTGCAGTCCCACTTTGGGTATCAAATTATGTCCATCAATTAAGTATGGCACAAGATGATTTTACCCCAAACATAATGCGGCTTATTCGCTGGGGACTAACTCGGACAAATTGGGGGGCGTTTCATCTTGCAATGGAACATAAAAACATGCAACACGGCTTTCTCTTAACTTATTTGAAGCGCATCCTTTTCAAATTTGGAGAGTTTTCGCAAAACTCAATAAAAAATTCGCGTAATTTTCGTTAAGATTTTCTACTTTGAGAAAGCCGTACGTAAAAGTTAAATCTTGCTTGACACAATCATTGTTTTCTTATAAACTCACATTTAAGGTTTTCGTTAATTGAAAGAAGCGCTGAATGCAAAAAGTTGAGACCATTCACACGTTTGATCAGATTAAACTCCTTGCGGATTCGCGCCGTACGGAAATTTTGCGCCTGTTGATGGACTCTCCTGCCACGCTCACACATCTGGCGCGAACCATGAAACAATCTCCTGCGTGGGTGCGGCATCATATCCTTGCGCTTGAATCTGGGAATTTGATTGAAATTAGCGAAACCCGCAAGACGGGTAAAGTAATTGAGAAGTTTTACCGCGCAAAAGGCGGCGCTTTTCTTTTACAAGAGATCGTTTTGCCAAAGGGTAAAAAATCGGTAGTTATTTTCTCGGGTAGTCATGATCTGGCGCTGGAAGAAATTGCTGAGCATCTCAGCAGGCATGTCACCGTGTTAAGCCTGCCGGTTGGATCGTTGGATGGGCTAATGAATTTACGACAGGGGCTATGCCAGATTGCAGGCGCGCATATTTTGGATGAAACAGGCGAATATAATACTTCCACGGTTCGGCATTTTTTTCCTGATCGTGATATGGAATTGGTGACACTCGCCTATCGTACTCAGGGGCTTATGCTCGCAGCGGGCAACCCCAAAGGTATTAAAAAAATTGCTGATGTTGCGCGCGAAGATGTAAAGTTCATCAATCGCAATGCAGGTTCAGGTACGCGCTTGTGGTTTGACGCCGAACTCAAAAAACAAAAAATTGATCCAACGCTTATAAATGGATATTCGATTTCAGTAAAAACGCACAGCGAAGCCGCCGTGTTGATTTCGCAAAATAAAGCGGATGTTTCCATTGGACTGCAAGCCGCCGCGCATCAGCACGGGCTGAGTTTCATCCCATTATTTGAAGAACGCTACGATCTGATTCTTCCGCTTGAAAATGAAAAACCCCTTTCTCCCCTGTTGGACTACCTGCAAACAGCGGCGTTTCGCAGTGGACTTGGTTCACTGACTGGATATAACGCATCACACAGCGGCGAAAAAGTTTTTGCCTAGAAATTTTGGATCCCATGAAAAAAATCCTAATCATCCCATTTTTTTTGATGTTCGTGTTTTCTGCCTGCGCGCCTGTCACCACTCCAATTCCAATGGAGGCGACTGAACCCGTTCAACCTCAACCATCTGCTGTTCCTTCGTCTCCAGCGCTTTTTCAAATTATTAAACCTGATGGCGCAAAATTTGATGTGACTCTCGATGCTCTCAAAGCCCTGCCGCTTGCTCAACTTACTGCCGAGGGAAAAGTGGAGGAAGGTCCCTACCTCAGCGATGTGTTGGCGTTGGCGGGAATCACTGAATTTACCGAGGTCACACTTACGGGTAGTTCCAACCCAGCCACGCTGCGGTTTGATCAAGTGGATGAAAACACCATTCTTGATTTTAATAATCATGGCACGCTGAAACTTTCGACCACTTATATTCCGAAGGCAAATTGGACGAAGGATGTGGCAGAGATCACGGTGAAGTAATTGGGAATACGTGTTTTTTATTTTGTATTATCGGTTAAGTGAAAACTTAACCGTACCTTATTTGTTGAAAAGGCGAAGCCATGCGATATCTGCTTGGAATTGACGATACCGATAATCTCGAATCACGCGGAACTGGTCACCGTGTTCGCTTGCTTGCAGATTGGCTTGCCGCAAATCAACTGGCTGTGCCGCTGGGGATTACCCGCCATCAATTATTGGTGGACGCGCAAATTCCCTACACCTCTCATAATAGTTCAGCCTGTTTATCGGTTGAGACCGAAGTTCCAGATGATGTTTGGCAGGCCGCGCGCGAATTTCTTTTACGTGAAAGCGCGCCAGGTTCAGATGCCGGGCTGACTCTTGCAGAATGGGATTCTATCAACGAGTGCGCGCTGTCCTTCGCGAAGCGGGCAAAGATTGCGGTGTTGACCATGATCGAGGCGGAGCAAACCGCTTCACAGTCGCAGATCAGATGCGAGGGGTTGACAGGCACGCATGGCGGTATCATCGGCGCCTTATCGGCCATTGGGTTGCATCGTGCTGGCAATGATGGTCGTTTTTTGTGGCTGTCTGGCTTACGCGAGTTGAAAGGCAGGTATCAAGCCGCTGAGATTTGTAAACTGGGTCATGTAGATCGCATTTGCACGTTGAGTAATTCGGAAATTCATTCCAAGTCAATCGTTGACGTTGGCGAATGGGTTCGTCCCGTTTTGCGTGACGGAAAAGCAACTTTATATGTAGAGGAGCATCAGCATGAATGGCACATCATCTCTAAAGAACATATCAAAAAACTTTCCAATTGAATGGTCTCTCTCGTGGATTGAAGCTCTGCTGTTGATTGGCGGCGGTGTGGTGGCGGTTGTTTTACATCGCGCGTTGGACACCTCGCTTGGGCTGCCTGGTCATCACGGCATCGAGTGGATGGCGATCATGATCATTGGACGGGTATCATCAAAATATCGCGGCGCGGGCACATTGACAAGCATCGGCGCATCGTTTGCATCTGTTTTGCCTTTCCTGCATGGCGATAATCCATTAACCTGGATTTATTACCTTTTGCCTGGTCCCGTGATGGATTTGGCTTTTCGCTACCTTCCGCGTTACGCAAACGAGCGAAGCAGTCCTGTGGGTAAACTTTGGTTTATGGTCTTACTTGGCGGTTTCGCGCACGCCACAAAACCTGTGGGGCAGCTGACTGTGAACCTGCTTACCGGCTGGCCCATTGGATCGTTCCGGTTTGGCGTTGTGTATCCTTTCGCCAGCCATCTTCTCTTTGGCATGGTTGGCGGGTTGCTGGGCGCGTTGATTGTGCTGGGCGTCCGTCATTTTTCAAGCAAAGAAGGCAATTCATGAATCAGATAAAAGGAGAAATATCATGAAACTTAGCGCGCGTAATTTATTAAAAGGGAAAGTTGTAAAGGTAGTCAAAGGTGCAGTTAATTCTGAAGTGGTTATCGAACTGCCTGGCGGCGAAAAACTTGTCTCCATTATTACCAACACCTCAGTTGCCTCGCTCGGACTCAAAAAAGGCAAAGAGGCTTACGCAGTCATCAAGGCTTCCAACATCATGGTTGCTGTAGACGAATAAGAGTTGATCCGAAAAAAAATAATTAAAAAAGGCACGAAGGCTGGCAACACAAAGTCTTTATTTTTCGGATAAATTCAAAAACACCTGGAACATGCGCCCCGACGATTTGAAAAACAGCCAGATTATTCGGGGCGTTTCGGTTCAAATTATTTTATTCCCAAGGAGAAAGAAGAATGTCACGTACGATTAAATTTGTTTTATTTATGGGTTTGATCCTGTCTTTGGCGCTATCAGCCTGCGGAACGCCCGCCCCGACAGCGGCTCCTGCCACCCAGGCAGCAGTGGTAACCGAAGCGCCTGTCGCAACCGAGGCTCCTGCTACCGAAGCCCCCGCCACTGAAGTTTCAGCTCCTGCCAACCCGAACATCATCCTCGCCACAACCACATCCACCCAGGATTCTGGTTTGCTTGATGTGCTTGTTCCCATGTTTGAGGAACAGACTGGTTACGTTGTGCAGACCATCGCCGTCGGCACTGGTGAAGCGCTCAAGATGGGTGAAGAAGGCAATGCCGATGTCTTGCTTGTCCACGCGCCCGCCTCTGAAGTGACTTTGATGGATGCTGGTTTTGGCAAGGATCGTATGCTGGTCATGCACAATGACTACATCATTGTCGGACCCGCCGAAGACCCCGCCAAGATCGCCGGTCTTGGTCCCAAGGATGCCTTCGTTGCCATTTACAACGCCGCTGTTCCTTTCGTCTCTCGTGGAGATGACTCAGGCACGCACAAGAAAGAAGTAAGTTTCTGGAAGAAAGCCGAACTTGACCCCGCAACCGAAAAGCCCGAGTGGTTTATCGAAACAGGTCAGGGCATGGGCGCATCTCTAACCGTTGCTTCTGAGAAAGGCGCATATATCCTCACCGACCGCGCCACATACCTTGCCAACAAAGAGAATCTTAAACTTGAGATTTTACTCGAAGGCAATAACGCTTTCCTAAACGTGTATCATGTCATCACAGTTAACCCTGAGAAATGGCCCGCAGTCAACTATGACGGCGCTATGGCTTTTTCCAAATTCATGACTGACCCCGCCACACAGGCTGTCATTGCAGAATTCGGCGTAGAGAAATTCGGACAACCGCTCTTCTATCCCGATGCAGACAAAACCGATGCTGATTTAGGTCTGTAGAAACTTGCAAAGGTAACAAATAATTAGTAATAAGTAAAAAGTAAGACGTCTTACTTTTTACTTATTACTTTTTCTTCCCTTTCCCATGTCAGATATTTTTGAAATCACCCTGCTTTCTTTACAAGTCTCAACTATTGCGACCTTGATCAGCCTGCTAATTGGATTGCCGTTTGGGACATGGCTGGCATTGGGTAAATTTCGTGGCAGATCATTTCTGTTGAGTATAGTCAATACAGGCATGGCATTGCCGCCTGTAGTCGTGGGACTTGTAGTAGCCATGACTTTGTGGCGCAGTGGCCCGCTGGGCGGCTTGCGGCTAATCTACACCCCAGTTGCCATCATCATCGCGCAGACGGTCATCTCAGCGCCGGTGGTGATGGGACTCACTGCCGCCGCGCTGGCAGCCTTGGATCCGCGCCTGCAACAACAATTGCTTGGGTTGGGCGCATCCCGCGTACAAATGATCTGGATGCTGTGGCGCGAGGCGCGTTTGCCGCTCCTTGCCGCGTTGATGGCCGGTTTTGGCTCAGTCATCTCGGAGGTCGGCGCATCAATGATGGTCGGCGGAAACATCAGAGGGCAAACACGGGTGCTGACCACTGCAATTGTGCTTGAAACCTCCAAAGGCGAGTTTGAGAAAGCATTGGCGCTTTCGGCATTATTGCTGGTTCTCACCTACCTCATCAACCTGGCATTGACATTGATTCAACAACGGGGGGCTGGAAAATAATATGATCAGCGTTCGTGATTTACTCATTCAACGCAACGGGCGTGATGTGTTGAAGATCAATACGCTCGAAATTCAACGCGGCGAAACGCTTGCTGTCGTTGGTCCCAACGGCGCAGGTAAAAGCACGCTTTTGCTTGCGTTGGCTCGTCTCCTCAAACCTGCGCGCGGACAAATCGCATTCAATGGCAGACCCATCTCGCAAATGGACGATCTTGAATATCGCCGCAAAATATCATTTGTCTTTCAAGACCCGCTTTTAATGGATATGACCGTCGAAAAAAATATTGCGCTTGGATTAAAATTTCGCGGCGCAGAGAAGGAAGAAGTACGCGCGCGCGTGGGTGTGTGGAGCAAAGCCATGGGTGTGGATTCTCTCCTCGGACGGCGGGCAAGTCAATTATCAGGCGGCGAGGCGCAGCGCGTCAGTCTGGCGCGGGCTTTTGTGCTCGATCCCGAATTGCTTTTGATGGATGAACCATTCTCGGCTGTCGATCCGCCAACTCGCGCGCAGTTGTTGAACGATCTATCCAGTTTATTATCACAAGATCATCGTACTACGATCTTTGTTACACATAACTTAAAAGAAGCCGCGCAGGTCGGTGACCGCGTGGCAATAATTATCAACGGTGAATTAAAACAGGTGGGAACGCCGAGGCAGATTAAAGAGAACCCAGCCGATAAAAAAGTGATGGAGTTTTTGAAAGAATTTTAATTAAACACAAAGTACGCCCAATTTTTTTTCTTTGTGTTTAAGCCTTTAACGGCATACACCGCGTTCACACGCGGTGTAGCCAAAAGACCAACTCAGAGGGAGGAGAGAGTTTGGAAGAGCAACGTTTGGTCGCTCAATTACACTGGGTCAAGGTTAGGATTTGTGCCGCACAAAGCGCAGGATGCCTTGTCAACTGCATTACATTCCAAAGCATTGGAACAACGGTGCGCGATAATTCTTGGCGGCTGGTCTGGCAGGTTTTCAGCAGGGTACACGACTTCATTCTCAATCTTAACTTCGTGCCCAACATGCTCACAATATTTGCTTTTTTCCACTTTCCAAATTTTTTCTGCCATATTAAACTCCTAACAATAATGAGCCAAGTGTAAAAGAAAAACATTTTTCGAGATAGTGACGCCTGTCACTATCTCGCGCGACAAAGCGCCTGTATAAGATATGATAAAACCTTATTTTTCCTGAGCGTTACTTTTGTTTATGCTTCGGTTGCGTTCAGCGCGAAGGAGTAAGGTGGTAAACATTGCCAGTATCGCTTGCGAGATAAATTTCACCTGATTCGTCTTGACCAAATGATGTGATCAGCACACCCGTCTCAAACATAACCTGTGACTGCCACTGACCATTGGAGAGGATCAACGCCCAAACTTTGCCTGAACAATAATCGCCGTACAAATAAACTCCAGCCCATTCGGGCATTGCTGTGCCGCGATAGACATACCCGCCAGTGACGGAACATCCGCCTTCGGCATGGCTGTATTCTGCCGCTGGAAGCAACAATCCAGACTGCGGCTCGCTGTCGTATCTGTGACTGCCTTCCATGATTGACCAGCCAAAATTTGCGCCGCTTTCTGCGCCGGCAGGGAGGTAGTCAATTTCCTCCCAATCCCCCTGACCCACATCGCCGATCCATAGATCGCCTGTGGCACGGTCGAAACTAATACGCCACGGGTTGCGAAGTCCATACGCCCAGACTTCGTTGCCAAAGGGGTTGTCAGATGGGATGGTGTATGTGTCGCCGTTATTTACATCAAGACGTAAAATTTTACCGAGCAGTGTTTCTATATTTTGCCCGTTTTTGTGCGGGTCCCCCGCCAGCCCGCCGTCGCCCAAACCTGCATAGAGATAACCGTCGGGACCAAAGGCGAGCGCTCCGCCGTTGTGATTTTCATAGGGTTGTTCAATGACCAATAAAACTGTTTCGCTGGTTTTCTCGGCAGAATTTCCATTGGACTGAAAACGCGAGATGCGCGTATTTCCGCTGTCGCCAGTGTAGTTGACGAAGAAGAATCCATTTTTTTCGTAATCGGGGTGAAATGTTAGACCGAGCAATCCCATTTCGTTGCCGCTGGCTTTCACGCGGTCTGTGATGTCAAGAAATGGAGTTTCGAGCAGTTTTTCATTTTCATAGACGCGGATGTAACCAAGTTTTTCGATGATGAATAACCTGCCTGATCCGTCGTTGGCGGATTGAATATCTACGGGGCGGTTAAGTCCGCTGATGATGGGCTGCCATTCATAGTCTGCGGCGTTGGGGAATGAACTTGCGGCAACAACGGGAGGATCAATTGCTGGCGCAGATGCGGACTCAGGCTGGGGCTGAGACTCTGCCTGGGTTGCGGGTACAACTATCGGCGGCGCAAGCGGCGTAATTGTTGGGGAAACGGAGTCTTGTGCAAATCCTCCACATGCTGCGAGAATTGGCAGAACCAATAAAATTAAAAGCCGTTTCATTAGGTTATTTGTCGCTTACGTCGGTGGCTTCCGCGTCTACAATTTCATCCTGCGGGTTGATATTCATGTTGCCCGCCAGTTCCTTCATGTGTTCTGCCACCACGGCGGGCGGGCAAAGTTCGGTGAAGACATAGGAGCCAAGCCAAAGCAGGGCGGCATCATCCACCACGCCTATGATGGGAATCATGATTGGGTCTGGCGAGAAGAGGTAAACGAGCGCGCCAACGGGAATGAGTTTGGCAAAAATATTTACGCGGCCGTCGCCCATGAGTCTAAAAATTAGTTTAAGTTGATTGAGCACATTGCGAACCACGCCGCCTTGTTGAGATACCGTAAGATTGGAAGGTTTCTTTTCGTCCATTTAAATCTCCTTTTGAATGAATACATTATATTCGATTTACGATTTACTCTTATCTACGTACTTGAGCGGAATTTGATGCGGGCAGTTTACTTTGGGCTAACAAGTGGAAATTGCCCCTTGACGCATTTGAGTGACACGCATAGAATAGCGACCAATATGTTATCTTCTGTCCGCTTTTATTTTGCGTATTATTTTAACGGCTCCCGCTCGGCTGCCGTTGGTTGCGCTTAAGTAGACAGGAAAAATTCTGTAACTAAAGAGCGAGACCACGCGGTCTCGCTCTTTTTTATTACCCTCTCCCAGAGGAGAGGAAAATTAAGGAGCAATCAATGGCAATCCGTGGAATTCGTGGTGCAACAACTGTGTCGGCAGATGAGCCCGGGTTAATTCTCGAAGCCACGCGGGAATTACTGGAGGCAATTTTAGCCGCCAATAAAAGCATGAAGCCTGAAGATATAGGCAGTGCGTTGTTTACTGTGACCGATGATCTCGCTTCCACCTTCCCCGCGCAGGCGGCGCGGCAAATGGGCTGGAGTCTCGTCCCGATGACCTGTGCGCGGGAGATTCCCGTCCCTGGCAGTTTGCCAAAAGCGATTCGAGTCCTCGTTCACTGGAATACGGATGTCAAGCAGAATGAAGTCACGCATGTGTATTTGCGTGAAGCGGTCAAA
>JFJP01039158.1_pt1 | contig 14320 bp, 27 predicted proteins | sample 431651 | NCBI WGS metagenome assembly JFJP01 (sample SAMN02602958, study PRJNA72255) | Microbial mat metagenome, whole genome shotgun sequencing project. | biome: fresh water; feature: sink hole; material: water; isolation source: purple microbial (photo- and chemosynthetic) mats found in... | reverse complement strand
CCACAAGAACACACACATTCATATAACTGTCTGCCAGCTGAACTTCTTTCATCAAGTAATTTAATTATTTTTAATCTACCAAACACTCCTGTTAATATATTTAAATTATTACTCAATTTTATATTTCCTAATTAAGCTTTTGAAAATTTGGACTGAAGTAGTTTGAATCTATCTTCAATGGTGGACTTTGGATACATAATTGGTTTAAGTTTGTCATCTACCTTGTTACCATTTTTGTCGAGAATGTAGTATTCATGACCCATCGACAAACTAGGTTGAACATAAGGATTGACAAAACTGAAAATGCATCCCTCTTCAAATGTAGCACCAAAATCACGAGACACCATCAGAGTGTAGACAGGACCTTGATCTAGATTACAATAACAATCATAAGGTACTTGGAATTGAAAAATAGGTGTGTCTTGCTCATTCCATTTGAATATCGCAAAATTGTCTTGTCCATAACAGAGTTTACCATTCTCCTTAAGGACGACACTTTCAACAATTCTCAAAGGTATACCCAGACTGCTGAGTTGGTAGAGAACTTTACCCAAGCTCTTACCACTGTCTTTGTATTCATCGTAAGCCATAATTGGTCTCCTATTTAAGTTAAAACACTTTCGTCAATTTGAATCTTTGATCGTGTTGAGGTTAGAGAAAGTCTCATAACCTCGAAAATTATAAAATTCTGTTGACATAATTTATGCCTCATCAGGTAAATTAGTATCCAAGAAACTATTGTACCATTTCAAGTACAATTCTTCGTCACTGGATTTGTTTGAAACAAATACACAAAGCGGAAACTTGATGGTAAATACATTGCCCCATGAGTTTCTTAGATTGTCTTCCATATGAATCAAAAAGAAAGCTTTATTGAGTTTGTTCTCTTTCATCTTCATCAATATGCTTCCTGCTTGAAGCGGTGTAACGAGATTTTTTGTGTACCACTCGTTTAACCACCTCATATCCAGATCAAACGGTTGAATTTGAGAAGCCACCTTACGAACGAAGTTGGCTTTCAATTTAATAATTTTGCGTTTTGACTTATTCATGATTGATCCACCGTTTGTTTACGAACACGCTTTACCCAAGAAACTTTCTCAGAGACAATGTTTGATTTACTTGACATAATGTCACCTATTTAAGTTTAAAGAGCCCTGAAACGTTCAATCAACACAGGGACATCTTCTTTGTTGATCATCAAGGAGTGGTAATCTTCTGTTTTACCCAATAGTCGGATGTCTTTACCAAGATAAGGTAGATGACAAAGCGTCTTCAATGGTATCACCCTCAACATAATTGAAAGAACCGTTTAGCCAGTAAATAGTGAAAAACATGTGATAACTCCCTTAAAAGGTTATTTAAAAAATTCAGCTTGTTGAGCAGTCAGATTTTTATGTTCAGCAAGCTTTGCACGTTTAATGTCCATAACAGTTGTTTCATTTGCAATGATTTTTTTGTCTGTCTCAGAAAGAAAATCAGGGGTATGGAAACCATTAATCGGAATAATTTCACCAATCTTTAGATCCTTGATTTTCAAATAACCTGACAAATGGAAAGGATAAGCATCCCGATGAGCTTCATCTGCAATGAAAATATCACCACACTCCTGCACTTCAAGACGTCCTGAAATAGGTGTGTGGTGAATCCAAGTATTATATTCACTTGGATCAATAGGAATGATACTGTTGTCACCTTTAACCATACAACTATAAGCACCGTCCGCATTTTTATAAAAGCAGTGTGAGATATAGACAAACACTTTGCAACGTTCTGTCTCTCCAACATATTGAATAAAACTCATGATTAACCTCCCTCATTTTGAATTCGAACAATAGCTTCTTCATGTGTACATTGCCACACATACATGACATATTCAATATAAGACATGATTATTCTCCGTCAATCAAAGTAACTAACTCTTCGATGGTTGTGATTTGTTTTTCATCATCATGAAAGATACCAATGTATTGTTCCATAGTTTCGATCACACCTGTGGGTAATGATTCACGAGGTGTCACATGCATTGGAAATGCCATAGTACAAGACACAAATTCATTAGCCAAATAAGGATAACCAAAACAATGATCGTCTGTAAAGAAGAAAACACCATTTTCACGACTACTTACAGTAATCAATGTTTTTGTGACATGTGCACGAACCAAAGCTTGCTCAGTTGTTAGAACACCTCGTCCAGTCTTTCCATGACGAAAAGATGTAGACACCAAATTCATTAATGTTTTTGACATAGTAAAATACTCCTAGTTAAGTTAAAAAAAAAAAATGCTATGTCATAGAGTACTATTGTCAGTAGTACTCTACAAGCTAACATTTAGCCAAAGAAACGGCTCCAAGCCCACTTGCCAGCAGCACCAGCAGCAGCACCCAAGGCAAAGACACCAATGGTCTTTCCGGTAGCTGCCCAATCAAAACTAGATTTCACTGGTTCGTTAAGCTTTTTTACAAATTCGCTGGCGGTTTCAGCAGCTTGTTGAGTAGTTGCGTTTGTCATGATTATTTCTTTTTCAAATGGTTGAGGTTCTTCGCTAATTAAGTCCAGACTGGGTAGAGCATCCACCCATTCTTTGACAGTCTTCTTGATACTTGGATCCGAGTATCTTTCATGGATCCATCCTTTGATCATTTCTTCATTTGGATTCTCCCTGTTAAAAATCATGAAGTCAATAAAACATTCTTCCAAAAGATGAGTTGCATTCATGTTTGGAAACAAAGAATCAAAGTGACTCAAAAACAATAAATTGCATTGATCCATTTCTTCGTCTTCGAAGAAGCAGTTCATAACAACTTTGCCGTTTTCCATCTTTGTGTAGGTGGCGCTCATGATTTAAGCCTTTGCTTCTTGGTCACGGCGTGCATATTTGCCGTACTGCTGAATGGCAAGCGTTGTCAAAGCGCCTGCAAAAAATGTAAAACCGAAAGCGATCAAGTATTCGATTGGATTGTTGGAACCTGTGGTCATGATAATCTCCTAGAAAAGTTAATGATTTTTAGAATCGTTATTGATTCTATTCTCAATCTTAATATATATGACTGAAATATTCTAGAACACAATCTTAGAACATACTTTAATATCAGAAAGAGCACAAAGCTTCTTCTGATATTAAATGTATCTTTTTATGATGTTGCTTTAGAAATACTGCTGCTCATGTTGTTGAGCATTTCTTTGGTAGAGACTTTGCGGGTTACACTTTTCAAAGAAGTCTTTGCTTTTACAGCAGGTTTTGCTGACGTTGTAACAACCTTCTTAGCCACTACTGGAGTTACAGATTTCTTTGCTGGAGCACTCACTACTTTCTTTGCAGGTGTAACTGTTTTAGCTACTTCTTTCTTAACTGTTGTCTCTTTTGGAAACATAGGTACAGTCTTAGGTTGTTTCAAAGCTTGAATTGCTTTGGTCACGGTTTTTTCTTGAGCTACTGTCCTTGGTGCAGCTTTTACTGTCAGCGCTTTAGCTACAACGGGTGTTACAGTTTTTGCTTTCTTAACAGCAACCGGTGTAACTGATTTAAATGGAGTTTTTGCTTTTGTTGCCATGATGTTTTGTCCTTTTAATTTAGTTCGAAATGGTACCGGGCTTTTGCCTGGCTGTAAAATTGATATTTTCCACTGATATCTTGAAACATCAAGTCTTCACTAAAGGGTAGTTTAAACTTAATATCTTTATCAATCGTTAAAACACTTTGATCTTCTTTAAATTTAATTTCATAATGAACATCAACTAGTTTAACGCTCTCAATGGTTTTTAATAGTAAGTTATGTCCTGTGACCTCCTCTTTATTTTTGGTCGTTTTGATTTTTTCAAAAGGTATTTTTAAACTCGGATTAAAAGAGTTTAAGTGTTTCTTTGCAGTAATAAAGTACTGCTCTAGTTTATTGATATCAAAAATATTAATTGTATTCTTGATAGAATAAAAATCATCAAAATATTCAATTGTATTTGGATTTTTACTCCTCATAACCAAAGTAGCTACTAGACCCTCTTTAGGTTCCAAAGGGATAAGAAATCTAACAGCTTTCTTAGTTACTGTATTCTTAACCTGATAGATAATATCAGTTTCACTCTGATACACTTTAATCATCTTTGTTCTTGTTTCTTCTCTATTTTCAATAAGAAACTTTGCTGAGAGCTTTCTGATTACTTGCAGGATATTGTTTTCAATGTAATTGGGTATGTGATTCATGATACATCCTTAAAAAGTTAATTTGTTCTCCATACATTCCATTTCAGTGATATATATCTGTAATATTCTAGCTCAAACTTATTTTATATCAAATGTCATGTAAACTTCTTTTAACTTATTAAAGGTAGCAACATCATTTTTATCTAATTTTTTAATATGAGATAAAAGCTGATCAGTTTCCTTTCTCTTACATTTGTAATAGTTCAGTGTTTCTTTATCAATTTTATCACGTTTGTCTCTGATAATTTTATTGATAGAAAGTAATCTCAAATAAGTTGAAGATTTTAATGCCTGAAACTCAAATTGTAAATCACTCATAGTCTAACATCAAATTTTGATTCTTATCAAAGAACTCTTTAATTATATCTCCATGGCATCTCAAAGGAGCACAAAAGCATCCTAGTTTCAGGTAACCTTTTTCTTTTCCTTTTTTAAATAAACGCCTGAGTTCATTTACAAACTCAGAGTTGTTCCCATATTGCCCATCATCAGTTCGTAGACGTTCATAGAAATCTTTTTCATAAAGGTCACAAACCATATCTCTTGTATGTGTTTTAGTAATAGGAAATGGATTTCCTAAAATATTGCCACGACCTATGTAGTCAGAATCGGGATGTTCTTTAAATTTTACAACAGTTATCTCAAACATATTTTAATGAAAAATATTTCTATTTAAAAAAAATTCTAAATGATCATTGTCAGGAATATCCATAGGTTCTTCCTTTGTTAAAACAATAGGGCTAAAACGTGTTTTAGATCGCAAAGACATTTTCTTCTGATAAGCTGGTTTATTAACAAACTTATCAGAAGACTTATTAGACTCTCTTTTTTTATTCTGACTCATTTTTATAATTAGGTATATTTGGATAAATCCCCATTATTTTTTCAAGTTCACACATTAAATTCATAGCTACAACCATTGGGTCAATCTCACCTTCTAAGGTGTAAACATCGTTTTCACTGATGCAAGCGTCAACTCCTTTTTCACATTCTTTAATTAATGTTAAATTAGGTTCAATGGGTATTGAGCTATCGTGTCTATAACAAGGGTGACTGATAATAAAGGCACGAATAAAAGCGTCCTTAATATCACGTATCGTAACGCCTGAGACCTCTTGAGAACCACGAATACCGTTGTAGGTATGTGGTTGTCCAGTAAAGGGTCGATCTCGTCTCATGTTGATTTCACCACCTTCATGGTCCATGAATTCTTGTATAGCTTTAGCGATATTATCCATGATTAATTTCTATTAATAAAAGCTCTAAGGAATTCTCTAGCTTCTTGTTTTTGCTTGTCTGTACCATTCAAACCCATAACAGCTGCTAACTGAAGATTTGTTAGATTAAAATCTTTATTACTAAACTTTAGGTTAGTTTCAACTGGAGGTTGAGAATACATTCTAATAGCTGACTCCCAACCATATTTGAAATAATCATAAGCCAAAACTGCTTTAAAATTAGTTAGCTTAGGAACCTCATCGCGAGAGTAGGTTTCATACGCTTCACGCATGTCTTGAACTAGATTTGTTTCGACTTCATCATTATCATTATTAGGAATAAATAGATTTGGCATTTTGTTTTCTTCTTTGAACTAAAATTCTATTTATCCAATCATTGAGTTGTAACTGAACATTCTCAATACTTTGCATTGCGTCAATTCTATGCATACGATGTTTAAATTGAATAAAACGACGATTAAAACCATCAGCTACTCGTGCTTTAAATTTAATATTCTCGTCATCAAGTCTATTAGATAATTCTGGTCGCAATGATATACGATGAATACTTTCTTCTAACGTAATATCAAAGAACAACGTGCAATCTGGCTCAAAGCCTTTATGTACCATATTTTCTAGAGCTAATACTTCTTGAGGATATCCTCGACCAATTCCTTGATAAGCGTATGTGCTGTCACTGAATCTGTCACATATAACAATTTTTCCTTCGTCTAATTTCGGTTTAATGACTTCTTCGATATGTTGAGCTCTAGCAGCAGCGAATAACAACAATTCAGTCATTGAGCACATCTCTTCGTCTGAATGTTTAGACAAGATGAGATGACGAATTTCTTCAGCAATAATTGTACCACCAGGTTCTCTAGTTTGATACACATCAAAGTCTTTGGCTTTGAGTTGTTCTACTAGATAATTAAGAGATGTAGTTTTAGAACTTCCATCTATACCCTCTAATGATATAAAATATCCTCTTTTTTTAGATTCTAAAAGCATTTATTTCTCGCTATGTTTGTTGTTACTATCTAAACCATTTAGTTGATTTATATTTTTTACATTTCATTAGTAAAAGTCATACACTCAAAGAGATTTTTTAGGTCTCTTTGAGTGTATTTCTATATACTTAAATGATCATCGCTACATCTTCTTTAGATGCCCAAAAACCAGCATCCTGATTAAAAAGATCATCTTCATTTATTTTTAATTCAGAAATTATTTCTTTTAAATAATCATCAATAATAATATCTGAATTTTTACTTTTATATCTTACTACCCATATAGCCAGATAGATTATTAAACTTAATTTATTTATTTTAAGAATACTTTCTCTGTCTTGACTTATTAAAGTTTGATCTTTAATTGTATTAATAGACAAAGAAGAGAACTTATTTTGTTTCATAAACGCTTGGCTGACATCTAGATAAGAAAACCCAATGACGTTCCTTTGAATTTCAGCTCGGTTTAGAGAATAAGAATCAGATTCTTTATTAATTAATTGAATTTGATCTTTCATCTTTAAAACTAAAATCATTTCTCCAATACCGTGAAGTAAACCTATGGTTAGTGCGGTATCAGCTTCAAGTTTTGCTATCTTTGCAAGACTTTGACTTAGTTTACTAACATTAAGAGTATATTGCCAAAAATTGTAAACATCAAAATCTTTTATATCTTTAAAAGATTTTGATACACCTATCATTAAAATAATGTTAAAGAGTTTTTTTAAACCTATAAAGCGTAAGGCTTCATCTACATTATCAACTTTTCTAAATAAATTAAAAAATGTTGAATTAGCAATATTAATAATTTTCGCTGTAATGAAAGGATCTTTATAAATTAATTTTTCAATATTATCAATATCAGGATCTTCAGAATTTAATTCTATAATCAAAAGTGTTATGATCTCTGGCATGACTGGTAAATCATTTATCAAATAAATTATCTTTTCATTGATCATTTAAATGTCCCTTTGATTTTTTACAATGGATTAGAGATAAAGTTAGTAGATCTATTTTGATATAAGATTTAGGTATCTTCATCACCGTGATCGCTGAAAAAGCTGTACACAACGACATCACTTCTTGTAAAGTAAAATCTTTATTTAATTCATTGCTAAACTCTTCTGTGAAAATATGAATACTTGGAAAAGAAGACTCCTCATTGTATTTTAATACTAAAGTGCCTATAGTTTTTAAATGATCTTTAAAATTTCTTAGGCATTTTTCATACTCATCATTATTATTTAAAATGATATCTTTGATCTTTTGTAAATAATAACTCATGATTAAAACATTTTTAAGTTCTAAATCTTTTTCTATAAGAGATAATAATATTCTAGTCCTCTCATCTAGTTTAACAAATATTAATGGAATCTCTTTGTTAAACAATATAGAAGAGATAGATATACATCTAAATATATCAGTAATTTCTTTCGTCTTTTCGTTAGTAGAGACATAAAGAAGCATCTCCGATAAAAAACTCGGAGATGGCTTTCTGATATAATTGTATAACTCAGCTGGAAACTGAATTAGATCTTCATTACTAACTTCACTTCTCTTTTTACTTTTAAGTAATGTTTTCTTATTAACTAAAATAATATTTTTTAAGTTTACATTTGAATTCTTATTACATTTATCTTTATAATAAACATAATGAAAATAAATAATTACCCCAAGACTAACGGATAAGAAATAAACAATAAAAAATATATAGGAATAAAACATTGACATATGTATCCCCTTTGTGGATTATTTTTGATTATCGATAAGATGTTTTAAATCATCCAAATCGCGTTTATTATTTATTTTATAATATTCAATTTCTGATTTATTTTTTTCTATTTTATTTTCAATAGCTGAGATTCTTTCAGTTTGTTTCTCAAAACCTTCTAAACCTTTTTGAATGTACAGACCAATAGAGCCTCCTATCGCAGTCCAAATAACAGCAACTATTGTTATAATGGTTTTGTTTCTAGTCTCAGTGGTCTTAACGTCTTCTTTAATTGTTTCAAATTCTGTAACGAATTCTCTTAAATTGTTTGCAACATTATCAATATCCTTTAGGTTAGAAGTTAGCTCTGAACTTACCTTAGAATAAAAAGCATGTCTTACAATTAATTCATCACTACTGGGTGGATTAATTTCATGAGTCATCATAGTATCCTTTTAAAAGCTTATCATAAGATAAAACTCAGATACTAATAATTGCAAACAATACTATATTATAGACTATTTTTTACTCTAAAGATTTCTAAAGCTTGGCAACAAGAACCTTTTTGACCAAATATATCTGAGAAACCGTTATATCGTTTAATGACTTCTATTAGACTTAAATTTTCTTGAAAGTATAAATCCCATAAGTGAGAATAGTAAACAGAAGCTTCTTCTTGGTTGATGGCTTTTCTGCCTTTAGCATCACGCCAGTTTAAATTAGTAATGATTCCACCAAAACCATCATCAAACTTTTTATATCCTTGATAGAGTTCTTCTATGGAAGAATTTCCTTTACTTCGTATTCTAGCGTAAAAAGCACTAAAGCGTTTGTCACCTTTAGAACTGCATTCTAAATAAGGAGAATCACCGAATTTTAACATGATTAGTATAAATTCTCGCTGTAGAGCTGAACATCTGATTTCTGTAAGTCTTCTTTAGCTTGTCCTCCAACTAATCTATAAATTTGATTGTTTCTAGATGCAATGACCCAAGATTGTGTTCTATTTAAAAAATTACCAAATTGATCCACAAAACCTTGATCACAACCGTGCCAGTCTTCCTCAGGATTGATTTGTTTTCTTAATTCTAGGGTGGTATGCATGATAGCATCAAAATGCCTTATACCGGTTATAATAGCGCCATCCTTATGCATTATTGCTGAACAAACGATTCTTTGCGGAGTGATGGTATAAACAGGAGTCCAATCCATTATTTTTCCTTTTTAGTCACAATAAGTACAATTTTTAATCTGTATGGGTTCTTGAAGGATGTATAGGGTTTTATCTACGTCTTTATCCAGGGTATTTAAAATAATCTCTTTGATTTGTAGCCAGTCGCCCTTACCCAGTCCTGCACCAATCATAGGAAAAAATACTGGGAGATTATAATGTTTGGCTAAAATGTTGACTTTGTGAAAACATTTTTGAATAGCATCATAATTCTCTTGTCCCCAAGTATGGTACTGACCATAATTTCTTTGAGTAAACGCATTGACAATAAAGAAATCTTCAGATACTCTAGTTGTGACAACCTCACCTAACAACGATGCAATGTTAGATGTTAAATAACAACGTTTTTGATAATCATTAAAAGCTTTTGGGTAATGCTGCTTAATGGTAAGAGCTACTCCTGCACCCATAACACCACGACATGAGACACCATGCACAATGATTCCTCTTTTTTCATTAAGAATATTTCCATAGATTATTTTCATGTTTTTAGTCCTTTCACATCATACACTCCATCAGTATTTTTTACTGATGGAGTGTATTTATATTACCATTTTAAGAATGATGGATTAATAGATTCTAATCCTATTTTTTCTAATGTCACACTTTCATCTAAATCATATTCATCAGATGTAATGCTAACCAAAGGTTTGTCTGTTAAGTTTTCTAGATTGATATTTTCTTCAACTTGATAAGGAGATACTATTCCTAGAATTTTTTCTACCTGGCTGGTTGACCAGGCTAAAATATCAACACTTCGAGTACTGATGTTGACTTCCTTGCCTGTATTCAAATTGACCATATAAACATAAGTCTGAGTATCTGCTCCTAGACGATGAATACGCGCAATAGCTTGCTCTTGAATATAAGCTCTAAAGGGTGCGTTGAGCATGATCATCGTATCGGCCATAATAAGAGGTACAGCAGTCGATAAAGAATTATAGGTAGCAATGAGAGGGTTTAAGTTCTCATCGTTCTCAAAGCGTTTTACGGTGTCTGCTAATTCACTATTAGTCTTACCATAAACTACAAGAGGATTTAATTCTTTGGTTTTGAGATATCTCTCACACTCTTCTAAAGCTTCAACAAACGATGTAAAAACAACAGTCTTCTTTAAAGTGGAATTACAAATCGTTTTAAAATCAATAAAAGGAATCATGTCAATATGACATTGAATTCTCTTACGACCAAGCACTCTGCCTAAACATTCACCTTGAATCTTGAGACCAACATATTTTACGATTGTTTTGATTGATTTGAATTTAACCTTATCTTCAGAAGACAGTGTAGGAATAATCACTCTATTTTCAAATTGATTACAAAACATGAGTTCTTCTTTCACACTGCGAAGATCTCCTGAGGTGTAAGCTTTGATAACAGCTTTGAGTGAGGTCCTGTATTGAAGCATCTCTTTTTTATCTTTAAAGTTACTCTCAAACTCATCTAAGATGTCGTAGAAGTATTCTTCATCATCTTTTTTTCTACCAGCAAAGTATTGAAACCTCTCTGCTGTATAGTTTTTCATGTCTTTAGCAATCTCAGTCAATGTATATTGATTAGAGTTAGGCATAGAGACATAGATATTCTCTATGATTGGTGGTGCTAGATTGAGTTCTTTCTTTTCTACCTTAAAAGAAACAATACCTAAGCGGTGTTTGAGTATGTCTAAACCACGACTTGCATCTTTACCATAGATCTTTCTAAACCTGAATTCAGCGTCTTCATCAAAATAAGGATCAATGACTTTAAAGAGAGGAATGGATTCAGACCCTAAAGCTTTAATAGGTGTACCTGAAGCTAAGATCACATCAGTGCATCTTGTCTTTACACATAAATCAATAAATGACTGTGTTCTATTAGATTTAATATCATTGAGATTATGAGATTCGTCTAAAATGATCATAATCTTCTCATTACCTAATTTAGGTAATAGATCATGGACTTTCTCTAATGCTTCATAATGCGCTACAATAAAGCGCTCATTCTTATAAGGTTTATCTAATTGAGATATCCAATATGTTTGAGGTTTCTTAAAAACTTCAAGAATATTAGCTTCCCAAACTCTTAAACTAGCGTTCTTAGGGCAGATAATAATAACTCTTTGAGCATTTAGACAATGAGCAGTAGCTAATCCCATATACGTTTTACCACTACCAGCTGAACCAGCTAATAGTGTACCTTTTAAGTTATAACGATCTAAGGTGTTTGTATAGTACTTAAAGAACTCTATCTGAAAAGGCAGAGGTGTATAAGTCATCTCACTTAACTTACCCATATCCAAACGTTCAGTCTCATTATCTAGCGTATCAAACAACCATGTACTCTCGAGTAAACGATCTTTGATCTTATTTAGAGTACGAATATCACTATTTGTTTTTCTGTGGTTAATCATTGTCTCTAATGCATACAAAATATCTGGTGCAAAAAAGAGTGGGAAACTAAAACTATATTTACTGATTCTGATAAACATGTAAGAAGATATTTTGCTGGTTTCCCATATCTTAGAAATATCTTTCTCAATCACATCGGCAGGTACACCATCTACCGTAATGGCTTTATCACTTTGTGTAACTTTGATGTTACCAAAAATATTTCTAATGGATCCAAACATAATTCTTCTTTCTTATTTAATACTGGTTCTAAGTTTACTTATTATATCTGCCATTTTAGAATTTTCAAAATCTCTTACTATTTTCTTTAATATTTGATCATTGATATTATTTTTAATATCTAAAGAATAAAGAATAACTAATTCATTATTAGCATTACTTTTTCTTCTGTCAACTAAGGTTTTAATCTTTAAATTAGAACTTGTTTTTAGTATACCATCAAGATAATCTAAAACATTTTTAATAAGCGTAGGCTCTGGCTCTTTTCTAGTTACTCTAAAGAGCGTACACTCTTTGGTCACATTACCAGTTGGGTACAAAATGTTTAGAATTACTTTATCATAATCTTTGATTGCTATGAGTGTCGCATATAAATAATCTTGCGTAAAGTCTTTGGCTTCCATGAATACTTTCTATAGAACATAACGAGCATTGCTGTTTTGTATGATCTTAATAATGTTGTTAAGATTTTTGTCTAGTTTCCTGTTGAAGATAGTTACAAATTCTTCAGTGATCTTAACTTTTACAAACGAGCCAACAGGTAAGATAACGCCTAGAGTATCAATCATGAAAAGACTCTTTAGATTACCATGTATAGTATCCACATTCAACTCTTCAGTCCCATCAAGATATAATGTCTTAATTACTTTAGCATCATCAACACGGACAGCTAGCTTAACTGTATTCTCATTAACAATTTCTTCTACACAAGCGTCTAAAAAAGTATTTTCATTAAACATGGTTTTCCTTTGAAATGTTTGAACCATAAAATTAACAAAAAAAAAACATATTCACTAAAGAGGGTATTAACCTCTTTAGTGAATTTATGGATTAAGTAGTTTTAACTTTTTATTTTTACTGTCTACAGAGAAAAGAAATCCATGACTGGGACCGAGGTTAGAGACTAAGAAGATGCTCAAACCTTCTTCATCGAGTCTCATCTTGTACTGAGGAATGAATTGCCAAATCAGATCTTCATCAAAACCAGGATTCTCTTGTTTAACTTTCTCTAAGTTTTTGAGATACTTCACTCGGTAAGTAACATCTAAACGAGAAATTAACTCTTCAAAACTGATATCAGGATAGAGTTTCAGAAGAGCCCATTTTAAATTCAAACTACCTGAGATAATAGGTAATTTTTTAAAGTCTTCAATGGATACTTTCATCGTTGACCTTTCTTGAGTTGTAGTCATATTATTTTATATTGACAAGGTGTATTGAGTCTTGCTTTGCTAGGTTTATTAGGCAACCAATGATTTATGTTTTCTAATCGCTTAGTCGTACTGACTGCATCAAGGTGACCTTTGAAATCAATCTCAACGATACAGGCATTTTTGCTGCGTAGTCTTTCTTTCCATTTATTAGCAATACGGATGTCTGTTGTAACAATACCAGGAACAAACCTATCCGTAAGACAGGATTTCAAAGTGCCTTTATAAAATATCATAGAATTATTTCTTGTTTAATAAGGTCCATTCTCAGCTTCTACCATATGTCTCCATTTAGACTTAGGTCCATACATTGTAACGATATAATCATAATCTTTTTGAATATTCATATCAAATACAACGCGATCAGCTTTCAATGGTACGAGTTTAACCCACGGATCAACCAACCACCTATTTTCTATTATAGCAAAGTCATGTCCACCTGGATGAAATTGATTTATGACAATTTTAGCTGTAGGGTTATCTTCATTTTTAAACCCATATATTTTTACTTTTCTCTTAAGATTGTGAAAAATATGTCTGGCATAATTAGTGCAGCATGTTGCATTATCTCCGTTTTGAAATACTGAAGTGAGATCAGGCGAATTTTCTTTATGAGTTTGGTATAATAGATCACCTTCTTCAAGATTATATCTTTTACCAATCTCATCTTCAAAACAAATACCTAGAGCTTCTTCAGTTCCAAAAAGAGCTTCTATTTCATTATTAAATTGCTCTGTTATATACTGCATATTTAATTCTTAATAAAAATATATTCTAATTCTTTTCCCTTAGTAAACATAGAAGTATTGTTATTGTCAAGGAAATATTCATGAGTGTTAATAACTCCTACAAGTACAACTGAATCTAGATCTGGTGTGGATAATATAAACTTATATGTAACCATTACACATTTCTCACACATACCTTTTCCATACGCCTCTTCTTTTTTATTTAAATAAGGAGTATAAATAGGATCATTAGTTAAAATTCTTTTAATAATAGCATCCGAGCGTTCTATAAAACGTTCAGAAAAATTTGGAATAACAATAATCTTTTTATAAAGAGTACTTGCTGATACTAATATTTTCTCTACTAATTCCTTATGAAAAGAATTAAATTTAATAAGAAT
>JFJP01039156.1_pt1 | contig 14321 bp, 8 predicted proteins | sample 431651 | NCBI WGS metagenome assembly JFJP01 (sample SAMN02602958, study PRJNA72255) | Microbial mat metagenome, whole genome shotgun sequencing project. | biome: fresh water; feature: sink hole; material: water; isolation source: purple microbial (photo- and chemosynthetic) mats found in... | reverse complement strand
TTTGTCGTAAGTGAATCTATTTGAATATTGGTGATTATAGCTGTAAATAAAGAAATCGTCATAAAAAACCGTATCGCCACTTTGTCTGGTTGAACGTATTTGTATATCATAAGTATCGGTTGCCGAAAAGTTAAATTTTACTTCTGCATTCATTATACCCAAAACGTTGCTGTTGGTAAAATCAAAATTTGCTAATTTCTGATTATTGTGATTTATGTATAGTGTGTAGCTTTTATTTTCCTGACTAAGAATAGAAATAGTAAACTGGTCGTTTGCTGTAGGATACAATTTAAACTTCAAATCTGTAACAACTTTCGTTATTGTATCAATTTTTACAGGTTTTTTTTCTGGTTTGATTTCTTCTTTTTTACACGAAAACACAACAACAGATAAAAATATGAAATAACAAAGCAGTCTTTTCATTTTCTGGGTTTTTAGGAGTTAGCGGATAAATTTTGTTGTGGACTAATTCCACAAGTAGAAATATCTGGGCGGCAAAAATACGAAATGAAATATCAACAGCAAATAAAATGTTTTTGTGGGGGTGGAATATATTCCTTAAACCAGTCGTAATAAGAGTTGTAATTGAAACGTATGAACATACTAACAACGAAACACGTTTCACCAAACAGATTGTTATTGGTAGATAATTCGCGATTTAATGAGATAGGTTCACTTGAATTTTTTCGGAAAGTTACACTTTTTGTTTATTTTTGTCAATGGGAATTCACGCAAAAATTCAAAAATTTCACTGGTAACCTGTTTCAATCAAGCGCATGAAAACATATAAATTTCCTGTTCAGTTTGTTGATATTAAATACAATGATGCTTTAAAGATAAAAAAAACTTTATTAGCTTCCCACATTAACGTAATCAATGATAAGACAGATAAACTATTAAAGTATTTTGATGATTATCTGGACAATGATATCGCCCGACGAGGCGATTATCTCTCATTCTTAGAGCTTTTATCGGATAACACTGTTCTCGGTGAAACAATAAGCGTTGGCTTTGAAGCCGATAGTAAATCGTTCCTATTTCCTGATTTTCAGTTGGAATTTAACTATTTTTATTTTCAAACTTCAAACAGGGGATTTATTGCATTTATTCCGGCTTTGCAATTAATCACTTACTCCGATAAATTAGCGGAATTAGCAAGTGCTACTGAACAGGCAATTCGCATTGAATTTACTAAAAACAAACGGCTTAAATCTGTTTTCAGCATTTTGGAAACTCAATTTATCGAATCAATTGAAATACAAAACCGGATTGCAACCGTTACTATCTATACAACCAACGAGATATCTGAATTTACCAAGGTAAACGAGAAAAGGTGGCTATCTGAAGTGGCTGATGTTTTATATATTAATGGATGTTCGACCTACGAAATGGACGACGAACTGCGTCAAATTGAACTAATGATGCAGGGACATTTCAAAAAAAGTATTCTCATTCAAGGCGATAGTGGTACCGGTAAAACCGCCTTGGTACATTTGTTTTGTTCTAATATGCAATCTGTGTTGAATGGTAAAAGAATCTATAAAACCAATGCCTCACGTTTGATTCAGGAGCTAACAAAAGGTGATGGCTGGCAACAAAATATTTCGCTGGTTTGTAACGAGTTGCTGAAAAGTGGCGATGTTTTATACATCGAAAGTTTTAAGGAGCTTTTTGAAGTAGGGCAGTACATTGGCAACAATACTTCGATAGGTGAATATTTGCGTGAGTTTATTATACGTGGTGAAATATTGGTGATTACAGAAATTACTCCGGCTCAGGCAGCATACATCGAAGGACGGTTTCCCGGATATCTTGCAGCTTTTTTTTCAGTTACTGTTGCGCCACCCGACGAAAGTAAATTGAGAAAAATACTGATTCAAAAAGCAAAATATTTTTCGTTAAAGGCTGGAATAGAAATTGATGACAACGCTGTGCTTGAAGTTATTTCGTTGACCATGCGCTATTCGCCCTACTCTGGTTTTCCGGGTAAGCCAATCCAGTTTCTCGAAAATCTGTTTCTTAGGTATGCCGATAAAAAAACTCAAATTACCAAACTTGATATTATTGAGCATTTCAGCAATGAGTCTGGTATTCCGGTGTTTATGATAAATCCTGAGCTGGAATTAGATGTTGCTGCAATGAAAAACATTTTTGCAACCAACATATTCGGTCAATCGGATGCCATTGAAATCATTGCCAATTTAATCATATCCATCAAAGCTGAGTTGTCGAAAAAAGGGAAACCTTTGGCATCGCTATTTTTTACCGGACCTACGGGTACTGGGAAAACTGAAACTGCTAAGGTGTTGGCTCATTTTATGTTCAGTAGTCGCAAGCGTATGATTCGTTTCGATATGAGCGAATATCCCGATCAGCTTTCGTTAATGCGGCTCACCGGTGATAATTCCGGATCGGAAGGACTTTTAACCTCAGTGGTAAGGCAGCAGCCCTTCGTGGTCATCCTTTTTGATGAGATTGAGAAGGCGCATCCGGCATTTTACGACCTTATGCTACAAATAATTGGCGAAGGAAGGCTGACCGATGCCGAGGGACGAACGGCAGATTTTTGCAGCGCTGTTATTATTATGACCTCAAATATTGGCTCCTCAAATTATCAGCCAACCAGCCTGGGTTTTTCGCCGAAAGACTCGATAAAAATAGACGCTAAAAGCCATTTTATTAAGGAAGTAAGCAAGTTTTTCAAACCAGAATTGGTGAATAGGTTCGATCATATTGTAGCTTTTGCGCCATTGGATAAGGCTTCGATACAATTAATCTCGAAACGCGAAATTGATCTGATTTTCAATCGCGAAGGAATCCGCGACTTAGCTATTGAGCTATCCGACGACTTCATCAATGCCATAGTTCAGGAAGGTTACCATCCGCTTTATGGCGCAAGGCAATTGCAGCGAACCTTAGAGAAAAAATTAGTTGTTCCGGTGGCATTTGAATTAGCGTATGCCAGAAAAGTTAATGCCAGTGGTTTATCTATTTCAAGTAAAAAAGCAACTTTGAAATTTGGCGATTCAAATAGAAAAAATACTGCTTTGTTGATTAAAATATGCGATGAAGCGATGGTTAACCGGCGTTTGGTCAACAGTTTTGAAAAAGGTGCAATTTTGCGAGTTAAAAACGAACTGGAAATTTTGAAATCGGAACTCGGAAAATTGGAAAAGCAAAACAAGAAGCTATTTTCTGACTATCATGTTGCTAAAATTAAGGAAATCAAAAAAAGCGATAAGAGTTTTAAACAGGTTTTAGACATTTATAATTCACTCCAATCTGAAATATCTGAGATTGAACAGAATTGTCATAGTTACATTCTGAACCCGAATGAACCGCCACCTAATGATGCTGCCATTGAGCAATTTAACAACAGAATGGCTAAATTTAAAATTAATTATCTGGAAGCTGTTTATAATATCTACGAAATTTTTTATCCTAATTCGGATGTGTGTACACTTTACGTTTTTGGAAACATGGAATATTTGCATGTAATGCGTGATATTTTTATACAATTGATAAAGCAACAGAACTTTACGTATGTAGTTCATCAGGTGTGGTACAGCGAATCCGGAATCACGAATGAATTTCCTAATAGCATTATGATACAGCAGAATAACTTTAATGTTTTAAAACATACGCTGGAATACCAGTCTGTTGCAGGCTACATCTTGGCTGGTTGCATCATTGTGATTACCGGACGATTGGCTTATCCTTACTTTAACTCTGAAACCGGTTTCCATAAGTTTGTTATTGAAAAATCGAAGCGCGAAACCGAGGCGGAACAAAACAAGAAAAAAACCGGGTACGAAAACTATTACCTGTTGTGTGAAAATTCACCAATTGATGGTAAGCTGTTTAAAAAAGAGTTTATCCAACGGGCTTTTTACAATACAAAATCAGTGGTCAGAAGATATGGTGCATCAGTGTTTTACGACGAAAAGGATAATCCACATCCATTAAATGAATTAGGACAAACCTTGTACAACCGAATGATTGCTCATATTGATGCTTTTATGAAAAAAGGATAGCAATGCACAAGCTCATAAACTCATAAACTCAAATTATGGCTTTAATAAATCTTAATTTTCCAATTTGGGTACGATGCAGCGATAAAAATTATCGGATTCGTCCCTTGTTTAAAGAAATGTTTTCGACGGAAGATGAAAAATTCGACGAAGCGCTTCGTGTATTTAACAAGCGTATCTTCGATCATTATAACCATGCAAAGTCTGTTAGCGAAGATGAATTGTTGTGGTTTACATTTAATCCAACATTGACAACCCATCAAATAACTTTTGAATTTGATTCGGGACAACGATTTATTAACGAAACTTTTTTTGTAGCCATTTTTGAGCACAAAGAATATAGATATGCTTTTTTGCCCTCATTTGATTTAATGTTGCTTTTACATCCGGTAAAAGAAAAACAGTCATATATCCAAACCATTACATCACAGCTTCAATCCATAGCGCGAAAGCATAAAGAAGAATACGATGAGGAATTTGACTTTAGCGCACACAAAGTTGCGAAAAAAGAAATGATACTTTTCTCTGATTCTTTGAGTGTTGAAATTTTCAACAAACAAGTTGAGAAAAAAAGTAATCAGCGTGATTTTTTTATGGATTTGGGATCATTAGATAAATTTGATGGGAGAACAGAAATATTGAACACCTCGGAGAATATCAATCATTTGTATCCGGGAGCTTTGAAACGTGCAGTGAATGTTGATGATGAAGTGAATATGGTGTATGGTTTGCTGCACAACGAAAAAAATGTTTCCTTTGCAATAATCGGTAAAAGCGGTGTAGGAAAAACCACTTGGATTCACGAAGCTACCTACCAGTATATTAGCAAATTAAAAAACAATCCTCAATATTCTCACAACCAGATATGGCATGTTGATCCAAACCGTGTTGTTGCCGGAATGTCAATTGTAGGGCAATGGCAGCGGCGTTTCCAAAGCATCATCAAGTTTGTGATAAACCCATCGGATGAATTCAAAATACGAAAAGATAAATTGTTGTTCACTAACGTAGTGGCACTTTTTAGAGTTGGTAAAACCAGTCAGAATAACATGACTTTGGCTGATATCTTGAAACCTTATATCGAAAAAAAAGAAGTGCAGGTAATCATAGAAGCAACCTTCGACCAATGGGTGAAAGCCCGCGAAATCAACCGGTCGTTTTGCGATTTGTTTCACATTATCAATTGCCACGAACCCGATTATGAAAAAGCCTTACCCATGATTACCGCGCAGGTTGCACATTTGGAAGAGAGTTTTAGGGTTGGGTTTACAACTTTGTCGTTATTGAAATGCTTTGATTTGTACCGCACTTACTATCGCGACAAGGCTATGCCGGGCGTCATTTTAGACATGCTTTCGCATCTTGCTTCTAAATACAACCGTCAAACCATTGATGATAAACGCGTGGTAGCTGAGTTTCAGGAAAAAACAAAACTTAACCCTACTGTTTTCGATACGAATGTAGGATCGAAGTATGATAAAATAAAATATGGGTTGCAAGCGAATTTGATAGGACAGCAAAAGGCTGTGAAGCGACTGACTGAAACTGTTTTTGTATATAGTAATAAGTTGAATAATCCAGATAAACCGATTGGTACATTTCTATTTATCGGACCAACCGGAGTTGGTAAAACCGAAGCAGCAAAAGCATTAACCAAATATTTGTATCAGTCGGAGGATAATATGATTCGGTTTGACATGAACGAGTATATTGACAGCTATTCGGTTAACCGGCTGATAGGCGATGATTACCACCCCGAAGGACTTTTAACCATGTCTGTTCGTTTCAATCCGTTTTGTGTACTATTGTTCGACGAAATTGAAAAGTCGCACCCTTTGATACACAACATGCTTTTGCAAGTGCTTGACGAGGGCAGGCTTACCGATGCCAACGGGCAAACCGTAAGTTTTACTAATACCATTATCATTCTCACCTCAAACTTAGGAGCCGCAGATATAGGCAAAAGCATCAGTTGGAAAAAAACAGATGAAAGCGAGCAGTTGGTGTATGAAAAAGCTATGCGCAACTTTTTTAAACCTGAATTTATTAACCGGATTACGGATGTAATTGTTTTTGATAAATTAAAAGTTATTGAAATACAGGAGATTGCTAAGAATCAAATTTACAGCTTTTTCAAACGCGAGGGGTTTATCCGCCGGCGAATCTACCTCGATATATCACATTATGCCGTTGATAGAATTGCAGAAGACAGTTATGACTCCGAGTTTGGTGCGCGTACCCTCAAACGTGGCATTGAACGAACTATCAGTAAAACTGTAGCCGATCTACTTTCGCCACTTCCACTGAATAAACCGGTTTATATCAAAATGATTGAAGATAGAAATACGTTAAAAACAGAAGTATTTCCAATAATCATAGCCGAGTCAAATCCAGATTTTTGGTTGCCTAAAATTGATGCCAACCACAATAAATTGAAACAGTACGAATGGTTACTTGGAATTGTGGATAAAATATTATTAGACATGCTTGATTTTCAGGAATTAAGTGAAATAGATATCAATGCAAACATAGAAAATAACAATCCTGTGAATGTTTTTTTTCGAATGAAAGATAAAGCGAAAGAATACCAAGAAACTATAGAAAAGCTTATAAACGCTTATGAATTGAAATATTTGCTCGACAATGCGGGACGAGAATATACGGTGAAAAAATTAGAAGAGTCATCCATTGAAGCATACAAGAAAGATTGGGATGGCGGTATGTTACAACTAAAATCGAAAAACAGTATTCGTAGGTATCTGAATAAATTATACAGTTCTGCCATCTCTGTTATTGAAGCAAACAATGCCGATTTCTATAAATTATATCTGGGTATAATTCTTTTAAATTACCAATGGAAGCATTTAGAAAAGAATATGGTTGACAGAATAGCGGTAGTGCAAAACAGCTTCAGTATCTTTGTATCCTGTATTATTAAATCTCTTTTTGCAAATAAATGTACGATTCACCATACAACATTATTGGAGGGCTATGGCATTTATTCCATTTTAAAAAATGAGATGGGCAATGAAACCTATGATTCAAGCCGTGGAATAGATTTTATCCATATACTTAAAGTGGATCAGCATCTTATGCCATGTTTCCTTAACATACTCAATAATCAAAGTGACCGAGTTGATGCCCATGTTTTTTATTCTGAGTATGTGCATCTTGGAGTAATTTATATTGACAATAAGCATGTGAAAATAAATAAGAACCATACGAGCGATGGACTTTGTATTGATTATGCATCTGGTATGATATTAAAGCAACAAAAAGAATATGCAGGTTATGATAGATTTTCCGATACAGATTATTATAATTATTCTTATCCAGGACTTGAAGCATACATTGTTGGCAATTTGCCTAAAAAATATAAATTCACAAACCCAAAAATCGGAATAGAATAATGCAATTCACAAATTATTCCTTCATATACTGGCAATTGAAAAAGGATTTCATAGTTGGAAAAACTCTTGAATACAATCATACGCATGTTGCCGATAATTTAGACTCCTTGAAATTTGCGCTCAAAGGGTATTTACAGGATCAAGGCTCTCATTCAAAAACAATGACTAAAGTAAAAATGAAAGTCTTTAATATTAAAGTAATACCAACCTACAAAACAACCGAAGGGGTATATCCGGTGAACGAACCAGTAACTCTTCCGGTAACTGCCATTTATGGCGAAAGCGAGGATAAAACCTATATTTGTCATATACCTGTTTTTAATATTAGTTTTTATTATTATCGCCCGCACGACTTAAATACACTTGCCGAACACAATGTGATAAGCAGACTTAAAGAATTGACGCCCGAAAGCACCTATTCATTGTTTTTAGCACCGCCAATTACGCTCGATTTTGTTAGAATACAGACTGATGCCAAAAAGAAGTCGCCACCAAGGAAAATTCGCAAAAACGAGTATTTATCTGAAATTGCCGAACAATACCCGTTAGAAGGAAAGTCAAAGAAGAATATCGCTGTCTTTCCGGAGGTTGCTTGGGGAATGGAAACTCTGGTAAGCGTGGCTATGGAATTACTGTATCCCGAAAAAAATAACGTGCTGCTGGTTGGTGAACATGGTGTAGGGAAAAGTGTTATTTTACAAACAACGATCAAAAAAATTAGAGCGCTAACAAAACACGATGAACAACCGCCTACCTTTTGGAAAACTGACCCGAAGCGGTTAATTTCAAAAGCTCGGTATTTTGGTGAATGGCAAGGGATTTGCGAAGAAATTGTGGTAAAACTTGCCAATGAAAACGGTTATCTCTGGTTAATCAACCTTATGGATTTGTTTTCGACAGGCGGCGAAGGCGCCGAAGACTCTATGGCAAGTTATTTGGGAAGGTTTCTGGTTCAGGGAAAGCTATTTATTATTTCGGAATTGACTACCAAAGAGTATGAAGCAGCGCGGAAAATATTTCCGGCTTTTATCGCTTCGTTTCACATCATAAAAATTGATGAGCCGAGTATGGATACCGTTGAGATGATTCTTGATAATTACGCCAAGTACATAATGCAAGAGTATAAAGTAACTGTGGAAAAGCCGGTCTTAAAAATACTCTACCGGCTGCTCAATAAGTACATAAAATACGAGTTGTTTCCCGGAAAAGCTGTAAACTACCTGACTCGCATTTTGAACAATGCTTTAATGAAACGAGCGATAACCATCACAAAAAGCGATTTTATACACACCTTTATCGAAATAACCGGAATTGCCGAAATATTTTTGAATGATAAGATTCTTTTGACAGATAGCGATTTACAGTCGTTTTTCAAAAAAAGAATCAAAGGACAAGATCAAGTTCTTGAGCAGTTATACACGGTGATAAAAATATTTAAAACCGGACTGAATGATCCAGATAAGCCGGTTGCAACCATGCTCTTTGCCGGACCAACCGGAGTTGGTAAAACTGCCACTACCAAAGCTTTGGCTGAGTTTATTTTTGGGCAGGGACAAAAGCATTTTCCGCTTATTCGGCTGGATATGAGTGAATATCAACATCCGGCGCAGATTGATAGACTTATCGGCTCGGGTTACGCCAATCAGGGAATTTTAATTCAGGAAATAAGAAAACATCCCTTTTCAGTCATCTTATTCGATGAAATTGAGAAGGCGCACAAATCAATTTTCGATGCCTTGCTTACGTTACTTGATGAGGGAATTTTGGTGGACTCGTTGGGTAGAGTAGCAGACTTTCGCAATGCTATTGTGGTGATGACGTCGAACTTAGGCGCAAAAAGAAGCATAACGCCGGGTTTCATAAAAGATGATAGCGACAATTATAGTCGTTCGATAAAAGCTTTTTTCCGTCCAGAGTTTATCAACCGGATTGATCATATCCTTGTTTTCCGTCCTATTGAGAGTGCAATTGTGAGAGAAATAGCAGTTAAGGAGTTGGATGAATTATCGCAGCGCGAAGGATTTGTGAAAAGGAATATTTTGTTGCATTATTCCGATGCATTGGTTGACCATATTGCGATAAAAGGTTTTGATGAAAAATTGGGCGCCCGTCCGTTGCAGCGTCAAATTGAGCAATTGGTTGTTACACCCTTAGCAAAATTTATGCTACACAACCGCCATCTCGAAAATGCAACTTTATTACTTGATTATGAGGCTGAAATCGTTTCCATCACCTCAAAATCTGAAGGTGGATAATCACTAATCTGTTTTACAATTTTGAATTAAAAATACACTAAATATATTTAACAAATTGATTTATGGCAGAAGAAAAAATACATCGCGAATCTGAACAGGTTAAACTGATTGACAGGATTAACCTAAGTAATAAAGTTCTGTTTTCATTCGAGCTTTTACCACCACTCAAAGGACACAATTTGGAAGGTATTTACAAAGCTATTGATGCGTTATTGGATTTTAATCCGGTAGCTATCAACATAACTTATCACCAGGACGAGGTAGTTTATAGGAAGCTCGAAAATGGTTTGCTTCAACCATATACTGTAAATAAGCGTCCGGGAACAGTAGCTATTTGTGCGGCAATAAGAATGCGTTATCCACATGTTTCTGTGATACCTCACCTGATTTGCGGAGGCACATCGCGTGAAGAAACTGAGTACGATCTCATTGATTTGAATTTTTTGGGCATTAAAAACATTCTTGCACTACGTGGCGACCCCTTAAAAACACAGCGTAACTTCACACCCGATGTCAATGGAAATGCTAATGCCACAGAGTTGGTGCAGCAGATTGTTAATCTGAACAATAAAATAATGATAGATGGCGAAATTGCCCGCGACAAAACTGATTTTTGCATAGGAGTTGCCGGATATCCCGAAAAACACAGTGAAGCTCCGAATATGGATACTGATCTCAGACGTCTGAAAGAAAAGGTTGATGCAGGTGCAGATTACATCGTTACACAAATGTTTTTCGACAACAGTAAATTTTTCAATTTTGTGGAAAAATGTCGCGCAATTGGTATCACTGTTCCTATTATTCCGGGATTGAAGCCGCTTGCTACACTAAACGATGGAAAAGTGCTACCAAAAATTTTCAATATAGATATTCCTGAACCATTGGTAACAGAATTGGAAAAATGCAAAAACAATAAAGATGTAACCCAAGTGGGCGCAGAATGGACTATCCACCAATCGAAAGAGCTAATTGCATTTGGTGTGCCGGTACTGCATTACTACACCTACGGAATTTCGGAGGGAATGTTGAAAATTGCTTCTGAGATTTTTTAACAAACACGATGATAAGTCTGGTTTATAACCCTTTGAGCGGTCGCAAACCATCGAAGGGTTGATTAATTACCATCTAAATTTTTTCAATTTCATCCATTGACAATTCCGTTTTTATATGGATACTCTCTATCGAAATCCCATTTTCCTTTAACACTCTTGCAAATTCGGTTTGCAAGAGTTTATTTTTGTTTTTTACTTCGTCTAAAGCTTTATCTTTTTCATCTAAGGCTTTGTCTTTTTCGTCTAAAGCCTTATCTTTCTTTTCTATTTGCTGTATAAAAAAGGCTATTTTATTATCCCTGTCAATTAATGCTTTTAGATAAGCGTCTTCGGCAAACATTATTTCTTCCAAGTCGGGATTGTCAACATCGGCAGATTGCAATCGTTTGATTACTCGGTCTAAAAATCCGGGAAAGAATTTACGAATCAAGCGCAAACGATGCTCATTGTCTTTAACTCTCGATTTCTGGTCAAACAATTTCAATAACGCAAATAACTTTTTTTTGTAATCATCGTCTTTATAGTCATCTTCTTTAATATTTTGTATGTTTGGCAATTGAACTACCAAGATATCGTACGTCAGATTATCAACAAATTCATTATGTTTTTGAAGTTGCATGTTTTTGAAAACACCAGTTTTTGTACGGTTCGTTCTTATTAGCAAATCGTTAATTTCCTTTTCAATCCTAAAATTTAAAATAAAAATAGGAATCAACCGTATCGGTTTGCTAATTGTTATAATCGCATGAGTTTCGGGATCAGTAATTTCAGTTTCTTGTTTTTTTCTAAAGTTTTTGCTGATATATTGCTTGAAACGGAAGATATCCTCAGGTTCGCTTGCTTTTTGCAATTCTATCATAATCAGCTCATCTGTTCCATCGGGCAATTCAACCGTAGCTGTAAAATCAAGATGGAATAATCTGATATCCTCATGTGTTTTAGGGTCGTGTACCGCGGCACTCTCCAGCTTATCCTTTTTGATAGGGTGGGTAAGCGGTTCCAGTTGAATTTTTTTTATTTTTTCATTTATCAAGGTCGAAATCACAATAATGGCGCTATCAGGGTCGTCCATCAAATATCTAAAAACCACGTCGTAAATCGGGTTTGGTATAACTAAGAATTCATTTTCGCTATTGCTTTGGTTAGCTATTTCCATTTTAAGGTTTTTGTTTGTTTGCATGGTGCAAAGTTACGCAAAATTCAAATTGTATCGGCTTATGCAAATGTTTTTTGTTGCTGGTGGCGTGCGATTATTTTTTCTGAAAAGATAGACTTAATTTTCACCTCACAACAACTTCCATCTCCTGATAATAAGCCACACTATCGCACAACCAATCAATTTTCAGAATGTATTTACCTGTCAATAAATCTTTGGTGCTTATGGTCTGATTGCCGAGCGAATCGGTGGCAATCTCTATTTTCAAATCTTTGTCCATTGCCGAAGGGCGATAAACCAAAATATTACCGGTTATAGCATGCTTGCCAACCACAGGAAATTGCAGTGCCAACGTTTTATTCGAATAATAATAGGTATAGCTTACCTTTTTTTGTAGTGAATTGGTATGGTTTATTTTCTCTATCTGTTGCTGATAATTTATCGCTTTCGGATAATAGTCGGGCGTTATCAAATCAACTTCGTGGTTAAAGCTTATTACAACCCTAACAATGATGCTAATGAAGAATAACACCATAAAAATTATTATGCCTGTAAGCCAGTTGAATTTTATTTTCATGGATTATAAATTTTTTATTTGTATTACACTACTGCGGTCCTACAAAGCCTGTTTTTACCACTTCAATCTGCTTATCACCAGAGTAAATCCCGATAACAACATCAATTTTTCCGGCTACGAATAGTTGTTTTTCGAGGAAGATAAAAAATAAACCTTCGGCTTTTGAGTCTGGTTTAAGTATTAGTTTATCTACTTGAAGTTTTAATTCACCTTTTGGTTCTAACAATCTAAACTCTAAGAGTATTTCATTCCTTGTTTTGTTCACTAATTTGTAATTATACAAATTGCTGATTTTGTTGTCCGACTGTTCCTGATACAATAAACCCTGCGTCCTAATAATGGTTGTTTCTACTTCGCTGCGACTGATAAATAAGTAAGAAAAGAAACCAATGATTAGCGTTAATGCTAAGGAATAAAGCGCAATTCGTGGTGTAACCCGAAATTTTTCACTGCGCTCAATACCGCGTTCTGATGCAAAGCGGATTAGTCCTTTCGGTTTATTGTTACGTTTCATCACTGCGTTGCAAGCATCAATGCAGGCAGTACAGTTTGTACATTCGAGCTGTGTGCCATTGCGGATGTCAATTCCTGTGGGGCAAACTGCAACACATAACCTATCATCAACACAATCTCCCTGAGTGGTTTGGTTCTCGTTATTTGAAGCTTTACCTCGTGGTTCGCCGCGGTGATAATCATAGGCTACTACCAACGAATTTGAATCGAGTAGCACACCTTGCAAACGACCATACGGGCAAATGATGATGCAGACAAGTTCGCGCAAATAGGTGAAAATGATGTACAAAATGGTGGTGAAGACGAAAAGTGCTATATAACCGGTTTTGTGTTGTGTTAAAGGCTCGGAGGCAAGTTTGAGAATCTCGTCAACACTTATGATGTATGCGAGTAAAGTAAGTGTAGTTAACAGCGCAATTAACCAAAAAACAGTGAATTTGAGTAGCTTTCGCCAAATTTTGTCGAAATTCCACACTTGCATTGCCAGTGCTTTTTGTCTGCCGGCATTTCCTTCAATCCAATATTCGATGCGTCGAAAAACCATTTCGGTAAACACCGTTTGTGGGCACACCCAACCACACCAAACCCGCCCGAAAATTGATGTAAACAAAATGATGAAAACAATAAACGAAATCATCATCAGAAAAAATAAGTACGAGTCTTGTGTCCAAAAAATTACACCGAAAATAATGAAATGTCGCTCAAAGAGATTGAGTAGAATAAACGGTTCGCCGGCAACTTTTACGAATGGCAAACCAAAAAACAACAATAATAAAATAACACTCACGATAGTCCGAATATTATAAAGTTTGCCCTGCGGTTGTCGCGCAAAAATCCACATCCGTTTTCCTTGTTTATCTATGGTTGCGTAGGTATCTCTGTATGATTGATCCATTTGTTTACTCAAAAATTTGAAAATTTGTTATTTATTTGAAAAATTTTCTTCCTTTATCCTGTTCTACAGTTTTTCCGTTAAGTTTGCTTCGTCAAATTGCTGCCAATAAATAAAAATTTACGACAAGCAATTTTACTGTTTTAGCTTTCATGTTGATGTATTTTTGTGATTGATGAAATTTCGGCAACTGTATCAACATAAACCATATAATCCTGCTTTGTCTAAGTATAACTGTTCCCATTAATTGTATGCTTATAAGTAGTGTAATAGCCGCGATTATGTATTATTTCATAAGCGTTGGGTTGTAATGCGCCTGCAAATATTATGAAAAAAGACTGAATACAGCAAAATAGTTGCTGTGAATAATGGTGATACTTTACACCAAAGTAGAAAAAGTGATTTGGAGTGTTTTACTAATGGCTTTTATCAGGT
>JFJP01005767.1_pt1 | contig 14321 bp, 17 predicted proteins | sample 431651 | NCBI WGS metagenome assembly JFJP01 (sample SAMN02602958, study PRJNA72255) | Microbial mat metagenome, whole genome shotgun sequencing project. | biome: fresh water; feature: sink hole; material: water; isolation source: purple microbial (photo- and chemosynthetic) mats found in... | reverse complement strand
TGAAACAAAACGCCTCTTCAGCCTTTACATAATCACGCACGCGCCGAAGGCGGCCACCGGTCAGGGTGTCTTCGCCTGTATCAACCAAGGTTACACGCCAAGGCTCGGCGTGACGCTCGTGCACCTCCATGCGGTTGGCGGCCATATCAAACGTCACATCAGACATGTGCAAGAAGTAGTTTGCAAAGTACTCCTTGATGACGTAACCCTTGTAACCGCAACAAATGACAAACTCATTGACGCCATGCGCGGAGTACATCTTCAGGATGTGCCACAGGATCGGCTTTCCGCCAACCTCAATCATGGGTTTGGGCTTGAGATGGGTTTCCTCAGAAATTCGGGTGCCCAACCCGCCCGCCAAAATGACCGCCTTCATTGCGCCAACTTTCATTCAATCAATCATTGCAATTGACTATATGGCCAATTGACACCCATCAATCCTGTTAATCACCCTGGCTTTACACATCTTTTTTGCTCGCTTGCGTGTGAAGGGCCGGCAACAGATAACACCCCGATAAGCAGACCATCACCAACGAATCGCCATGTTTGCTGAAGAGATTCATCAACTGTCATCAAATCCGACCTGCACGAACCCAAGCACAACACCGTCTATGCCGCCGCGCGGAAACACTACGGGTTGGTGGGTGCACGAAATCGAACCGAACCCCCGACCATTGTTACCACCGACTACGATACACCCATATCAATGCGTATGGGTACCCATATGAAAACCACGATTGACCTCTCTGACGCATTGTTTGCTGCTACAAAGAATGTGGCGCAACAGCCAAAGCGCACCATGATCGCATTGTTCCACTGTGGAATTCCATGGCAATCAAGACTGTGAGCGGCGATGCATCAGTTCATCAAAAAGGGCAAGTTCATCGCCGAGCCGAATCAGGTTCTGAAACGTGCTGATGTCAATTTCTGTGGGATTGGGCTCAGTGGTCTGCAAATACCGCTTGAGCATTTTCCAGCTCAGTTCACAGGTGAATCCAAAGCACTGAATGACTGAATTGCGCAACTGCTCACGCAAACCGGGGTCGGCCATTGCGGCGGACGAATTGGCATACGTCAGTCTCCGTTCGAGTTGTGAAATCGCGTTACCAAAGAGGTGAAGTCAAGATTCATGGCTGGCATGTGACGCCATGGGCATGGCTCAGGATCGTTCAACAGCAGCATGTAAGGTTTTTTCGTACACAGAATTCTGCGCGATCCGACACCCGCATTAGGCATTGACCGATTCAAGTTTTTGGCCTGTGCTCCCAGAATCTGCGCCATGGCATCCCACACAGCAACTGAACGCTAACTGCCACCCAATTTGCCCTATCAGCCGGAGCCCTTCATGAACGACGACCAACTCACCCAGGAAATCCCTGATGCTGGCGCAAAACGTGATCCGCAAGGACAAGGCGCAGGCCTTGTTCCGGCTGGGCATTTCAGAAGAGTCGGCCGACATGATCGCCATGTTGTCGCCGGCACAGATCCTGAAGATTGCCGCCAGCCCAATGTTGCTGTGCCGCTTCCGCGTCGATGACGACATGGTTTGGGGGCTGCTGACCAACCACACGCCCTCGCGTGTGGACAACGATGCCACCACCCGCCTGCACGCCAGCATTCTGATGGCAGGCCGTTACACCGAAGCCCTGTGAGCATGGAGGCTTTGCGATGACCAGCAGTCCGACCAAAAGCGTCCTGAACGAATCGCGCCAGATCGAGCGCGCGGTGGCGCTGATCCAGCTTGGGGCACGCCTGCAGGTGCTTGAGAGCGAGACCAGCCTGTCTTACGAGCGTCTGCTGCGCCTGTACAAGGAAGTGGCCGGCAAGTCGCCCGCCAAGGGGCAGTTGCCATTCTCAACCGACTGGTTTCTGACCTGGCAGCCCAACATCCACGCCTCGCTGTTCTTGAACACCTACGAATACCTGAACAAGGCCAGCGCACTGGAAGACATTGATGTGCTGATGAAGGCCTATCGGCTTTACACCGAGCAAATCCGACTGTGCGGCGTCGAACCCCTGCTGTCGATCACCCGGGCCTGGCGTCTGGTGAAGTTTGTTGACAACCAGATGCTGGGTCTGACGCGCTGCAGCAGCTGCGGCGGCTTGTTTGTCAGTGAGGCCTATGAAAACCCGCGGCACTTTGAGTGCGGCCTGTGCAACCCGCCAGCGCGAGCCGGCAAGGGTGCGCTGGCTGGCGGGATTTTGCTTCATTAGCTATTATTGTTATAGCTACCAGCGCAGTCATAACAAGCGCTGGAGCCTGATTTCTTATACAAGCGTCTGAGGTGGCGCAGCGAGCGATATGATAGGGTTCAGGCCGTGCGGCTTGTCCGTCGTCAAAAGTGCGGCGATTGCTTTGTCTAAAACCATTCATCTATGTTCGTCATTGTTGGTTGGCTGGTGGTTCTGGGTTGCGTGTTCGGTGTCTTCATCGTGCACGGCGGCAACATCATGGTGGTGTTGCACGCACTGCCGTTCGAGCTGATCACCATTGGCGGCGCTACCTTGGGCGCTTTTCTGGCCAACAACCAGATGAAGGTGGTCAAGGCCACCATGAAGGGCCTGGGTGCCTGCTTCAAGGGCAGCAAGTACACCAAGGCGCGTTACATGGACTTGCTGGCCCTGATGTATGACATCTTGCAAAAAGCCAGAAAAGAAGGCCTGATGGCCATCGAAAAAGACGTGGAAGACCCGCACTCGTCCGAGATTTTCAAAAAACACGGCGACGTCGGGCATGACCACCACGTGGTCGAGTTCATCACCGATTACCTGCGCATGATGGTCTCGGGCAACCTGAATGCCCATGAAATCGAAGCGCTGATGGACAGCGAAATCGACACCCACCACGCTGAAGAACACGCCGCCGTCGCGGCCCTGCAGCGCGTGGCCGGTGGCTTGCCGGCGTTCGGCATCGTGGCCGCTGTGCTGGGTGTGGTCAACACCATGGGCTCGGTGGGCCAGCCGCCGGCGGTGCTCGGCGGCATGATCGGCTCGGCGCTGGTGGGTACCTTTTTGGGCATTTTGCTGGCTTATGCCTTTGCCGAGCCCCTGGCCGGCTTGCTGGAGCAAAAGGTCGAAGAAGCCGGCAAAGAGCTGCAATGCATCAAGACCACCCTGTTGGCCAGCATGCAGGGCTACAACCCGGCCACGGCGATCGAGTTCGGACGCAAGGTGCTGTATTCAAACGACCGCCCGACTTTCACCGAGCTTGAAGCCTTCGTGAAGAAAAAATAACTCAGGCAGCGCGACATCATGGCCACCGACGCCAAGAAACTTCAGCCGATCATCATCAAGCGGGTCAAGAAAGGCGGCCACTCGGCCCATGGCGGCGCCTGGAAGATCGCTTATGCCGACTTCGTGACGGCCATGATGGCTTTTTTCTTGCTAATGTGGCTGCTGGGCAGTACCTCGGAGGGCGACAAAAAGGGGCTGTCTGACTACTTTCAATCGCCGCTCAAGGTCGCCATGCAGGGCGGCAGCGGCGCCGGCGCCAGCAGCAGCGTGATCAATGGCGGCGGCAATGACTTGACGCAGTCAGCCGGTCAGGCCAAGCGCGGCGCCGCCAACGACCCAAAGGCCAAACGCATGGCCGGCGACGAAGCCAAGGCAGCGCGGGCCAAACAGGATGCCCAGAAAATGGCCGAGCTCAGTGCCAAGATCAGCGCACTGATCTCGCAAAACCCCAAGCTGGCCGAGTTCAGCGAGCAGATTTTGCTCAAGATCACCGGCGATGGCCTGCAGATCCAGATTGTGGACGACCAAAAGCGCCCGATGTTTGACAGCGGCAGCCCCGACGTGAAACCCTATATGCGCGACATCCTGCAGCAAATTGGCGTGCTGCTGGCCGATGTGGACAACAAGATCAGCGTGGAGGGCCACACCGACCAGACGCCCTATGGCAGCGGCTCGCGCGGCTATAGCAACTGGGAGCTGTCGGCCGATCGTGGCAACGCCACCCGGCGCGAATTGCTGGCAGCCGGCCTGCCCGACGAGAAAATGGCGCGCGTGATGGGCTTGGCCTCCAGTGTTTTGCTCGACGAAGAAAATCCGCGCAGCGCGGCAAATCGTAGAATCAGCATTACCGTGATGACCCGCGAAGCAGAGGAGCGTTTGCTCGGACCCCGTAAGGCTGAGGCTGAGGCCGCCCCTGCCGCACCGGTGGCGCAGTAGGTTATTCTTCGGCCCTGATTTTGATTCGATAGACGCACCCAACAACCCTGGCCCTCGAGAGCACACCCCATGGCAACTGATCTGAAATTTCTGGTGGTCGATGACTTCTCCACCATGCGCCGGATTGTGCGCAACCTGCTCAAGGAAAGCGGCTATGCCGAGGCCGACGAGGCCGAAGACGGAGTGGCTGCGTTGCACAAGTTGCGCAATGGCAGTTTTGACTTTGTCGTCAGCGACATCAACATGCCCAACATGAACGGCTTTCAGTTGTTGCAAGAAATCAAAAAAGACGAGAAGCTCAAGCACCTGCCGGTGTTGATGGTGACGGCCGAGGCGCGCAAGGAAGACATCGTGATGGCCGCCCAGCAAGGTGCCGCAGGCTACATCGTGAAACCCTTCACCAAGGCCACCCTGGAAGACAAGGTGAACCTGATCCTGACCAAGCTGGGACTCAAATGAGTACCGACAATCTCACCCCCGGCACGTCTGCGGTCGATCTGTCGCAGGACGTGCATCAGCGCATCGGCGCCTTGACGCGGCAGTTGCACGACTCCTTGCGTGGTCTGGGCCTGACCGAAAAGGTCAAGACCTGGGCGGGTGAAATCCCGGACGCCCGCAGCCGGCTGTCTTACATCGCCCGACTGACCGGCGAAGCGGCCGAAAAGGTGCTCAACAACGTGGACAAGGCCAAGGCCCAGCACGATCACATTGCCAGCGAGACGCGCCGCATTGGCGCGCTGATCGTGAAAGACCCGGTGGCTGCGGTTGCCAAAGGCCATGTGATGAACTTCATCAGCGACGTGGAAGAAGCCACCCGCGAGATCGACAAGAACCTGACCGACATCATGATGGCGCAGGACTTTCATGATCTGACCGGCCAGGTGGTGGCCAAAGTGGTCAACCTGGTGGCCAACGTCGAAGAGCAGTTGGTCCAGTTGCTGATCATCACCGCCCCCAGCGACGTCAGCACCCCCAAACCAGCCGCAGCAGAGAAGGACATTGAGGTCCCCAAAGAGCCGATCTTGCAAGGCCCGGTGGTGGACCCCGACAACAACCCGGACGTGGTCAAAGGCCAGTCAGAGGTGGACGACCTGCTGGCCAGCCTGGGTTTCTGAAGCAGCGCTGCATCGATCAGGCGGGGAATTGCCCCGCTATTTGGTCTTTAGTTTTGCCAGGGGCTGTTGACAATGGAGAGAACCAGGGCCTCTCTCCATCATGGACTCCAGCAGCCAAGACCGCAATTTACCCGCCTCGGAACGAAAACTCCAAAAGGCCAAGGATGACGGGCAGGTCGCGCGCTCGCGCGATCTGTCGCACCTGGCCGTTCTGGGTGGCGGCGCCCTGACGCTGATCGGGCTGGCACCGATGATGTTGCAGCGCCTGCACAACGAGTTCAGTCTGCAGTTGGCCTTTGACTTCCACACCCTGGCCGACCCGGCGCTCATGGTCCATCGGCTGGGCGCCATGACGGCAGTCGGGCTGGCACTGGCAGCGCTGTTTGCGCTGGTCGTCAGCGCCATGGCCATCCTGAGCACCGTGGCCTTGGGCGGCTGGGTCCACAGCCTCAAACCCATCACGCCAGACTTTGGCCGCGTCAACCCGCTGAAAGGTTTTGGCAACCTGTTCACCAAGGAGAAGTTCACCGAGACTCTGAAGATGAGCTTCATTGCCGGCATGCTGCTGGTGGTCGGCTTCAGTTACTTTTCTTCCAGCATGGAAACGCTGCGGGCCTTGGCGCTGCAGCCTTCGGCACGCTCGATCACGGTGATGTCGGACTGGCTGAAACAAGGCATGGGCTGGATGTTGCTGATCATCCTGATCGTGGCCATGATCGATGTGCCCTTGCAGCGCTTTTTGCACCAGTCGCGCATGAAGATGTCGCACCAGGAGATGAAGCAGGAAAGCAAAGAATCCGATGGCAACCCGCAGATGAAGGGTTACATCCGGCAACGCCAGCGTGATGCGGCCATGGGCAACAGCGTCAAGGCAGTGCCGAAAGCCGACTTTGTCTTGATGAACCCGACCCACTACGCCGTGGCCATCCAGTACGACGACAAGACCATGGCCGCGCCACGCGTGGTCTCCAAGGGGGCAGACTTGCTGGCCTTCAAGATCCGCGACATCGCCACCGAGCACGCGATCCCGGTGCTGCAGTCACCCACGCTGGCGCGCGCGCTGTACGCCCATGCCGAGCTCGACCGCGACATTCCTGCCAGCCTGTTCACGGCGGTGGCGCAGGTGCTGGCCTACATTTATCGGCTCAAGGCTGCGCTGCGTGGCGACGGCCCGATGCCCGGTGAGGCGCCCCAACCCTTTGTACCACCCGAGCTCGACCCCTTGTCCCGAGTCGTCCCCAGCATTGAAACACCATGAATCCGACCCTCGTCAACCTGAAGCAATGGTTTGGCAACAACTCTGCGTTGATGCAGGGCGCGGCCGCCCCGATGCTGGTCGTGGCCATCCTGTCCATGATGGTGCTGCCCCTGCCGACATGGATGCTCGACACCTTCTTCACTTTCAACATCGCCGTGGCGCTGATGGTGATGATGGTCGCCGCCTACATGATCAAGCCGCTGGACTTTGCCGCCTTTCCGGCGGTGTTGCTGCTGACCACACTGATGCGCCTGTCGCTCAATGTGGCCTCGACCCGTGTCGTCTTGCTCGACGGTCACACCGGCCCGGGTGCGGCTGGTTCGGTGATCGAGGCCTTTGGCCATTTCCTGATTGGCGGCAACTTTGCCGTCGGCCTGATCGTGTTCTCGATTCTGGTGGTGATCAACTTCATCGTCGTCACCAAAGGCGCCGAACGTATTGCTGAAGTGTCGGCCCGCTTTGCCCTGGATGCCATGCCCGGCAAGCAGATGGCGGTCGATGCCGACCTGAACGCTGGCTTGATCAATGAGGCCGAAGCCAAACGCCGGCGCGCCGAAGTTTCTGAGGAAGCAGACTTTTTTGGCTCGATGGACGGTGCTTCCAAGTTTGTGCGCGGCGACGCCGTGGCTGGCATCCTGATTCTGCTGATCAACATCTTTGGCGGTTTTGCCATTGGCATGCTGCAACACGGGCTCAGTGCCAGCCGGGCTGCCGACACATACATCCTGCTGGCCGTGGGTGATGCGCTGGTGGCGCAAATTCCGGGCTTGCTGATCTCGGTGGCGGCCGCCATGGTGGTGTCGCGCGTTGGCAAGGACCACGACCTGAGCCGCCAGATCGTCACGCAAATGTTCATTTCGCCCAAGGTGCTGGGCATCACTGCGGTGATCATGGGCATTTTGGGCATCATTCCTGGCATGCCGCACACCGTGTTCCTGGGTATCTCGGCGGTGCTGGGTTATGGTGCCTGGTTGCTGGCACACCAGCCACCTGCGCCCGAAGAAGCTCCGGTGATCCAGACCCCGGCAGCCGACAGTGAAGCGAGTTGGGACGACTTGCAACCGGTCGATCAACTCGGGCTGGAACTGGGCTACCGGCTGATTGCCCTGGTGGACAAGAACCGTCAGGGCGACTTGCTTGCGCGCATCAAGGGTGTGCGGCGCAAATTCGCCCAGGAGGTGGGCTTTTTGCCGCCCCCGGTTCATGTGCGCGACAACCTTGAGCTCAAGCCCAGTGCCTACCGCATTACCTTGCGTGGCGTGATCGTGGGTGAGGGCGAGGCGTTTCCGGGCCAGTTTCTGGCCATCAACCCCGGCGGCATCACCACCCCGCTGATCGGCACCCCGACCACCGACCCGGCCTTTGGGCTGCCAGCGCACTGGATCGACAGCGGGCAAAAGGAAGCCGCGCAAATGGCGGGTTTTACCGTGGTTGATTCCGAGACTGTGATGGCCACCCATTTGTCACACTTGATGCAGGTGCAGGCGGCGCGCCTGCTCAGTCGCACCGAGACCCAGCAATTGGTTGAACATGTGAGCAAGCAAGCGCCCAAATTGATTGAAGAAGTGGTTCCGAAAATGGTGTCGATCGCGGTATTTCAAAAGGTCTTGCAGCTGTTGCTGGAAGAGTCGGTGCATATCCGCGACATTCGCACCATCATCGAGTCGCTGGCGGAGCATGCGGGCTCGGTGTCCGACCCGGCGGAATTGGCGCGGCGGGTGCGCATTGCCCTGTCGCCTGCGATCGTGCAACAGATTTACGGCCCGACCAGCGAGCTCAATGTGATCGCCATCGACCCGCCGCTGGAACGCCTGCTGGTGCAAGCCCTGGGTAATCCGTCGGGCCAGGGCCAGGCGCTGGACCCGGGGGTGGCCGAGATCCTGACGCAAAAGGCGGCTGAAGTGGCGCTCAAACAGGAAGAAATCGGCATCCCGGCCTGCCTGCTGGTGCCCGATCTGATCCGCAGCGCCATGTCACGCCTGGTACGCCGGGTGGCGCCCCGCCTGCAAGTGCTGGCGCACAGCGAAATCCCTGAATCACACACCATCCGCATCGGTCCGATCCTGAAAGGTGCAGCACCATGAACATCCAGAAATTTGTAGCACCCACCGCACGCGAAGCCTTGGCCAAAGCCCGTATGGCCTTTGGTGACGGAACGCTGATCCTGTCCAACCGTCCAACCGATCTGGGCGTGGAGGTGGTCGCCACCGGCGAAGAGACACTCGCCACACTGGATCGCAACGAGCTGGCGCGCCAAGGCAAGCGCAGCACGAAAGCCAGCTTGCCCGCCAGCACTGTGGCCAACCCGGACAGCCAGGTGCTGGACGATGCCACGCAACTGGCCATGAGCACCTTGTCGTTCCAGGACTATGTGCGCGAGCGCATGCTGCGTCGCCGGCATGAGGCCAGCTCAGGCCAGGTTGCCTTCAATGAGATGTTGCAGCCGGCACCGGCGCAACAGGCGATTCGCGTTGAACCGGCGGCCGCAACACCCGCGCCCAGTCCGCGCCAGGCAGCCCTGCCCAGCCCGGCAGAGACCCCCAGGAGCGCTGTCGCCAATGCCCCGGTTGCACCTAAAAAAGTAGCTGCGAGCGCACGTCCAGCAAGCGCTACAGTGCAAAATAGCTCTATGCCACAGGGCATCGTCGAGGAGCTGCACGCCATGAAGGCGCTGATCGAAGAGCGCTTTACAACCCTGACCTGGCTGGGTCAGGCACGGCAGAACCCGATCCAATCCAACCTGATGCTCAAGCTGATCCGGGCGGGTTACTCGCCGGCATTGGCACGCACCATTCTGGAGCGTCTGCCGCAAGAATTTTCTCCCGCCGAGGCGATCCGCTGGGTCACCGACATTTTGACGCGCAACCTGCGCACCGACGCCAACACCGACGCCCTTCATGAGCAAGGCGGGGTGTACGCGCTGATCGGCGCCACCGGCGTGGGCAAGACCACCACTGCAGCCAAACTGGCCGGCTTGTGCGCGGCCACCCATGGCGCCAGCAGTGTCGGGCTGATCACGCTTGACACCTACCGCGTCGGCGCCCATGAGCAATTGCGAGCCTATGGCCGCATGCTGGGCGTGGTGGCGCACCTGGCGCATGACCGGGCAGCGCTGCAAGACCTGCTGGGGCTGCTGGCCAACAAGAAAATGGTGTTGATTGACACCACCGGCGTGGCACCCAACGACCCGCGCAAACGCGACATGCTGGAGGTGCTGGACATTGGCGGCGTGAACCGTCTGCTGGTGCTCAACGCCGGCGGCCATGGCGACACGCTGGACGACGTGGTTGCGGCCTTCAAGACACCGGGCCCGCAACAAGGCATTTTGTCCAAGATTGACGAGGCTGCCAAGATTGGCCCGGCACTGGACGCCGTGATCCGGCACCAGGTGCAGCTGCGTGGCGTGACCATGGGCCAGCGCGTGCCCGAGGACTGGGAGCGTGCCGACGCGGCCCGCCTGGTTGCCAACTCGATGCGCGCGCCGGTCAAGTCTGCCTTTGACCCCAGGGCGACTGACCTGGGCTTCTTCTTTGCCGAGTCCGCGCCGCTGCAGACCGGGCACATTCATGCTTGAGAGCTGCGTCCACCAGGGTGCGGGCTTGCAACGCATGGCTGCGCTCGCGCAGGCGCGCCTGGTCGCGATGGTCAGCCATGGCCAGCAGCAGGGCGAGTTGCCGCTGCTGTGGGGCCTGTGCCACGCCTGGGTTGACATGGGCCTGTCGGTGCTGGTGCTGGATGGCCATGCACATGAGTCTGAGCGCAACCCCGGCTTGCTGCAACGCATCGCCGATGGATCGACTGGCCTGCCCGACGACACCGAGGCCAACGCCTGGACGGTTTTGCCAGCCGCCGAAGGTTTGTTGGCCTTGTCGCACCCCGGCGCCCAGGCGCTGTTGACTCTGGCTGAACTGTTTGCTCACTATGCCGTGGTGTTGGTGTATGCCGATGCCGGGCTGCTGGGGCAGGGGCTCAAACGCAGTGGACTGACGCCACTGGTGGTGGTGCCTCCGATGAAGTCAGCGCTGCTCAGTGCCTACCAGGCGCTAAAACAGTTGCTGCTCGACGCCCAGCTCCGGCCAACTGTTGCTAACATCGCCCTGCCCCTCACTCATCCGCCCAGCATGCCCAGCAACGATTCCCCGCACCCCCTGCAGCTTTGTGCTGCCGCCCATTTGGGTTATGAGTTTCGGCCCATGACCGTGTTGGCCTCGGTGCAGGACGATCGTTCGCGTGAGGGTCTGGGACGACTGGCACTGGCCTTGCTGGAAAACGCAGTGTTACTGGAGCGGCGCCCGGTCGAGAGGATGCATTGATGTACACCGCCCGCGGTCAGCTTGACCGCAACGCACTGATTCGCCAATACCAGCCCTTGGTGCGCAAGCTGGCCCACCACATGATGGCCAGGTTGCCGGCGAATGTGCAGGTGGACGACCTGATTCAGGTCGGCTTGATCGGCCTGTCAGAGGCCCTGGCGCGCTTTGAGGCCACCCAGGGGGTGCAATTCGAGACCTTTGCCACGCAACGCATCCGGGGCGCCATGCTCGATGAACTGCGCGAAAACGACTGGGTCTCGCGCGGCACGCGCAAGAGTCAACGCGAAATTGAAGAAGCCATGCGCCGGCTTGAGCACAAGCTCGGGCGCAGCCCGCTGGAGAGCGAAATTGCTGCCGAGCTGGGCATGAACCTGGCCGACTACCAAAGCCTGCTGGCCAAGGTGCAAGGCACGCAACTGATCTATATCGAGGACATGAACCACGGGCAGGATGACGAAGATGGTTTTCTGGATCGGCACATGGGTGATGCCGACGCCGACCCGCTCAATGTCCTGCGTGACAGTCGTTTGCGCAGTGCCCTGGTGGCAGCGATCAAGACCTTGCCCGAGCGTGAGCAGTACATCATGAGCATGTACTACGAGCAGGACATGAACCTGAAAGAAATCGCGGCCGTGTTGGATGTGACCGAGTCGCGGGTGTGCCAATTGCACAGCCAGTCGATCGCCCGTTTGCGCGCCAAGATGCGCAGCCACTGAGGAAGATGCCAGCCCCCGTTTGGCCGGTCGTCCAAACGGGAAGGGGCGCACAGGGGCAGAGTCAGTAAATCAGGCAGCAAGGCCGCGCAGCTCGCCGCTGGCACGTCCGGCGCTGGCGTAAACACCATGGCGGCGCACTGCTGAGGGCGGTGCATACGTGTTGTCTCGAGTCGCCGGCAGCAAAGCGGCCAAGGCCTGCTCGGCCACGACACCACAGCGCGCCAGGCTTTCGCGTTGCAGACCCAGCGCCGCTGCGACGCGCTGCACGCGCCAGCGCAAGTCAGACGGCAGTCCCACGCGCCCGCCAGCCGCCGCAACACCGCCTTGCAGCACTTTGGCGAACTCCAGCGCAGCGGCCTGCAACTGCAGCGCAGCAGCAGGCAAGCCGTCCGAGGCGCCAGAGGTCAGGATTTTGGAGAATTGCGCCAGTTGCGTTTCGATCTGGTCGAGCAAGGCTTCGGGTGAGCGGTTTGTCATGGCTTTTCCTGTGAGTTGACAGGAAAAGCCGCTACAGGAGGCGTCAGACCCCCAGACGTGGCAGCATTTCCTGCGAGTTGAACAGCAGCTTGTCGGCGATCGCTTCGGGGTTGACCTGGTAGGTCCCGCTGGCAATGGCGTTGCGGATTTCCGACACTTTTTTCAGGTCCACGTCCGGCGCATCGCTGGCAGATGAGGCCTCGAGCGAACGCGCCAGATTGGACACAGTGACGGCCACGCCGGCTGACTGGGTGCTCTTGGTGGCATCGGATTTGGCCAGCGTGCTGGCCACGGGCGCGCTCTTGGCGGCCAAGGCAGCAGGGGTATTGCTCAGGGCAACGGCGGTGTCGATGGGCTGGCTGATCTTCATGGTGGACTCCAAAACTACGCAAGGTGTAGCCTCGTAAGAACACTTTCGGCACCCAGCCGGCAAACTTTAAATCTTTTTTTGGCATGACGCGTTGCTTACAGCGTAATCACCACAGTCTGGCCGTCCTGTACCCGTCCACTGATCACTTTACCGTTGTCCATGCGCACCCGCACCGACTGCCCGACGCTGCCGGCCGACACCGCCTGCGCCGAGGTGGACAGCTCAAAGCCGACACCGCGCGCAATCACCCGCACCTGCGTGCCAGCAGCAAAGGCCTGCGCGGGCTTGATCATGTCTTGGCGCAGCGTTTGGCCAGGCATCAGACTGCGCGCAGCCACCATGCCGACCCAGCCGGTTGCGGTGGCAACCACCGGGCTTTTCTGGTCAGCCCAGTCCACCTCGGTCAGCATGGCGTCTGATTCGGTCAGCACCGTGCCACTGTTCATGGCATCTTTGACCACCCAGGCTGGCCCAAACGCCTTCACGGTGATCGGCAAGAAAACGTTCCACCGGACCGCCCCTTGCACACAGCGCAAACCCAGCCGGGTTTTCCCCCACAGTTCGCTGCCGGGTGGCAGATAGGGCTCGACCTGGGCACAGGGCGCCAGCTTCAAGCGTGAATCGAGCTGGCCCACCTCCAGCTCGATTCGCAGCGGGCCGGCCGCGCGATCTTGCAGCATGTGCTGCAGCCAGTCGCGTGCGCTTTGCGTCACCGCCGCTGCGCTGGCGGGTTCGGCTGCCGTCTGCGCCAGCGCCCAGGCAGGCGCCAGCCAGGTAGCGCAGAAAAGACAGATCTGCAGGCACAACAACGGCAGGCGGCGGGTTGATTTCATGAGACAGGCACTCCATTCAGAACCGCTTGCGACTGTACGCAATGGCCCGGGCGCCCAAGCCGCAATAAGTGGTTGATTTCACCCTTTCATTGGGGTTTAGAAATCAGATCAGGTTTTCATAATCACCCATCAATCCCATCCAAAGGCTTATCCGCTGCAACGCAGACGGTACGAAAGACGAGGTGTTTCATGTTTGCCAATCTGACCAGCGGTTTGGACTTCCACTCCAAAGCCCTGGTGCTGCGCGCAGAACGCCAACGTCTGATTGCCAGCAACATTGCCAATGCCGATACGCCCGGGTTTGTGGCGCGCGACATCGACTTCAAGGAGGCGCTGTCGCAATCGACCGGCACCGGCCAGCGCGAGCTTGGCGGGCCCGGCTTGCAGGCCAGCAGCAGCGCCCATCCGCGTCATTTGCCGCTGTCCCAGCCTGGCGACAGCCAGTTGCGCGGCCAGGCGGCCCTCAATTACGCCTTGTCCAGTCAACCCAGTGTGGACGGCAACAGCGTCGATCTGGACCGCGAGCGCGCCACCTTTGTCGATAACGCAGTGCGCTATGAGTCCACCTTGCGCTTCATCAACGGCCAGGCCAAGTCGCTCTTGAGCGCCATCCAGGGTCAATAAAGGAGTCTGGGTCATGTCAATGTTCTCCATCTTTAACGTCTCGGGCAGCGCCATCAGCGCCCAGTCACAGCGCCTGAACGTGGTGGCCAGCAACCTGGCCAACGTGGATGCCGTGGCCGGCCCCGATGGCCAGGGCTACAAAAGCCGCCAGGTGGTGTTTCAGACCACCCCCCTGGGCAGCGACGCCTCTGCCGGTGTGCGGGTGAGCAATATCACCGAAAGCGACGCCCCGATGAAACGGGTGCACAACCCAAACCACCCGTCGGCCGACGCGCAGGGTTATGTCAACTATTCCAATGTGAACCCCGTCGAAGAGATGGTCAACATGATCTCGGCTTCGCGCTCGTACCAGAACAACATTGAAGTCATGAACACGGCCAAATCCCTGCTGCTCAAGACGCTGCAGATGGGCCAGTAAACCGGAGTCCACACCATGCTTGCCAGC
>JFJP01024620.1_pt1 | contig 14322 bp, 13 predicted proteins | sample 431651 | NCBI WGS metagenome assembly JFJP01 (sample SAMN02602958, study PRJNA72255) | Microbial mat metagenome, whole genome shotgun sequencing project. | biome: fresh water; feature: sink hole; material: water; isolation source: purple microbial (photo- and chemosynthetic) mats found in... | reverse complement strand
AAACCCCAAACCCCAAACCCCAAACCCCAAACCCCAAACCCCAAACCCCAAACCCCTGTCGCGCCAACCGTAAACAAAAAAACGAAAAAGTTAGAGCTGGTTGAGCCTCCTCGTGTGCAGCGAATTGCATAACTATCCACTTTTGGTAAACGACCGAAGTCGACATCTCTCTACGAGCGGCACTTTCTGCCCTTTGCAGGAGGACTTTCCCCGGATGCAGTCCAAGAAGGACATCGTTCAATCCGAAGCAATTTCCAACCCTAACAACAAACCCGCGCACCGAGCAGCTTCAGCCAGCAATCCAAGGGAAATTATTTTATGGTTTCAGCCCCTTCCGCTCGACCCGATTGGTGATCGCACTCATCCGAACGATGCAATCCACCAAGAAGCCTGTCTTCTGCATCTCGAACAACTCGAGCTTGGCCGACCGGTCGAGACAGAACTCCAAGAAGTGCTTGGTGTACATCTCTGTTTTTATCTCACGCTTCTCTCCCTCGTTCATTGTTGCTGACTGCGCATGATTAAATTATATTCCGCAGATGTTCGGCCTGTTCTCAGACTACAAGTCCGAGGAGCAGATCGAGCTCGAGTTCGCCGTCAAGAAACTCAAGGCCTACCACATCCTGCACAGCTCGCTCATCAACAACTGGGAAGACTCCATCATGAAGAACATGAAGTTCCTGCTCTACGACAGCGACATCCGAGACCTCGAAGAGATGAAAGGCCTCTACGAAAAGCCCTTCGAGCGCAGAGACTTCAGCAGATTGCTCTCGCAGGCTGAGGACAACGGCCCCGAAGAGATGATCGAAGCACAGGAAGAAAAGCTCAACCGCGTCGAGATGATGATGGGCAACAGACTCATCAAGAAGAACATCGCAGAGAAAGAAATCAACCTTTCGGACTCGACCTTCGAGCTGGTCAGCAACACCGAACAGAAGGTAGGACTGCTCCGCAAGCAGCTGCAGGACTACCCGAAGAAAGTCGGCGAGTACAACAAGAAGATCGGCAGAGGCCTGTTGTTGCGCAGACGCATGCTCGACGTCATCGACATCTTGGACGTCATCAAGTACACCAAGCTGCTCGGAGGCAACACGAAGAGAGACATGATGAAACTCCTCAGAGAACAGAACTGGCACGACCTCGAACCGAACCGCTTCCTCAACATCAAGAGCGTTAAAGATGCTATCACATCGCTGCGGAAGAGGATCTCACACTTCGAGAAAGAAATCAAAGACGAACTCTGCCAGCTGCTGCAGAAGCCGAGCTACGAAGTCTTTTTAAACCTCGTCGACTTCCTGTTCACCGTGGACCAGAAGAAGGAAGAGTGGGCAGCCAACAGCAAGAAGTATCAGACCAGCTTCAAGGCCGAAATGGATCAACTCATGGCCTTGCTGACCAACTCCGACCACTACATCGACTCCACCGTCTCGAGACTCATCGACCTCTGGGTCTCTCCCCTCAGGTTCAGCCTCGGAGACTTCCAAGAAGACGACTTCGCCTCTCCGAAAAAAGCTCCTCGAAACGCATCAGTCATGCTTTCGATTGAACCCACCATCATCATCACCTGCATCATCAACCTCTTGAACAGCCTCGAAAACTGCATGAGCAGCTGGAACAAACTGATCAAGTACTCCTTCATCTTGCAGAACAACCTCAAGAACAAGCTCACGCAAGAAGAGAAGACCATCCAGTTCCTCGAAGTCTTCAGAAGACACCTCTTCCAGCACAAGTCGACGCTGCTCAAGCGAGCATTCACTTCGATCGAAAAATATGTCGAGCTGGTCAGGGCCGAACAGATATCGCGCATCAACCCCAAGAACATCCTCAAGCTCCGCATCCATCTGAGCAACATGTACAAGTCCGCGCAGCTCTTCTCCTCAGTCGTCCCCGAGAACAAAATCGAGTCAGAGTACGAAACGCTTGTCGAGTGCTACCTAGACCAAACCATGAACACCCACATCGACCTGCTCCTGACCATCATTCGAACTTCCGATTCGGAGCTGAGCACTTTCGACTACTCCACCTTCAGCAAACAGATACAAGAAGTCATCGTCCTCTCCAAAGAGTTCGACCAGGAGAACTGGTACGTCTTCGGCAACGGCGACAGACACCTCGACAAGTTCAAGCGAGACATCGATGCGATGATCAAGTCACACCCTAACTGCAAAGACCGAGACAGCCTCGACCATTTGGTCAGCGGCTTGCAACAAAAGGTCTCTTCTCTCAAGCCAGTGCAGTTTTCAGACCTGAACAAAGAGATCTCTCAGAAGCTCGCATCGCTGCTGAACAGAGAAGACCTGCAGTCGGGCATCAGAGTAGACACTTCGGGAGCGATGGTCGTGTCTTTCTCTCTCGTCTATGCGAAGTTCCAGTTTTACCTGCCCGAGTTTCAGACGCAGATCAGCAAGAGGCTGGAGTTTCTGTACGATCTGTACTACTACCTCACCATGAACCGCGTGCTCTCTCCTGTCACCATGCAGTTCATCTTGAGTGGCGGGTTCAACCTGCTCGAGCTCAACAGTGAAGACGCGCTTCCACAACTCGAGAACTACCACGACATCGTGCTATTCCAAAAGAAATACAATGAGCTGCGGTCGTCCTTCAAGAGACTGAACGATTTCATCTCGGCTTCTACTCTGCCGGGCTTGAAAGAGAAGATGGTGACCAATCTGGCAGAGCTGATGGCCGCTTCGGTTTCGAAGACAGACACGAAAGACAAGTTGATGATCAATCTACAGAAGGTGCTGCGGATCATCTGCAGCATGTACAGTCTGCACAGCCTGTCGATATTCGCGGATCACCGAGCGAAGATCGAGGAGATGAGCGAGCTGGTGATCTACAGCACGATACTGAATCAGACAAAAGAAGCGCAGGTCTTCTCGAAGTGTGGAAAGGTCAAGTGGGAAGACCTCAAGGAGGCGGAGCAGGTCGGCGAGTACGTGTCGGAAGTCGTCAGCTCGATAAAGACAGCTCTGAGCTCTGCGCTGAAGTTGGGTAGAATCTCGTGAGCCAGCGAGTATCATCGGCCTGTCCGAAGAGACTTTCGAGTTCATCGGCTTCCATGTGATCAAGTTCCACGTCAACAGTCTGATCGACATCTACGGCTCCGTCAAGCGCATCTCGCCAGCAGCCAAGAGCCAGATGACTCTGGACATCCTCAGCTTGTTGGACAACTCGAAGCGACTCGTCAAGCAAAGTCTGAGGCCGCTGGAAGACTACGCGATGGACTTCTTCAACTTGGTGCAGTACGACGAGCCCTCTGCACTCAACACCTTGGTCAGCAACTTGGGCAGGTACCCTCTGCGCATCCTCAAGAACTTCTACCTCTACGCGAGCAAAGACGTCGTTGTGCGCAAGAGCTTTTCGACGCTGAACACGGTCGTGCGGACGGAGAAGCTGGTCACGCTGTTCGAGCTGTCTCGTTCTTGCCTCATGTCGCTTGTGGAAGATCAGAAGGCCATCTGTTCCTCCGACTACAGTCCTCTCCTTATAGAAATCGTCTTGCTTTCCAACGAGAAATCCAAATCCCTTTCAAATACTCAAAACTAATTGTCTTGTTTGCCTGATAATTATTACTATGGAGAACTCGGACCCCAAACCCCAACCAGACATCGAAGAGAAGTCCTCCGAATCCGAGAAGCTCTCGATCGCCATCACCCCCGCAGAGCCGACAGCTCGAGAGAGACTGCTGAGCGATCTCATCGACATGGGCTTCGAACTCCAGCTCAGCAGACAGGCAGCAGAACTGACTCTGGACATCGTAGAAGCCATCGGTCTCATAATGGCTGCTCAAGAGAACGGCTCTCAAGAGATCAGCAAGATATCGAAAGAAGCCGCGCCGGTGCTCGGCTACAAGATGGTCATCGTGGTGCGCTGCGACCTCAAGATGAAGCCCGGCAAAGTCGCAGCGCAGGTCGGCCACGGAGTGCTGGCGGCCTACAAACTGGCTCTCCGGATGTGTCCGCAAGAAGTGGAGAACTGGGAGCGCATCGGACAGATGAAGGCGGTGCTGCGGTGCGAGTCGGAGAAAGAGCTGATGGAGATCTACCACAACGCGGTGAAAGCGAACTTGCCTGCAGAATTCATCGCGGATGCAGGCCGCACTCAAGTCGAGCCCGGCAGCAAGACCGTCTGCGCGATCGGACCCGCGCCGTTCGACAAGCTGGACCGAGTGACGGGCCACCTCAAGCTGTACTAGTCCAAACTTAGTAAGTAATTAATTGGTTCTACTTGTAGTCCTTGACCGGCTCGTTCTCTTTGAAGTTCGATGGGATGCTCTCTCCTTCCTTGAGGATGTACACTCCGCGGCCGTGCTTCATGTCGTTCTGGTAGTCGCCTTCGTAGCGAGAGCCGTCTTCGTAGTAGTAGATGCCGCGGCCGTTCTTCTTGTTGTCTGCCCACTGGCCTTCGTAGCGGTCGCCGTTCGAGTAGGAGTAGGTGCCTTTGCCGGACTTCACGCCGTTCTGCCAGTTGCCGATGTACTTGTCGCCGTTGGAGTAGATGTAGGTGCCCTGGCCGTGCTTCTTGTTCTTGACCCAGGCACCTTCGTACTTGTCTCCGGAGTGGAAGAAGAAGGTTCCGTAGCCGTGTTTGCAGTCTTCCTTCCACTCGCCTTCGTAGCGGTCGCCGTTCTGCATCTTGTAGGTGCCTTTGCCGTGGAAGAGGCCGTCCTTCCACTCGCCGGCATACTCGTCGCCGTCGTGGAAGCGGTAGACGCCGTAGCCGTTGCGTTCGTCGTCGCGCCACTGGCCGTCGTATTCGTCTTTGTTGTCGTAGACGTAGACGCCTCTGCCGTTTCTCTTGTCGTTGGCGAACTCGCCTTTGAACTTCTCGCCCGTGTCTCTGTCGTAGTACTCGCCGTAGCCGTGCTTCTTGTCGTCCACCCAGTCTCCGTAGTACTCCTCGCCGGTGGAGAGCACGAGCTTGCCCTTGCCGTGCTTCTGCATCTTCTTCAGCTCGCCTTCGTAGACGTCGCCCGAGTTGAAGATCAGCTGACACTTGCCCGAAGGCTCGCCGCGGACGAACTGGCCGATGTACTTGATCTTGTCTGCAGTGACGTACACGCCTTCGCCTTCCTTCTCGTTGTTGACCCAGGCTCCTTCGTAGGTGTCTCCGTTGGCGAAGATCATCTTGCCGCGGCCGTGTCTCTTTCCGTCTTTCCACTCTCCGTTGTAGATGTCTCCGTTCGAGTAGTTGTAGGTGCCGTTGCCTTCCTGCTGGCCTTCTCTCCAGCCGCCGCTGTACTTGTCTCCGTTGGCATACTCGTAAGAACCGCGGCCGTTCTGGATGCCGTTCTTGATCTCTCCTCGGTACTTGTCTCCATTGCGGAAAGTGTACATGCCTGTGCCTTCCATTTTGCCGTCGATGAAGTCTGCCTCGAGTTTGTCTCCGTTGGGCAGCTCGATCCTGCCCTTGCCGTTCATGAGGTCGTCTTTCCAGGTGCCGATGTACTTGGTGCCGTTCGAGAAAGTGTAGGTGCCTTCTCCGTTGAAGAGGCCTTCCTTGAAGTAGCCTTCATAGGAGTCTCCGTTGCCGAAGTTCATCCTGCCGCGGCCGTGTTTCTGGGAGTGCTGCCAGTCTCCTTCGTAGCGCGCATTTTCGGTCTTGTAGTTGTAGATGCCGAAGCCGTGTTTGAGGTCGTCTACCCAGTCGCCGCTGTATTCGTCTCCGTTCGCAAAGCGGTAGACGCCCTTGCCGTTCTTCTTTCCTTTCTCGAAGTGACCGTCGTACGAGTCGCCGTTGTCGAACACGTACACGCCTTCGCCCTGAAAGAGTCCATTGATCCATTCCCCGTCGTACCGTGTGAATCCAGTCTCAGTCATTTCAAATTTATTACTGAATCATTCGCAGAGTTTATACTCCATGGCACTCAGCGCGAAGAAACTCCCGCCGCTGAAGCAGATGAAGAAGCTGGACAAGCACAACAAGATGGACGTCAAGCCTTCGAAAGACACCATCAGCCTGGTGGCCTCCTTGTGACCAGATTCAAAGGTACTTTGAAAACAAACAGAACAACTCGCTCGACTTCTTCGACATCCCTCTGCAGTACCAAAACAACAGAGACAGACACGTCTACCGAAGCATCCACGCCAACTCCAAAGCCAGCAAGGTAATGTCTCTTCAGCAGGAAATCGTCAAGCGCTTCTTCGACGACAAGCTCGACACCAAAGAGCAGATGGCCTACCGCATCCTCAAGAAGTCGAAGAGCCACACACACCTCATGAGCGAGCTGTAGCCTGCAGCTTCACCGAGCTACTCGAACATGGTCCCCGAAGACGAAGAAGTCTTGGATGGACTCAACGAACCGCTCCCCCAATCCGTCAAGCAGCAACGCGAGGAGGGCATGGTGCGCGACCTCGACGACTGGAAACGCTTTCAACTGACCAAAGTAAAAAACAAACCCGGAGAAAACCTAGACCTGCTTAACCGCATCCAAAAGATGATCCCTGAAACCACCAAAGACCTGCTCACCAAATACTCCGAGTGGCAGCTGCGTCAAAAGATCACTCCAAGAAACCTCATCAAAGACATCTTCATCTTCGAAGAACAAAAAAACGACTACGTCCTCAAACTCTTCGCAGTCTTCCAAGACACCCTCTTGCGCAGCATCGTCGACTTGAACAACAAAACCACCTTCTTCAGAAACAAAGCAGAGTCGCTAAGAAAGCAGGTCAGTCAATCTGAAGACGAAATCGAGCGACTGAGACAAGCACAAGCCAGCTGCAAAGAGTTCATGATCAAGAGGAAAGTGCAGATTAAAAACGAAGGCAAGCTCGGACAGCTCAGGAGAATGGCCATCCTGAAAGACCAGATGAACCCACCAGCAAAAGCAGAGGAGTCTGTCGTTGCTCAAGACCAGCTCGAAGAGTCGGCCATCCAAATCGAAGTGCGGTCGACCGGCTCTCAAGCGGACAACATCGACGTCTACGACTTCGATCAGAGGTACTTGAAGAAAAAGAAAGAGTACCACAGCTACACATCGGTCATCAGCAGTAGCCTACCTTTATCCGACAGACCTCCTTGCGAGCTTGAGGTCTTTAAACGCCGAAATATCCGAGTCTGAGAAAGTAATCGTGAGGTCAGAATCGGAGCTGCGACAATCCGAAGAGAAAGATCAAGAGGTCAAGAAGCTGAAGCTCGAGTATCTCAAGGTCATCCTCAAACACGGACTGGACTCGAGGTTCGACGGCTGCGTGTGGATCATGCGCGAGTGCTCGAAGCTGGGGACAACAGTTCGCGAAGAGATGCTGCCAGACTTCTTGGACCAAGAGTCTAAAAGGTTCCTCCTCGCGAAGCACAGACTGTACATGAAGATCGCAGACAACTACGACAAGATAGACTTCAACATCAAGTTCTACAAGACGCTCAGCGGCGACCACGCAGCTCTCGACAAGATCAAAGAAGAGCTGCTCAATCTCAGGAGACGAGATCAGCTCAACCCCATGTGGGACGCCGTCGCAGAGATGAACTCCATCGTCATTCAACCAGACAACAGACCAGACTCCATGTACCAAGACCGCAGTCTCCGAAGCGCTTTGCTGGTCGAGCCACCCAAAATCCAGTCTGCGCTAGAAGTGAGGAGAAGAGAAGTCACCCACGAAAGCATGCTCGACCAGCCGAACACCTTCCTCACGAACGTCACTCCAGTCATGTCCGACGAAGTGGTGGCCAGCAGAGAACTCGAAGCGCTGAAAAAGAAAGCTTCATTCCTCGACGATCATATCGCTATCGACGGTTCTGCCCCTGAACACAGCGACAACCATCAGCAGCCATCACCTCAGACCCTCACCGAGAAGCAGCAGCTGACCAGACAGCCCAGCGACTATCGACTGCAGCGCCACGCCGTGAGGTCGAACTACACCGGAGCACACCAGAGGAGTCTGCACTCCGGCCTGTCCAAAGAACAGCTGATGCCGATCCACTCTGCAAAGCTATCGCGCAGGTCGTTCCTTACTGGCGGCAGAACCGTGGTGTCTGCAGCGTTCACATCACTGGCCGAAAAGAAGCGCAAGCAGTTCGAACGGGCTGGCGTCGTATACATCGGAGACCCCCAGTATGAGTTCCCCTACGCCGGTAAGTTCGCACCAGTCGACCTGGTGTTGCCCGAGACGGCAGTGATCGGCAACAGACTGGTGGAGAAGTGTCTCAGACTCGAGAGAACCCACACCAGCGACACCGCACATATGCCACGCCTCTCGCAGTCGCGTCTGAGCAACCCCGAGCTCCGCGAACAGCCGACGCCTGCAGACTTGAGCATCGCAGACATCTACGACGGCCTCAACACCCACGTGCAGTTCTTCGAAGACGGCGAGCTGCTGAACACCTGCAAGAACCGCTTGGAGCTGAGTCGACTCTTCGAACAAACAGACGCCGGTAGCCTTCGCTGACGCAGCCATCGCATCGCTGGAGATAGAAGTCAACAAACTAGAGCAGAAAGAACTAGATCGAGTGGCTTCTTTGTACTCCAATACCTACTCCTCTCGAGAGAAGAATTTAGAGACCCGCCGAGCAGAGGACGTCCTCCTGCAGATCCCCCACTTCGAAGAAAAGCCTCCACCGCTCTTCAGAGTCGACCCCTGCATCTACCTGTCTGTAGGCATCGGTAGTCGCTCCTCAGCAGGCCACCGCAAAGTCGCAGGCTTCTTCGCAGCGAAGCGCAAACTGCAGCCTCTACAGAAGACATAAGTTTTTCTGGTGAGTCATGCCCGGACACTCCCAGAATGCCTGTTTCACTTCTTAAAAGTTATTTAGTTCGAACACATCGACGAGGGTGTTTCCGAATTTGAAGGATCCGTACCTGTCGCTGGCAAGTCGGTTGATGAGAGAGACGAACCTGTTGCCCACGAGCGCTGCCCAGTGGCCTCCCACTTCCTTGTCGAGTCTCGCCTTGATGTCAGAGGCCATCTTCTGCTCGATGCCAGACATGATTTCGTCGTCTTCGTCGTCGAACTCTCCGTCCATGTCGTCGTCGCCGTCTTCGCCCTCGACAGGTGCTGGCTTCGGAGGCTTCTCGAAGAGCGGCTTGCTCACTTCTTCGATGATCTTCTTGACTGCATCTGCCTTGTCGCCGAGGTGGTGCTCGCCGACAGCTTCAAGTCTGTACTCCTTTGTTGTTGGGGCGTCTTTCTCCATTTGTTTATTTTTTCAATGCTCGATGCAATTGTGTAAGATTTTATACCGAATCATTCACTCCTTAGTTGGGTAATTTTTATAATTTCAACTTCGGTAGCATCGGTAGAGTACCGATGTACGAGTCGTATTGTACGGAGGTTTGAATATCTTCTCCAAAAGACGCAACTCCTAAAACCCTTCGACGAATACCTCCTAATAAACTACATACCTTCAGTCCCTGGCAGCTCTCTCTAGCAGACCTCTCATCTGGAGACTCACTGCCGGTCTCGCTGGCTGCTGCTGCTGTGGCGTCGAGACAGACGGCCGACATCTCGCTGCTCTGTCCGCTGGTTACCGGACTGTTTCTGGGGGACTAGTTTAAGGCTTGAAGCGGAATGGATTTAATGTATTCCTGATACTTCAAATAGTGAACGTACACAGTACGCCTACGGCATTCATTTCTTTTATTATTTAACACTGAGCTGAGATCATAATCGGATGCTCGAGAAGTGGAAGAGTCGACTCGAAGGAGAGATCCAAAGAAAGCGCAGTGCCAGCAGAGAAGCCTCGATCGAAGCACTCAGTCATCAAGATGATGTGAAGACTCCTGTCTCATACAGACCGAATCCACAAATAAACATGCCCAATCCAGAGAGAGCGAACGGAAAAGCAGCTCGCTAGTCAGAAACATTCAGTTCCGCGAAGACGTCGAGACTGCTCAGCGAGAAATAAGCTTCAACAGCCTCAAGCATCGATCGAGTCTCAAGCAAACAACCCACACAACCGCTCCACCACACACGCCACCACTGTCGAGATCTTCCATGGACATCATCGACCAGATCACCAGAGCAGTCATCGAAGCTGCCTCCAAACCTGCATCGCTTGAACAGAAGGTCGACCTCGTGAAGCGAATAATGACCGACTTGTATGCTCCCAGCATGCAGATCATCGAAGAACTCGAAGCACAGGTCAAGCGACTGAAAAGCGCTCCTCCAGCACCTGTCACCCAGCTGATCCCCAACCCGCAGTACGAACAGGCGCTCAAAAAGCTCGAACGAAAGATATCGGAGATGGATGAAGTCTGCAGAGGCCAGCAGTCGACGATCTCGAGTCTCAAGAGCCAGCTGGCAGACCTGAGAGCAGAGAACCAAAGACTCACTGCGCAGAAGTCCGTCCCTCCTCCGACGCCTGCAACCCAGTGCGGTAGACAAGCCTCACCCAGCCTCCAAAGAGCTGCTCAAGCTGCTGAAGGAGTCCCACGACAGCCTCATCAGGACGAACCAGCTGCTGCGCGACCAGCTCGAAGACAAAGACAGAGAGTTCGCAGCGCAAAAAAAAATATGGAACGAACAAGCAGATGCTTTGGTGAAGCAGATGGATACGATCCGCTCGCTGCACCGATAAGTCGCCCAGTCTCGCGCTGGTCGCCCGCCCCCGAGAGCATCCGTCTCTCTGCAGCCGATGCCCGGCAAACGGACATTGCTCTAATTACTAGTATTGCATAAATTAAATGGACCAGTTGGCGGAAAGGAAGTCATCGCTCCTGCAGAGAGTGAACAGCTTCTTGCAAACGAAGGTATCTCTCACTAAAGCAGGAGCGGTCCAGAGGAGAGACCCCAGCAGTCGGCAGCAACTTCGAGTCCAAACCGAACAGCTCCGAATTACCCTTCGCCCACTCGCTCGCCGAACTGTCTGCTGCCAAGCCGACTCTCGACTTCAAGAGAGAGTCCGAGAACTTCCCTCTGACTCCGTTCGAGACCGACGCATTCGGGCTTCTCCAAACCAGAAGGCCTCTCGGCTTTGAGTACCTCGAAAGAGAAAAAAAGTCGAACCACTCGTCCATCGAAGATGCCTTGGAGATAGTGAAGAAAGCCGAGGCGATGAGAGCCACCTTCAACTCCAGGTCCCTGTTTCAGCCGAACCTCGGAATCAACCAGCAGCTCGCTTCGATCGACCCTTCGTCGCTGCATCGAAGCCACACCGATAAAGATCTGTCAAGTAACGACCACTTGCCACCTCAATCAAACCTCCAAGTACCTGCTCCTTCGATCTCCAAAGACTCGGCCACCTCAACCTCCAGCAAAGCGTGCATAGTCGAAGCAGCTGCGACATCACCGATCATCGAGAGAGACCAGATGATCGTGTCTGACACTGAAGGCCTCAAAGACACCACACAAGCAGCTGCTGCAGGTCTTCACTGCATGCTAGAAGAGCCACTTGAGCAGCGGTCTCACCACAGCTCGATCGAGCACTCGAACCGCTCGACCCACCTGCTCTCAGTCAACCACAGAGACTCCTCCGGCAAGCGAGAACAAGAACACAGCTCCGATGCGATGGAAGAAGAAGCGACCATCACCCCTGGAGACGCTCTTCTCTGCATCGTCGACGGACAAGAGAAAGAGAACATCTCGCCGGTGAAGATCTACATCGACGAGCAGCACAAAATACACACAGCCATTGAATCGCCCCAGAAGAAACTCATGGACGAAGACAAGGAACCAGTGTTCGCCGAAGAGAATCTGGACAAGACCCAACCAATGTTCGAAGAAGCCTCGAGTGAACCGAAGGCTCCAGCGGATGCCAAAGCCGAGAGCCCCATCAGCGAGAGGAACATGATGATCGTGACCAGTCCCCCAGCCAAACCTCTGCGAACTCCTGCTCCCCAGCACCAGCAGACGCCTCTCTCGAGACAAACCAGCCAGAAGAAAATCCCTCCATCGAGTCTCTCATTCAAACCGAACCAGCCTCTCGCCAAGCCGTCCACTCCGAACCTCAAAGCAGCATCGAAGGCTCTAGACAATAGCTTCAAGTCGAGGCCACAGACCCTCACTCCGAGCAAGTCGAAGGACATCTTGAAGCCCAAGACTTCTAACACTCCGCGGACCACGGAGTTCAAGAGCATGTCACCAGCCCTGCAGAAGCGAGCACCAGTCTTCGAAAAGAAAGAAAACCTCTCGAAGCCCTCCACCCTCAAAACCCCCATCGCTTCAGTCTCGCTGCAGAAAGACCGCATCAAAGCTCGTCTCTACCACACAGTCACCAAGCCGACCACCGACTTCGCCAGGACGGCCAAACCCCAAACCCCCATCGCAGCCACCACGGAGAAGCTGCGCATCGCATCGGTGACGAGACTCCACAAAAGCCCTGCATCGAAGCAAAAGCTGCATTCCGAGACGGACTCGAAGCTCTGTCGCGAGATCGCGGCGAGACAGGCAGAAGCAGAGCGAGTGCTGCTGCAGAAGAAGCCTCCGATCCCCAAGTTCCACTTCCAGCCTCGAGGCGACTCGAAGCAGAAGTCGACCGAGAGTCCCACAGAGCTGCCACGGAAACCAGCAGTGCCGAAGCTGAGCGAGTTGATGCGGAGACGGAGCGGCCTCTAATTAAGATTACGATTAATTATCTGCGGTTGGGGATGTCTTCCTGTTCGGGGGCGAGTCGGATCATGTCGTCGATGCGGAGGATGGTGATGGCTGCTTCGGTGGCGAATCTAGGTGAAGCGGTGCTACCTGATGCACTTGACCTTGCTCACCAGCGGCTCGAGGACGCCTTCCTTCAGGTTGTTGCGGATCTTGCCGTTGAGCAGGTCGAGGCCGACGAACTGGGTGTTTTTATACTTCTCGTTGTCCGGGTTGTCCTGCTGCGCAGAGTGGATGGCTTTCATCTTCGAGACCAAGTCCGTCGCGTCTTGGGCCGCGTTGATCGAGAGGACCTTGGGGATCACCAGCAGAGCCTCGGCGAACTCGACGATGGGGATCTGCTCTGCGCTGGAGAGCTGGTTCGAGTATTTATTCAGGAAGACGCTCAGTGCTGCTTCGACTGCGCCTCCGCCTGCGACGACTCTGCCGCTTTCGAAGGTGCGCTTGAGGACGCAGAGACAGTCGTGGACGGAGCGGTCGATCTCGTCGGTCATGTACTCGTTGGCTCCTCGCAGCACGAGGGTGGCGACTCCTCCCTGTGCGGTCTTGGGGATCTGGATGAAGATGTGGTCGTTGTCGCCGATGGCATCTTCGTAGACGCACTGGGCCGTGCCGAGGTTTTCCTTGTCGAAGCTTTCGGTGCCGTCGTTGCGGGCCAGCGTGGTGATCATGGTCGCTCCAGTGGCGCGAGCGATTCTCCTGAGGTCAGTCTTCTCGACTCTTCTGATGCCGATGACTCCAGCGTCGACCATGTACTTGGCCGCGATGTCGTCGAGCGCTCCAGTCGTGAGGATGACGTTGGCGCCAGCTGCGATGATGGACAGGACTCTTTCCTTGAGGATGTCGATTTCTCTCTGGCGGATCTTCTCGAGGTTCTTGGGGTCTTCCACGAGGACGCTGGTGCCCATGCCGAGGCGGAACTTGTTGAGGTTGAAGTCGATGCAAGCGATCCTGGGGTTCTCGAGGCGCGTGGGCATCTGCTGGCTGACTCTGTAGTTCCTGAGGACGAATCCTTCGAAGACGGTGCTCTCGACGGCGCTGAGTCCGTGGCTCTTGATGATCTGCACGTTCTTCACGGTGATCTTGCCGTCCGCTGTCTTCACGTAGTTGGCCGCCTGCACGATGAGCTTCGAGAAGATCTCGCTTTCTGCTCCGATGATCTTGGAGCTCATGGAAGTCTTGGCCACGTTTATGAGGGCTGACTCGCCCAGCTCGCTGACGGGCACGGACAGCTTGTCCTTGATGAACTTGCAGGCTTCTTTCATGGCGAGCTTGTAGCCGCTGATGATGCTCGAGGGGTGCACTTTATTCTTGATGAGCTCGTGGGCGCGCTTCAAAAACTCGGCGGCAAGAATGACGACCGATGTGGTGCCGTCGCCGACTTCAGCGTCTTGCAGGTGAGCCAGGTCGACGAGGACTCGGGCGGCAGGGTGTTCGACCTCGAGCTGGCGGAGGATGGTCGCTCCGTCGTTGGTAATGGTGACGTCTCCGATTTCGTCGACGAGCATCTTGTCCAGTCCTTGAGGTCCAAGCGAGCTCTTCACAATGTTAGCCACTGCCATGATCGCCGTCGCTTCGTTATTCGATTCTACTGTTGGCGAGGCGAACGTCGTTGCCTTGGGCTCTCTCTCCCATGATGCCTACTCCCACACCTGACATTCGTATGCGTAAATTTGATGTTGTTCGAGACTCTTCCTAATTACAGGATTCAAATTCGGCTTACCGGCAATCGGCTAAACCATAATAGCCTGGTCGCGGGGTTTGGGGTTTGGGGTTTGGGGTTTGGGGTTTGGGG
>JFJP01040980.1_pt1 | contig 14323 bp, 11 predicted proteins | sample 431651 | NCBI WGS metagenome assembly JFJP01 (sample SAMN02602958, study PRJNA72255) | Microbial mat metagenome, whole genome shotgun sequencing project. | biome: fresh water; feature: sink hole; material: water; isolation source: purple microbial (photo- and chemosynthetic) mats found in... | reverse complement strand
CCGCATTTGCTCAAAACGAAAAATGCCTGGCTTTTTCCAATAAGATTATTGAAAATATGAAGGGGAAAACCTTGTGCAATTCAACCAATGAGGATATTTATTGTATGAAAGCCTCGTTTCCTGAAAAACTTGAATTGGAACAGATAAAAACTATATGTGATACAACAGCAAAGGCAACAAAAGTATCAGCTAACTGGCACATTAACTATGATAAAAACTTTGAGAAAGAATTTGTAGTCAGTAGCAAAAAGGTGCTAATCACAATTTATTTTAATGATAAGTTTCTGTATTTCGAATTTCCGAAAGAGTAAAAAGATAACTGCTTCAAAACTGGCCAGCTTGTATTTTGATGTGCAATGCTAATCCCTTGCGGGAACTTTAGTCCAAATGATTTAGCTATTTTTTCAGTTGATTAAACCAATTTATGGTTTTTAGTCCCCATGGCAGCAAACTGAATTCATGATCGGAACCAGGCAGATTGATAAGCTGGATTTTATCCTGTCCGACTCCCAGATTTATAAAACTGTTATATATAAGCTGCGATTGCACGGGAGGTACATTGAGATCGGCAGAACCATGGTAAAAATTAATTTTTGAAGCCGGCAACCAGGCTGTAACACTGTTTTTTACCAGCAGCGACCGTAATTGCGCAAAATCAGCTCCGCCGCTAAAACCCGAGATCATAGTGCTTTTAAGAAGTCCCGAGATGGTATCGTTAAGTTGAGCATTCACCTGGGTATTGGAATACGTACCGCTAAATAGTTCCGGGATACGGGAAGCAAACGGTTCGTTGAAAAATTTACTGAGCGGTTCATTATGCGCTCCTGACAACTGCTGCGAATAGATAAAATACGGAAGATACATCGGTCCCGGAAAAACATTTTGTTCCAGAACGTACGTTGACATGGCCATCATATCATATGCCCCTGCGCCACAAGAAGTTGCTGTTACAGGTATTGAAGTTTTGTAGTTTGTTTCTATGTTTTTGAGCCCCGAAAGTGTTGCCCATCCTCCCTGTGAATAGCCCATTAGGAAATGTTCGCCATTGAATTTTACTTGTATATCCTTTTCGTCAAGTAATTCGTGGCAAGCCCTGATCATATCAATCACGGCCCTGTCAGTGGTTTCTTTATCATAATATGGGTGAAGATATTGTGCCGATGCGCCAAAACCAATGTAGTCGGGAAAGGCAATTATGTAGCCGTTTCCGGCCATGTATTCCATTAACGTGTAATAATAATTGGTCGGATTTGCGCTGGGGCTATCGGATCTCAGGGTATTGGTGCCATTCTGGAAACTTATTATAGGGAACGATTCCTGTGATTGAGGCATGCTTACCAACCCTGATGCTAAAACAGATTCACCTTTATAGGTTGATTTATAGGTAATTTTATACACATCAACGCCATAGGCAGTATTGTTAACAATGGAAGTTGCTTCAGGATAAAGACTCTGCCAGAAGCCAATCTGTGTCTTTATCGTTTCAATTGGATGAGCAAGAATCTTCTGGTATGAAACCAATATTTCGTTTACCGGTTCTTCAATTATTGGATCTTCGTCCGTGCTTTCCTTTTTACATCCCGACACGAAAAAAAGACCAGCAAATAAAATTATTGCCAGGTAGTAGTGGGGGAATATGTATTTCTTTTGTTTAAATGAAGATTTCATAGTTCGGTATTAATAATACCAACCTATAACAACAGGAAGCCGGTATAAGTTCAGGGAATAAGTTCTCATTAGCCCCAAAAAGACCAAACAGATTTGAGGCTGTATCAAAAGTGATAAATTTTACCGCAGAGAACCGCTGAGGGAAAACGCAAAAAAACGCTAAGTATCAATTTATACTATAATAACTCTGCGTAACTCTGCGAAATCTTTACGCAACTCTGCGGAAAAATGACTTTTGGTACAGCCTCTAAACAAAGCATGTAAAATATTGTTAAAGTATTTCAGAAACCCAGAAACAAGTATAGGATATTTAAAAGCTTATATCGATGAATTTAACAGATCTCTTTATCAATTCCGATAAATTAGTTGATTTTAAGTCAGGAACAACAATTTTTGCTGAGGGCTCCGAAGGGGACTGCATGTATATTCTGATGGAGGGCGAGGTTGAGATTCGTGTTGACAATCAATTGATTGATGTACTTAAATCGGGCAGCATATTCGGTGAAATGGCCCTGATTGATTCAAGTCCGCGTAGCGCTGCTGCCATTGCCGCTTCTGATTGTAAACTGGCAGTGGTAGATTACGATAACTTTTTATTTATGATCCGGCAAACGCCTTTCTTTGCATTGGAAGTAATGCGGATTATGGCCGGCAGATTGCGACAGATGAATTCGATGCTGTTAAAATAATCAGATCATTATCTTCCTGATAAACAGGCTGAAACAGCAATCTTATATAAATCTTTGTTACTAGTTCTGTAGCCTCCGTTGTTGTGCTCTTTCGACAGAAACAAAAAAAACACCTACACGGTTTGATGTGTAAGTGTTTATTATTCTGTTGTTTGCGATGTGGGCCCACCTGGACTTGAACCAGGGACCTACTGATTATGAGTCAGTTGCTCTAACCATCTGAGCTATAGGCCCTTTCAATAAAATGTAACTCCATAATTGGAATTAAGGCTGCAAATTTACAACTTTGTACTCATAATCAAAGCCTGTATTAAATATTTTTTTTATGCCCGGAATTCAGAAGTCAGAAATCAAAAACATAATCTTCGATTTGGGGGGTGTTCTGCTGAATATCAACCCGTTACTGTCGTTGCTCGAACTCGAAAAATTAAGCGGCATCGGCCAGGAAGAGCTGATAATGAAGCTTGCCAGCGCCAAACTATTCGAAAAATTTGATACCGGAAGCCTTAACCCGGCTCAATTCAGGAGCGAATTATGCCGGATAATGAATCAAAATGTAAGTGATTCGGAAATTGACCGGATCTGGAACAAGCTTATACTTGACTTTCCCGCATACCGGGTTGAGCTGTTGCAGCAGTTAGGAAAAAATTACCGTGTTTTCCTGCTATCAAATACTAACAGTATTCATTTCGATTATTACACGCATGAATTCCATAAACAATATGGGCTGCAAATGGCAGATCTGTTTGAGCAGTTGTTCCTTTCCCATGAAATCGGAATCCATAAGCCGGATGCAGGAATTTATATGCATGTGCTCGAAAATGCGAATCTGGATGCTTCTGAATCGGTTTTCTTTGATGACTCTTCAGCAAATATAAAAGCTGCTGAAGATCTGGGTATCAAAGGAATTCATATTAATGGTGAAGATGTTACCACTTTCTTTGAAAATGGGATTCTCAGGTAAATCCGTGAAATTATCATTGAGAAATGCAGGCTGTTAAAAATCCAGTTTGCTTCCGTTTGGGGCCGACATAGCATAAACATGCTTCCTTACTTTTTGTGCCCACTGAACATGCGTTATGGATGTATCAAAGGTCTGCCATGGAATAGGTTTCCCTATTTTCAACCTGATGGTTTTATTCCGTTTCAGGAACAATTCGCGGGGCAGCAACGCCAGCTCAATATTGGTTTTAATACCTAAAGTCCGCCTAATTATATTGATGCCATAAAACAGGTTGGAATTCCTGCCATGGAAAAAGAAAGGAACAATATCCCTCTGGCACGAAATTGCCCGGGTAATGAAACTCTTCTGCCATTCCCTGTCCTGAATTTTTCCGTTAATGCGTCGTGATACTATCCCGGCAGGGAAATGAGTAATTGCCACATCCGACCGGTAAATCTTTTCCAACTCGGTAACATAGGATTTTGAACTCATCCCATATGGATTTACCATTGCGATATAAGGCCGCAGAGGAGGCACAAATTTAAAAGACTCATTGCCGATGGCTTTAAAAGTACCATACTTTTCAATTACTGTTTTAGTGAGAATCAAACCGTCGACAATTCCAAACGGATGGTTGGAAAGGAAAAAGCACTTGCACTTTTCAGGCTCGCAATCCTTGTACTTTTCAATAACATAGTTTAGCTCATCTTGCTTAATAATCCTTTCGAGACTTCGGACTACAAAACCCGGAAGTTTTTTCAGGAATGCAGAATCGCTTTCTTTTATGGATGCAGCTAAATCTATATGTTTCATATTTTGTTGTTGGTGTTCAGGCAATTACGGCACTAATTAAGCACGGTTTTTATACTCTTGTGCCTGGCGGCAAACTGAGAACAAACATAGTTAAAATTGTGATAGATTCCGCCAAATTTATATTGTACTTAACAGGCGCACAATACCTGAATGGGAGTGCATGACTCACAATTATTTTAGTTTAATGTTGCCTATTTTATTATTTTTACAAAACAGTTAATCGCTGAAACTATTTTATTTTAAGATACATTTATTAATATTACGAAAATATGAAAGACGAAATCGACGACGAACTTGAAAAACTCAGGATTGATAATGAGTTAAAAAAGATGAAACTGATGCTTGAACATGGTGCCATAATAACAGGCCCTTCCGATACCAAGGCAGTTCATCCATTGATAGAAAATGAATTTCTGAACTCTGTCGAAGCATTTGAAAACAGCTTCCGGAATGCAAAACCTATTTTACTTTATGATTTTATTGAACGGCCTGTTTTTATTCCGGTTGCTGATATTCCCGATTCGCAGGTAAGTGTGGAATTGGATAGAATAATGAATATGCTGAACAAAAACGGGATTCAACTTGATACTTTATGCGATGTTGAAGAGCGTGAGATTTACCGTTTCGTAACTGAAGAACTTTTTGTGCATGAAATGGACAATATGAGAATCCCCGGAATGATGACTTGTTTTATTTATGAGGAGTTTCATCCTAACCATGAATACGATCTGAGGAGATACAGCTTTGAAGGAATAGAGGCGTTTTTAAATAAAGAAGCTGAATATTATGAAGGACATTTCACTAAAGAAGCTGTGGAATCGGCATGGTTCAGGACTTTTCGTGATGCTTTCGGCTCTTTTTCGATTCAGCATTTTGAAATTACTGACATCACAACAGGGGACATAAACGCTTTAGTAAGTTTTAATATTGACTTTACGGGAATTATTGAAGGGAGTACGCTGAAGCAAAACTATGCGGGTACGGGTTCAATTGAATTCCTTTACCAGTATGGTTATTGGTACATTGAAATGATAAATTTCCCCGCGGCTAGCGATTCCTTATAAGATTTTACTGCGTTATAGCAATTAGGGCAAGGAACTGTTTGCCTTTTCTTTTTCCATTTTCTCTTTCTGCAGCTGCATGGTTAATGCCGTTATCCCGCTGAGGCCGCCTAACTGCATCGTTTCAACTGCCGAACTGGGAACAATTACTATGGTGGAATTCTGTTTTAATCCTTCATAAAGCATGTTCATAGCCCGGAGATGAAAAGCAGTAGGATTATCAGCATACGTGCTGGCCGCTTCTGCAAATTTTTGTGCCACCTGCCGTTCGGAATCCCCAAGTATAACACGGGCCTGCCGCTCTCTTTCAGCCTGAGCCTGCATGGACATGGCATCTTCCAATGCCGGAGGAATTAAAACATCTTTAACCTCCACCGAAATAACATTGATACCCCATGGCTCAGTGCGCTCATCAATAATTTTTTGAAGTTCGGCACTGATTTTCTCCCTGCCTTCGAGCATATCCGAAAGCATGGTTTTACCAATTACATCCCGAAGTGCGGTTTGCGATGCCCAGCTTATTGCACTCTGATAGTCGGCTACATCCAGTGCTGCTTTCTTTGAATCAATCACTTTCCAGAACAAAACTGCATCCACATCAACAGGGACGGTGTCCTTGGTAAGGGTTTTTTCTGTTTTGAACGTAGTTGTAATTACACGGATATCAATCCAGTAAGGAATAGCATCAATTACAGGAATGATAAAAAATAATCCTGGTCCCCTGATGGCGCGAAAATTACCTAAACGTAATATCACCGCCTTTTCCCATTGGTCAGCCACTTTTATTGAGGCGGAAACAATAACAGCAGTGACAAAAGCAATAATGATTATCCACAGAGTTGCAACAGTATCAGCCGGACCGCTGTATGATAACCAGGCTATTCCTCCACCTATAACACATATAAGTATGAAGATCAGCGAAGCAAAAGCATTAAAACGTCTCATGTTCATTTCCTCCATAATTTAGGTTTATCATACTATAAACAGAAATATATTATCCATACTATAAAGTTACCACTTTTTAAGGAAATATGTTCAATTTCAGGGAGATAAAATCAAATGAATCTGATTATATAAAGGATTCCAGGTTTGCCGCGGATAGCAAAACTTCTTCAATTATGGATACTGATATTTAAATAATCCATATATGGATTTCGCACATCTGCCATGCAATATCCGCCGGTAATGAAACCGGCATGCTGTTACATGAATGTAATCCGGAGGAAAAAATTATTCTATATAATACTTAACAATCTTACTTTGCCCATACCGGCAAAGCCAGATCAATGCCAAATACATAAATTATCAGAACATACAAAACCAGCGGTAACAATATCATACTGAGAAGTTTCAGCCAGATACCAGCTTTAGCCATATCGGGAACGGTAAGCCTGTTGCTGGCAAATATGACTGTATTCGGACCGGTTCCTGCAGGCATAATAAACACAAAAGAACAGGCGAAAGTTGCCGGGATCATCAGTAACATTGGATTAATACTGCTGGCAACAGCCATGCTGGCAAGTATGGGCAGAAAAATATTGGCGGTGGCTGTATTTGAATTCATTTCGGTAAAAAGCAATACAGCTCCTACAACAATGATGAGTACAATCAGGGTTGGATAGCTACTCACAAAAGCAAGCTGACTGCCAAGCCAGTCGGCGAGTCCTGTTGTTTTAAAACTTGTTGCCAATGCGTATCCGCCGCCAACGATCACTCCAACTCCCCATGGAATTGAGCCTGCAGCTTTCCAGTCTAGCAAGCGTTTTTTATCACCCGAAGGAAGCATAAAAAGAAGAAGTGCCGAGAACATACCTACCGTACTATCCTGAACGTATTCACCCACACCTAACACTGTACTCCACCCCGGAATTACTACCTGGTCAAATGTAAAACCTTCGCGGAAAACCCAACCAAATACAGTAAAAAGGAAAATATACATCACTCTCTTTTCGCCTACCGACATTTTGCCCATGGTTTTAAGTTCTTCCTCAATTAATTCCCGGTTACCAGGAATACTGCCTTTTATTTTAAAACTATAAACAAGATAGTACCATATTAATGGCAGAAAAATAAGCAATACAGGTATACCTATCTTTAACCATTCAAAAAAGCTTATAGGCGGTGCGGCAGGAAATAGTTTTGCCATAATACCAACATAAATCAGGTTAGTTGGCGATCCGATAAGTGTTGACACACCTCCAATACTCGCAGCATAGGCAATTCCAAGCATAACTGCTGTACCGAACTTAGGATTGGCACTACCCAGTGTTTCTTCTTTTGTTATAATAGCCAGACCAATTGGCAGCATCATCAGTGCAGCAGTAACATTTGCTATCCACATCGAGAGGAATGCAGTTGCTATCATTATGCTCATCAGAATTCTGGAGCGGCTTGTACCTAAAGCCCTGATAAGCATGAGCGCAATACGTTTGTGCAGGTTCTGTGTTTCTATGGCTTTTGCGATGAAAAATCCGGAGATCATCATTAAAACAAGGTCGTGCCCATAATTAATGGCTGTTTCTCCTGCAGGCAATATTTTCAACAAAGGGAAAAGTACCATCGGTAGAAATGCAGTAGCAAAAACAGGAATGGCTTCCGTTATCCACCATATTGCCATCAGCAATGCCACTGCACCGGCGTTACGCGCACTAACTGACATTCCGGCTGGTACGGGTAGCATAAGCACAATGATCAGAAAAACGATTCCTCCTATCAGCCCGTTATATTTGATGTTCTTCATGGGTGGGAATTATTTCAGATGTCAGATAATTTCCATATTTAGTATTAATTCAATCAGTCGAAGTTAATTCTTTGCTACAGAAAGTTTATCTTTTCCTGCAAAAAAGTTAAAAGAAAGAGGCAACCGATTTGGAATAACCGGTTAACCTCTTCTTCAATCCACTATCAATTATCAATAACCCAAATTTGTAGTTGCTTGCCCTACCAGAGAGGAAGCAGAACTACAAACCTGAATCTCAAATAACTTTATTCGTAATATGTGTAAGTATAAACTTCTACGAAATCAGCGCCGGTACGTGTAATTTTCGATGGCCTGTTTTTTGTATCAAATTCGTAAGACATGGTTGTTCTTTTCTTAGGATCTGTATTTTGTGGGTTCCAGTATTCGAGGTAATCAACCAGTTTCTTACTTGGTTTCCCGAACAGGTTACCTACAGGAAGTGTATTGCTATCAACCATATTAGCCTGATGAATATCATTAATATTATCACCTACGGTATAAATGAACTCTTTAATTTTCTTAACGGTTACACCATCATCTTCGTAAGTAGTATGTTTCATGATATTGCCGTTTGTGATAACAGCTTCCATTTTCAGATGATCGGCATCACCCCAATGTTCGATTACTTTTGTGAGGTACCCATCAGTATTGTACTGGTAAGTAACATATTCGCCACCGCCCCAGTCTTCTTTGGTAATCATGCCCTGGGCATTGATATCGTAAGTAGTGGCTGAAGTTCCTTTTGTGATGGTAAGTTTTCCGGCAACTGAATAATCATAAGTGATTGTTTTGTCAAGAACATCATTCCAGTAGTCGTCGATTTTTGTTACCTGTTTGGTGGTGGCATGGTATGTGAATTCATACTTTTCAATACCATCGGGATAAACAACTCCGATAGTTTTAATAGGAGAAGCTGTAACTACAATAGGATCGTCGCCATTATCATCATCCTTGCATGAGGAGAATGAAAGAGCAACAAGTGCAACCATTGCCATTGCTGAATAAAAGATTTGTTTTTTCATTTTGTTTTAGATTTAAGGATTAGAATTATATTTAGGTTGGGTTAAGAGAATTAATTGTTACCGGCTATAATGATCATGGCCAAACCAGCAGTAAAGAGCAGAAACATAAATCCGAGTAAAGTATTTACCGATTTATTCGCGCCTTTAAATTCTTTCCAGATAAATACGCCCCAGAAAGCACCTATCATAGTGGCACCTTGTCCGAGTCCGAACGAAATTGCATATCCGGCTTTATTTGCTGCCAGTAAGCTTAGCGAAGTTCCCAGAGCCCAGATCATACCACCAATAATTCCGGATAAATGACTACGGAAATTACCATCAAAATATTGCTTGAAATTAACCGGCGCGCCTTCAATTGGTTTTTTCATCAGGTAGGTATTGAAAAGGAAATTACTTATTACAATCCCGATTACAAAGAAGAAAAATGCTGCATAAGGAGTCAGTTTCCCGGCTTCGGATAATCCGGCAGCAGTAGCTTCAGGATCTGTTGCAATGGCGCTTGCAACGAAACGGAAGAACCAGGCCATCAGAAAACCTGCTGATACCGAAAGCAGAATTCCTTTTGTTGATGCTTTCTTTTCGCTGATAGCATGTTTTTTATACGCCAGCGCATCAAGTATTATTGCTACTACAACTATACCTACGCCAATAAATAAAAGCATTGGGTCGCCTTTTGGTGTGGCAATATAATTAATAAGTACTCCTAACACCATTGCAATGCCAACTCCAACAGGAAAGGCAATAGCCATACCGGCAACGGAAATGGCAGCTACCAGCAGAATATTCGATAAGTTAAAGATGATACCTCCTAAGATCGGATTGAGTATACTCGAAGTACTTGCTTGTTTGATGCTTTCAACAAAGCTCATCCCAACACTTCCACTACTTCCTAAGGTGAAACCAAAAAGCAATGAGAAGAGAAGAATCCCAATAACATAATCCCAATAGAAAAGCTCGAAACGCCAGCTCTTGGCGGCCATTTTCTGGGTGTTGGCCCACGATCCCCAGCAAAGCATGGTAATAAAAGTGAGAACAACTGCCAGTGTGTAACTGCTTACAATAAACATGGTTTTTAGTTTTAGTTAGTATTTATTTGACGTTACTTGTGAAATCTCTTTGCTGTATACGTGATGATCTCAGGCCATGCAGCCAGGAACCAACTGAATCCGCCGTCACCTTCCTTTACCCTGTATTCGTGTTGCATTTCGTTATCCCGTAAAAGCATATGTGCATTCCCGTTACCCTCATAATATTTGCCTTTATCCGGAGCAGCTATAAAGAAAGAAGTTCGTTCGAGTGTCTTCTTTTTCATATCGGTGGCTTCACTTAAAAAGCTTTCCTTTAACAGGTAAGCATCAGCAAGAATACACGTGCTGAATTGTTCCTGATCAATTACAAAGTTACACACATCCGTTGCCAGATCCTGGTATCCGGCCAGAGCCCGAAAGCGATATCCTTTTCGTATTCTCAGCTTTTCCTCTAGTTCCGGAAGTGCTGATTTTAATTCTTTAACCGTATTGGAAGGTAAAAACACGATCAGCATCGGGCTCACACCGTTGTTCTCAATTTCATTGTTAACAGTTGTCGCTATTGCCTTGCGATGTGAATCCGAAAAGTTGCCGGCAACATAAATTACCGGGTAAAACCGATTGGTTTTTTCATATTCAGCCGGTACAAACGAGAAGGCTTGCTTGTTATTGATTGTTAATTTCAGCATTTGCTTTTCAGGTAGCTGACTGGTTTTTGTGATAGCCATTTTATCGCCGCGATAAGGCTTCCCGTTAAATCCATCACTTATAAACCGTAATGCATTTGGCAAGGCCGAACACCAGTATTGAAAACTGTGCCCGCCATCACGTACACGAAATTCATGTGGAATATTCAGGTTCCGCATCAGTATATGCAATTCTTCGTTGCTGCGGCAAAGGGTCTGCTCTTTGTCACCATTATCAATGTAAATATTTAGTTTTTTAATTTCTGCAGCCGTCATTCCGGCTAAAACGTGAAATGGACTATTCTGCCTGTAATAATCTGTGATACGGTCGGTGCCGGTAAATCCGGGCTCGCCAAAAAGCCTGCCCCATTGATCGTCCCAGCCTGAAGCATCTTCGGTAATATATTGTTCATCCGTACGAACCGAAATGCTCAAAGGAACTGCTGTTCCAAATACGTCAGGGTGTTTCAGATGAAGTATCATAGCTCCGAAACCGCCCATGGAATAACCCATAACTGCCCGGTGCTGCCTGTCGGCAACAGTCCGGAAAAGGCTGTCGATATATGGAACTAACTCCTTCACAAACATATCCTGGTATAAAAACGAGCCTTTGTAATCGTTTACATAATACGTACGGAAACCTTCGGGCATTACAAAAATCATAGGACTTGCGTCCCCATCCTTAACTGCCTTATCAGCGTATTGGCTGATCTTTCCGTATTCGAGCCACGATGATTCGTTGTCGCCGAGGCCGTGCAATAAATAAACTACAGGAAAAGATTGCTTAACGTTATAATAATTTGCGGGCAGGCAAACCGAGAAATGAACATCCTGCTTCAATATGCGGCTGGGCATTATCATACTTTCCATGATCCTCAAACCCGATGCTGCAAATGAATTGCATATCAGAAACAGGCTAATGAACCACAGAAGTGTTATTCTCTTCATTTATTAATTTTTAAGATGTTCACGCATAAACCCGGCGGACTCAAAAAGCCCGTTCAGAAATGACTGATGCGAAGGTATTCCCTGGCGGACTCTGTATTCATGAGTTAAATGATTGTTCCGCAAACTCATATAGAGGGAGTGATACCCTTTGTAGTTTTCCCCTTCATCACAAATATCAAGATAATAACTCAGATCTGAATTTGTTGCTGCTGCATCCACAGGTAAATCTGCATCAAAAAGCAGGCAGGCATTAATTTGTTCTGCGCAACCAGGCATCAGTTCATAAGCCTGCAATCCGCCTTGATTATTGCCCAGTAAAATAGTATGTTTCCTATCGGCAATAGTGCGGTATTTTGTTTGAACTTGTGCAATTATCTGCTGAAGCTTTGCTGCTGTGAGCTGTTCTGTTTGCACTGGAATTTCAACTATCAGCAGAGATGGTATCTTACTCCCTTTCATACTGGTATTAAGTAAAGCAACCAGGTTTTGAGATTCTATATCCTGCGTGGCTGTATTCCTGTCGTGGAGAGCAAGCAATACGGAATACCGATTTGTATCAGATAAATAGGTTTGCGGAACAGTTACACTAAAGGTAATTTCCGAATTCTCAAGTTGTTCGGCAAAAGTGCGGTCAGAAGGAACTGCGGTTCCCGGATCAACATTTAAAGCAGCAGCATCAGGGTATGGAATATTCTGAAATGCATATCCTATATATTTCAATGCTTCGGGGAGTGCTTTATGCCAGTAATCCCAGGTATGAGCCCCATTTTTTACCCTGTATTCATGTTTAATATTCAGGTTGCGGAGCATTTCGTGAATTGCATCATTAGGTTCCGATAGGTTTTCTTCGTCGTCGCCACAATCGAAATAATAGTTCTGTCCATTCAGCGACGGATCTCCGGGTTTATTGAAGAAATGAAAAGGGCTGTAAGTTTTATAATAATCTGTTAACCGTGCGGCTCCGGCTGCGCCAATGCCACCAAATACGGAACCCCATTGCGAGTTCCAACCGTCCTGCGATTCATCCATATATTGCTGATCAGTCCGGTACGACATACTTAAAGCAACCCCGGTTTTAAACACACCTGGATTTTTAGCCGGTAAAATCATGGCTCCATATCCACCCATTGAATATCCCATAACGGCCCTGTGCTGAGGATCTTTAATAGTACGGAATAATGAATCAATAGCAGGCACCATTTCATTAACAAGCATATCCATGTATGGATAACTGCCGTTGTATTTATTCACCCAATACGAATTGTAACCCGATGGCATCACAAAAATCATTGGAAGTGTAATAGCTGAGTTTGCATCTCCATAATAGGTAATGTTTCCACCTGTGTACCAGGCGGTTTCGCTATCACCCATCCCATGAAGAAGATATACTACAGGATACCCGGCATTTAAACTGTCATAGTCTTTGGGTAACAAAACGGCATATGTCATTTCTCTGTTCAGAATACGGCTTTTCATATGCTGGCTTTTCAATAGTCGCACAAAAGGCGTTGGCTCAACAGGTGAAAGGGATTCACGCTCACACCCGGAAACTCCCATTAAAAGCGGGAGTAATCCTAAGAGTAAATAAGTGCAGCGTTTTAAGGTCATATTCATTTTTTTAATCAATGGAGTAAAGGCTGTTGTTACAATATGCAGCCTTCGGGATTTCGGTTTTGTTTTTCAGAGCATCAAGCTCTGTGTTGGCTTTGCGTGATTAATTATTTGCTTCCTGAACCGGATTAAACTCTTTATTGGGCGAATCACTATAAACAACATACGATTTTAAGTATATCCTGAAATCAGGATTCTGATTTACCCATTTTATTTCAATCTTGTGATCGCCGTTTTTCAACATGTATTTGTGGTAGATATCGTATTTACGAACAATGTAGTCATATGGCATTTTAACCTGTTCCGTTTTTACGCCATCGATAAATACATCAAGTAATGCCACAAAATCGCTCTTTGCAACTCCGCACTGGCTTTTTACGTTGCCAAGTACAACAATGCCGTTTCCTGTAAAATCAAGTTTGATGCTTTCGTCCAGAAAATCTTTACGGACCAACAATTCTTTGGTAGGATACATTCCTTCGAAGGATTGTTCAAATTTCAGACTTTCAGGTTTTTGAACCTTAATTGTAATGTTGTCGTTTTTAATCTCACCGCCATTTTGAGCGATAAGCGCGGTGGCATGTTTGTAGCTCAGATCATAAATCTGGTTTAACGTAAGATTTGAATAGGGAAATTTCAGATCCTGTACCTTTTCGATTGCCGGTTTCCAGTAAGCCGGAATTTTTTCATACCCAAGCATTACACCTAATATTCCGGCTGCTGTTGCCGGATTACAATCGGAATCCTGACCGCAACGAGTCGAGATATCCATGGTTTTGTAAAAATCTTTTTCCCCGTAAAGCAAACCAATTACCACATAAGCTGCATTTACGCTGGCATCGATATTAAAAGCATTAAAAACGCCTTCCGGACAACCCTTTTCGGAAGTGTGTTTCTTTTCGAATTCAAACCAGCATTGTTTCCAATCCGTTGGATATTGTTTATGCCATTTGATAACATCGCTGATAGCCTGGTGGAACCTGCTTTTTTCAGGTATTGGTTTCAGGCCCTGGGCAATAATGAAATCAAGATCTTCCGAAATGAAAGCGGTTGAATACATTGCCGCCATAAAAACGCCGCCGTAAAAACCGTCGCCATAATTCATGATGTGGCC
>JFJP01039451.1_pt1 | contig 14323 bp, 15 predicted proteins | sample 431651 | NCBI WGS metagenome assembly JFJP01 (sample SAMN02602958, study PRJNA72255) | Microbial mat metagenome, whole genome shotgun sequencing project. | biome: fresh water; feature: sink hole; material: water; isolation source: purple microbial (photo- and chemosynthetic) mats found in... | reverse complement strand
ATTGGCTGTTACTGTGCCTGGAAAGGTTGAATGCCCATCTTCATAAATTCGTAATCCGTTATCATTGTATAAAGTATATAAGCCCACATAACTACTGGAAAAAAACAATGATCCTTTAGGAGTTGAGTTTACATATAGTTGATATTTTGGTAAAGATGTATCCCTTACGGAAATTGCTTCTTTAACTGTTAATTTGAAATCAGGATCAGTTAGGCCAATTCCTACATTACCATTAAAGCCAATATAAAATCTATCAATATTGGGGTCATTTAAACCTCTTGTTAGTTCCGTTGCAATAACAAAATCACCATAAACGGTATAATCATTTGATATCCACCATCTCCTTGAATTTACATTTCCCCTATATTCAAATCCTAGATTATATGTAGATGTATTAACGGTTAGTGCAGTAAATGGTGTAATAGTCCCAATCCCAACAATACCACTATTAGGAACTAAACTAATGTTATTTGTTAAGGCAATATTTGCAATTAATGATGCGCCTGCCCTAGTTGCTATTAAAAAATCAAAATCAGTTCCATTTGATGCAGTTATTACAGTCCCAAAAATATTGCTTGTATATATTTGACCGACTGATGCGCTAAATGACCCAATTCCAAATTTAATGCCTCCATTTACGTGTAATTTTGCTTGTGGATTATTATTGTCAATTCCAACATTAGTCCCATTATCAAAAATCAAACTATTTCCAATAGTCGAACCACCTGTAAATTTTGCCAGGTAATTTGTTGTACCAACTCCGGTTACTGGATTTGTTAATGTAGTTTGATAGCCTGAATGGGTATGGTTTGTGGCTGCATAATCATGGGTATGAACCGAAGCTGCATAAGGATGCGTATGAACCGAAGCTGCTAATCATGCGTATGAACCAATGGTGCATAAGGATGCGTATGAACCGAAGCTGCATAATCATGCGTATGCACAAATTGTGCAAAAACCCCCGACAAATTAACAGTTTCAAACCTCAATGTAGTTGCGTTCCATCTGGCATAACCCCCGTCTATCGGGGTGTCTTCTCTGGTTGCCAATGCCTGTAATGCCCCGCCTTCATCTCCAATTCTGGCAATGCCTGATTTATCTGTCGCAAAAATAAGGTTATTGGTGCCATTGTATTTTGTAATCTTGAAGCCCGAATATTCATTAGTTGCTAATGATGCAACTGCTTTTTCACGCAATATGATTAAATCCTTTTCGGTGTATAATTGTTCGGCATGGGTTTCATAGGTTGCACCGTTTTGGATTATATCCCCGAAAATATGTAGATCGCCTGTAACTTCAACCCTGTCGATTTTTGCCTCTACTTTTGCGCCTGAATCAACAATTTCATCAATATTACTAGCTCTAACAAGAAAGTATGCGGACGTTTCGAGTTGTACGCCATTTCGATACGCATTATATAAATATGCAGTTGAAGCTTTAACGACTCCACAAAAAGAACCGGCTCCTAATCTTGTAACCTCAATTGTAAATTCTTCCAATGCGGACGCAAGTACTGCACCATTGAGATAAAACCATGTACCATTACCGCCCAAAGTGAAAGTACCCTGCAAAACTATTTGTCCTCCAACATTGCCCCTATAAACAGTTATCCTTATGTCAGTAAGTCCAGTTATCCAAACACCAACCTGATTGAATGAAGGCAAATATTGCCCTCCAACCATTTCATTCCTGAATTTCTGAGTTAATGACTGGTTTAATGGTACGTCCCAGGAAGTACCACCACCAGGTACGCTTACAACATCATTAATTCCAGGTACAACAATATGTTGGGTTGAACCAACAATTTTAAAGTCTGTATTTTGTGTGTGCAATAAATTATCCAGCTCAACTGCTTCGCCACTTACACCAAATCCGGCTATTTTGTTTGCAGTCCCTAAATGTCCAGAAAGTAGCCATTCCCTGTTACTAAGTGTAGAATGGTTGTTTGTAGTAAATCCGCTTACGCTTACTTGTCCAGCCCTGCTTCCTGCAAGGTAGGTTATCCCATTTGTGGCAATCCTGCATTTTCCTGTATTGTTGTCGCCATTGGCTGTTATGTAGGTTATCCTGGCATGAAAAACAAATTCGGTTGCCAATGTAGCCAGATCGCCCATTGATAAGCCTCTTATATCTTCCGATTGTGCCGCTGATAATGATGTATAAGCAACTTGTGGCTGTAAAAGTATTGTTCTATACTTTTGAGAAGCATTATCGGATGTTGTAGGTATAATGATTTGATAAACATTGTAATATCTATTGCTTATACCATTCGCCATTGTACCTGTCAATGGGTTATTAATTTGTAAAAAGCTACCAGTTGATAAAAATGGAAACAAGTAATTAATTGTAAAAGTAGCCTTGGATGTTGCGCCTATGTGCATTAATGTGTAATTCCCTTCAATCCATGCAGCAATATTTGACAATAAATCTTCATCCTTTACCACCGAAGCATCAAAGCCAGGTGTTGTTGAAGTGTTAACTGCTGAATTTTCAACATAAGTTCCGGCAGTAACAAGGCCACCGCTAACTTTATAAGTTCCTATTTGGTTGTGTAGTTCGTTATGGGTTTCCTGATCCATTAAACCGTGTGTCTCCCTTATTCCAAATGATGAAGCTGCTGAAGCATCAAAATTCACAAATGCAGCCATCACGTCCTTAAATGCCCAGGGTGTATTTGACCATGTGAAATTAACGCCATCAATAGAATGAAGAAAATATTTGCCTATCGTATTGTCATGTGCAATTGAAGTCCAAGGGCTTTGAAGTTCTCTTTTAACACCCCTGAAATAATAGATTAAATTTCCTGTTAATGTGATAGTCCTGGTGATGAAATCATAGGATACATTGATATTATTTCCATCAACAAAGCCAGTCAAGCCATAACTGTCGATTATTGCCTCTAACTTTAAATAGGCTGCTACATCAATATTGAACCAGTTTTGATTATTCGACAAGTCAAAATCTACCAAACCAAGTTTCAATTGATAAGTTTCTCCACCCCTTACGGATACTATCATCCTGTCGTATCTTTGAATAGTAGGCATAGCATCACGTTCAACAATAGAAGCAACATTTATCTTAGTGTCTACTGGCCTTTGACTATTCAATTCAAAATTGGATGATAATTTTATGTCTCCCGTTGCCATGCTTAGAACTTATAAGTATTTTGAAAATTGGTTTGTGTTGTGTTGTTTCCAAATTCGTACACATAATAAACCTGTACGGAACTGTCGAGCATTGTAAAGTTTTTCTCTGTAACTGTATATGCTGATATGGTTTCAAAACCATTTTTATCCAGGATACTTGTTAAAAGTCCGTATGATTTTGGATAAGCAAAATAATAAACCTGGTTTGTTGGGCTTGTAACAACTACCTTGTTAGCCTTGGTTTCAATAGCCTTTGTCAATGCCTGAATTTGTGAAGCATTTAGGCCAATTGCACCAACACCCCAATAAAACGGATAAACAAAGCTAAATACACGGCTTGAAGATGAACTTAGCGAACCATCGCTAACCAGCACATCAAAGGTTGTGCTTCCATCAACTATATTGTTATCGGTGTAATTTTCTGTACCACCGTTTGCTAAAGGGCTTGGCACATTATAAATAGCAATGCCGTTTCGCCTGAACAATACCGAAGTTATAGGATTTGTGCGTTTTGTGGTAGTTGCCGACAATTGTACAGAAGGAATTGTATTTCCAAATTCCCTTAACCCTATTGCAGGGACTGTATTTAAGCTTATCAATGGGCTTTGCGCCTGAATGTTAAAAAGTGTGTCTAATGCTGCCTTTGTTCCGGTAACATTGACATTTTTTGCCAATGTAACGGAATAACCACTTGCTGAATAGTTTCCATCGCCCGAACTATACCCATTTGTTCTGGATGCTGCCGACCAGTCAAATTCTCCATTTTCAAATATTGCTTTCAGGAAATACTTTTCATCCAATGATCCAGATAATGTAAGCACATTGTTAACAATTCCAACACCAAATGAATTGTTTGGCAAAGTAATTTGCAGATCACCTGCAATTGTTTTGGTAAGCTTCAGGTATATTTTGCATCCTTGTGGTTTTGGATTTATATTGACTTGAAAGTTTGAATCATGGTAAAAAACTGCCCATGTTTCCTCTTTTGTGTCAAGAGTTAAGGTATATGCCGGAAGGTTGTCAATAAGCCTGTTAAAAAGGCCAATGTAGTTTATTGTAGAAATTCTGTATTCAACACCTTCAACAATCAGCTTGTCATTTGGATGGTCAAACTTTGGCCGCAAAGTGGTGAAAAGATGCGTTTCAAAATCTTTGAATTCATAAGGCGAAGCATGTTTGTAAATCCGAAGCATACATAATTAGATTGTCACATTGATTTTCGATAATATTTTATTCACTTTTGGTATTTCATGGTAGCTATTCATAGCATCATAAAGCCAATCTATTAAACCGCCTTGCATGTCGCTATAAGGCCAGTTTGCTTTTCTTTTGCGGCTTCCGAAAATAATATTCAGCTTTAACCAGTCGTCTTTTGTTGTTAATTTTGATAAAACGTTATAAACAGCGGTTTCATCATCATCAGCCTGGTTTAATGCTATCTCAATCGTATCAGCAATATTTTTTAATTGCAAATCGGATAAGATAACATTGTCTTGGTTTAGCTCTTTTTTAAATTCATTGCCTTCTTTGTTAGAAGCGACTTTATCTATGATTTTTTTATAAGCTTTCCAGCCAAAAAAAACAACAATCGTTGCGCCAATTGCTGCACCGCCTAATTTGATAATGTCGTTTGCCGACATGCTTTTATTTTGATTCCTGTTTACCATTATCCTATCATTTTTTGAATCATTGGATTTTTAAGCTTGCTTGCTATTTTCTGAAAGTAATCAGGCTTTTGACTGATTTTCTTGTGCAAAAAATATATGGTGTCTTTGTCTGTATTGTCGGCTATATTCTGTAACAATTGCCCAATAACCTGGGCTTGATGTTCATTTTCGCATTCAGCATTTATTTTAATATTGAACTTCATCTGTACTGGTTGTTAATTCATAAATATCATTTAGGTTTTGTTCGCTTTTTGAAATATTGTCGAAGATTTCAAATACTTTTTGCATGGTTGCGGAATCTGTCCGCAATAACCAGGAATAAATAATGTCTGCTTTTTGTTTTATTTCAGGGTTTACATTACCAACTGGTTCAACCTCCACATTTGGGATATTTCCTGTCGGTTGGTTTGGTGTGTTTTCGGCTTCGTTGGTTTCCAGTCCCAGGAACCCTGCCAAATCTACACCGGAAACATTAAGCTTTTTCATTACAAGGCTACCTAAACCTTGCACCCCTGCCGTAATGATTGCGCTTTGTCCCTTGTATTTCCTTAATTCCTGATCGTTGTTATTCTTGAGATCACGAATCTGATCTTCGTACTTCCATTTTTGCTCACGGCTCAAATCTTCTTTTCTCCTAATGTCCGCTTCCAGTTGCTTGATTTCAGCTTCATATGTACCAAGCTTTGCAAGCAATTGGCCATTTTGTCCCCTCAATTCATCAAGCCTGGTGTTAAATGCCTGGTTTTCGCCCTCTATCCTTGCTTGATCCCTTGTAAATCCAATAAAGCCCTGGAAACCTCCGAACATTCCGAAGAGTTCATTTGTATCAGCTTTAACAGGTTTGAACGATTTTAATTCAATGGTGTGTGTCTGTACCGGGGTGTTTGCGCCCGTGCTGCCATTTGAGAATGACCGATATTCCTCAATGATGAATTGGGAATAATCATTTTTGAACCTGTTTAATAGGTTTTGTAATTGTTTTGCTCCGGTTGCGCCTTTGTTGTTTACATGATCAAGCAATACTGATTCGTTTCCATCATCATCAATAGCTTTGACTTTTAAATAGTAAATCTCATTGCGGCCATCTTTCATTTTGTAGATGTCCTGGACAAATTTTAAATCTTGAGTTGCCATTTTGGTTGTATTAAGTTATAGGTGTTACCTTTAAAAATTCAAGTGTGAAAGATGTAAAGCTTAAACCGAAATTTTTAGTTTCAACTTTCAATTTGTTACGGAATGATTGGTTATTGTGGCTTTGCATCACATCATATTCACTTTTGGAAGTCGAATAGAAAGCATCTGGGCTTGTAATTATTACCTTTGCCGTGATGGGAATATCAAGCTTGGAATTGATAAGAAAATAAATACTGTTATCAAGCATGATATTAACCAAAGGGTTATCAATCCGCATCAATATCGTTTCAGCAAAATAATCTTTTGCCAATACTTCTTTCTTTATTCGCCTTTCAATATTTTCTTTTAGTATGAACTCAATCATTGGGTAAAAATTTATTTAAATTTTTATCGAATTCGTTGTTTGACCAATCGCCTCTATCATCATCATAGATAACATATACATCTAAATTTGGATTATAAGCACCATAAATGGTAGGATCGGCCTCAATTATACTTGTCATATATCCGCTGTCCTTGAACACAAAAGATACAACATTGCCCTTGTCAATCTTTGTTTGTAAAGCAACATGCTTAGAATGATAGGCGTAATTGTCCCCGTTTGACATTTTATTGTTGATGTCAGGGTGACACATTATTGCATAATCGTGTAGGCTATTATCGTTTTTATTGTTCAATAAAACCGATATTTTACCAACTAAAAAAGCTTTATTGGATGGGCAAACCATATCCTGAAATTGCGGCAAAAAGTATAATCCTATTACCTTCCGGCAATCATCGGGCATGGTAAAAGATTGGGCGAAGCCACTTTCTTCGTATATTTTTTGAAATGAATAAAGCTTAAATTTTTCCATTTTTCGGATTATTATATTTTTTTCTTACAAACCAAGTATAATGTAACAATCCTTGGATAGCTGGCTGCAACTGCACCATCTTGAAATTTAGGTTTGATGTTCGATTGTTTAACCTTTATGTTGGTTTTGAAGATACAATCTTTCAGCGCAATGTTCGGGCTTTTCTGGAACATACAAGCGTGTGCATTGTCCAAAACCTCTTCGCTGTTAATTTCGAGAGTTATCCGGCTCTTTGTGTCCAAGGTTGCTGCATCGCCTTTGTAACTTTCATCGAAAAGGAACATGCCTAAAATAGCATCATGCTCATTATCTGTTGTCAATCCGGCTGTATCAACCCTATTCCCACTTGCAGGGATAACTATGTCATATGACCGCAATTCTAGCTTGCTGTCGTTCAATTCAATTACATTTATCATTTTTTGTTTTTTTAAAAGGTTTAAAAAAAGGGCTTAATTCGTGAAGCTTTCATCTTTCAATCATTAAGCCCTTAACCTAAATACAACCTATTTATGAAAAGACTGAGTTCTATTTTTTGGTAGTTACCACACCTTTTAACCGGATTTTCACCCATGTTTCGGCTGCCAAAGCTGCACCAAATTCTTGCAGTTCAAAACTGATTGGCTGTTTTGAATATAAGAATTTTGGGTTTTGTAGCTTAAATTCGCCCACTTCCACCTCGTCACCTTCGGTTCTACGGAAAGCACCACCCGAACATTTTTCGACGTAAGTGTCTGCACCGTTTTTGAAAGTGAACTTTGCGTTCCTGATTGCTGCTGCAATTTCATCAAATGGCAATGCACAAGCATCAGCAAGGGTACTTGAAGCACCACCAACATCACTTGTTAAAATGATTGATGTTACAAGGAAATATTGATCGGTTGGAACAATACCTTGATGTACGTTTGTGGCTGCACCTTCAGCAAGGGTTTTTGCAAACAATTCCAAATTGGCTGCACCAGCCGCTTTAACAATTGCATAATACTCGTGATCGGATACCTTTAGCGTTTTGTTTGCTAATCCGGCCTGAACTGCTTGTGGCAATTCGGCAATACGGTTGATGAACATTTCCTTAGCGGAAAGATTTTTGTTTTCGATTCTCCTTTGATTCATTTTGTTTAATTTTTTGAATTAATAATTTTTTTTAATTTCAAACCGATGCTATAAAACATCATTGATTGATACGCCTTCATATCCGGCCATATCTTCAAGGGCTGCGCCTGCATAAGCTACGGGCATGTAGTCGGTTTCGCCAACATACTGTGCATCTTCGTAATCTGCTGCTTCAAGTCCGCTGAAAATGGTTTTGTTTGCCACTTTCTCTACTACTTTTGCACCTGCTGCCATTGCAGCACCAAGACCTACAAAACCCATGTTTGAAGCAGGGTTTTTGCTATAAAAACCAGCTCCAAGCACGCCAACCACTAAAGGGGGTGCAATTGTCTGCATGGTCAATGTTCCTTCAAGACCTAAAAGTCCGGCTACTGTTGGAGTGCCAAGGGCTTTTTCAATAGCTTTCATAGCCAAAGTTCCGGCTGCTAATCCACCTAAACCATATGCTATTTTTACTGCCTGATTTTTCTTTATATTCAGCATTTTGTAAAATTTAATTAATAATTATTTCAATTTAATTCCAGAGAGTTTTTTATATTTTGTGTCTTCAATTTTTGGTTTCATCTGTGTTCTGGCAAAATAGGCCAATGCCGCTACCCCTGCCACACCTGCTGCCCATAAAGCGTAATTGGGTTTTTTGGGCTGTATTGGTATATTGTTTTCTTTTACTATTGGTTCAATTACGGTCTGTTGTTCATCCTGTACGGGAGGTTTTTGCATGTTGCTTTTAGCAAAGTCAATTACCCTTTTGAAAAACTTCGGTTTTGTAGTTTCTTGTTCTGGATTACCAGGCATTACAAGTGCATCCCTTTCAGCTTGATCGGCTCTTTGTTCGGGAGTGCTTTGCTTTTTCTGTATCCAGCTTGATATTTTATCAACAATTTTACCTGCCACACTTAAAATGGAGGCCATTGCTACAATTGCCCCAAAACCGCCTAGTCCTTCAAGGCTTTCATTTAGTTTGATGTTTCCGGTTTTTTGTGTCAAAGCTTTTTTCTTAGAACCATTCTCAATAGCCCTGTTTATTTTGCTTACATCCCCACCCATTTTTACAAACAAGTCCCTTACCTTGTCGGCTGCTACTTTATCACCTTTTAACCTTGCTGCAATGTTTGAGAAGTTTAATCCTATAAGCACTCTTAAACCATTTCTCGCCGCAACTGTAACCGGATTAACCTTGTTAAATATCCTTACTGTATTTTTCAATGCAGTTTTAATTTTTTTCTTTCGCTGATCCTGTTTGATAATCTTGCCTTTTACTTTAGCTGCTTTGGCTGTTTTTCCTTTGGCAGTTAGCTTTTTAACTCTTTTTTGCTTCAATTTCCTGAAAAGTCCCAAACGGCCAAACAAGCCAAGCCCACCAAAATCTATTACCCCAAAACCTTCTATTTCCCATAAATCGGAATCAAGACCGGAAAGGGGTGTTTTCAATTGGGTTTTTTCCTGTACTGCCAAAATATCAAGTATTTCGCTTTCTTCTTTGGAGCTTAACCCATTGATAGCCCTTTGAAGCATATTTTGGAATATGTAAGGGTTTTTGTAGGTTGCGCTTAACATTTTAGGGTTGCGCTTGGCTACTTTAAGGGTATCGGCTAAATATCCAATTATATCCTGATCTCCATCTTCGCCCAATTCGCCAAATCCGCTAAAATGTGCGCCTGAGAGCAAACCTTCCATGATTTCTTCTACATCGTAACTTTCTTCATCCATTGGTATTTCTGTATCTTCTGTGTATTGTTCTGGCTCTTCGGAATAGCTTTCAGGCTCAAAATAGGATTCTTGTTCTACATAGCTTTCTGGCTCAACATAGCTTTCAGGCTCAACATAGTTTTCTGGCTCTTCGGAATAGCTTTCAGGCTCAACATAGGATTCTTGTTCTACATAGCTTTCTGGCTCAACATAGCTTTCAGTTTCAACATAGCTTTGTTCCTGATCCTGTATCGGTTCAACTATTGGCACAATTGGTTGCTTTACAACTGGCAGTAGAATAGGTCTTTGAATTGGTGTTGGTACAACTTGTACTGGCCTTTGTATTGGCCTTGTAACTGTTTGCCTTACTATTGGTGCAGGTGCAGCTTTTTTGGGAGGTGTAAAAGTTGGCAATATTTGTATTGGTGCAGGCCTGTTTATTATTGGCCTTGCCAATATGGGTGCAATTGCCGGATTTGCTTTGTTTAACATTTGAACCGTACGGTTTACTTTGTTTACTACCTTTTCAGCCTTTTTTGTATTGCCCTTTGCAACTGCTCTTTGAACTTTCTTTTCTGCTTTTGCAACTATCTTTTCAGTCCTTGCGGCTACCTTATTTTGAAGCTTTTGAACCTTTGCCGTATTGCCTTTTGCAACTGCCTTTTGAATCCTTTTTTCTGCAATTTTGTTTTTAAGCTTTCTCAATAAGCCCAAACGTCCGAAAAATCCCAGGTTTCCTACATTAAAGTACCTGTCGCCATTTACAGTCCGGTAACTTAAGCCAGATAGTTCCTGGGTATTCGGGTTTTCATCATAATACCAGCTATTGTCCGCACCAAAACCAGAAATGGCCTTGGCATTGGTTATAAATTGTTTTTCTTGCTTTGCAAGTATATCGAGTATTTCGCTTTCTTCTTGTGTGTTTAGCCCTGCAATTGCCCTTTTGAGCATGTTTTCAAAAACATAGGGCTGTTTATAGGTTTTACTTACCAGGTCTGGCCGCTTTTGTGCAAGTTTTAATGTGTTTTTCAAATAGCCCTCTATTGCTTGATCCAAACTGTCCAAGCTTCCCAAGCCCGAAAAATTGGAGCCGTTCAATAAGCTGCTTGCCAATGATATTGATTCTTGATCGCCTAATCCCGACAATCCGTTTACAGATTGAAGATATACAGGAATTCCGGCCATTCCTTCGGTACTGCCTATAAATGTTTTTTGCATTTTATATGGTTTTTCTTTGTTAAACCCGATGTAAACCGGATCAATAATTATTTCCTTGCTTTTACCAGGGACTACACAATAAACATGACTGTACTTTACGCCATCATAGCTTGTTATTCTCAATCCCCAGGGCAAACCTAGTGCCTTCAGGAATGAACATGCCATGATTGCCATATCATCGCAATCAATTGGGTAATCATCTGTTTTCCCTGGGTTTTGTCTGGCCATTACCTGTCCATGATAGTAGACGGCTGCCGGAGTATGAAGGATTTCTCCTGGCTCAAGATTATATTTAATGTGGTTATAAATAAAATCGAATATCTTTTTTGAGGTATCGTTTATGTTCATGCCTCTTACAAGGTGTTTGGCCTTGTTTACTTCTTTGTAGTTTTTATTGATAACGTCCATCATCAACGTTACGGTTTCCTCTACACCTGCATCACTATGCACCATTTTAACCTTTAGTTTTCCGGTTTCGGGTGCATCAAAATATTTATCGTATTGAGGGCATGGCTCAATAATGCGATCTATTGCCGATATGGGAGAATAACCTAGCATAATTAACCTAATGGGAATGATTTAGTAAATGGAGTGCCGTTCATGTTGCCCGTAAACTGTGCATTTAACAGCTTGAAAAATGCAGCCTGGTTTTTTGAAACAATTTCTTTTGCGTTGGCAATATTGGTAAGTGTTACGCCTTTTAATAGGGCTGCAAGCATGTTTTTAATGGTAAACCAATTACTTAACAAGTTGATGCTAAAATCAAATCTTGGTAAAACTGATTGAGCCATTGGCATAATTGACATACTTGGGACATTGTAATCGCTCCTGGCAATCTGTGATCCATTATAGAAAACCTGTATTAAAGGGTTTGTAATTGTAATTCCAAGATTGGAAGGGTTAAGTATGGTTATTTCTAATGAGAACCTTATTTCTGTGGCCGTATGAAACCTGAAATTTTTAACCGCAAACTTATAATCAAAAGACTTTGATAATACGCTTACATTTTGCGCTTTGCTAAATAGGAATAAAGCCCCTGCCGCTATTGCTGCTATTAGTAGTGGATTCATATTACTTATAATGATAAATGAATTTTGATTTTTTGCCGTTTTTCACTTCTTGAATTCTACGGCCTCTGGTGTGCTTTCGGTTGTTATGTCTTCTTGAACTCCAAGGATTGTAGTTCATTCTATTAAAAAAATCAGAAATAAACATATTTATCGCTTTAAATTTTAACTCTCTGGAATATTTTCGAGTAGCAAAATTGATTTTTGGGCTAAATATGCTTGTTTTATTTTCTGCTTTTTGTAGCAATAAAGGGCATTACAGTACATTAAAGGCTGTTTGATTCCAGTTTTATTAGTCTGGACGGCCTAAAAATTCAAAAATGATGTGGATTTGCTTTGGGGTAAGGATTTTATTGTACTTGAAGTAACCTGCCTGAGACAGTAAAAGGAATAGCATACCTGTATTGAGGTAGTTATTAAGGGTTGTTTTGGAAAATTCGTAAAGTTTTGCTAATTCTTTTTTGCTCTTAACCTTCATTTTCTGGGTTTCCAAAATGTTTGTAAATGATTGCGATCTGTTTTGGGGTGAAAATCCTTTGGTAAGGATTATAATCAGCAGTTTCCTTTAACTCAGTCATCAAATCTTTGCTAGTATTCATTTTTCGGACTAAGAATTTATAAGACCAACCATATTTATTGGCCAGAGTGGTTTTGTTTATTGATTTTACCATAAACTTTTAAATTAAAATTACCGTGTAATGCAAATTTAAAAGTTTAATGGATTGGTTTTTTGAATTGTTAGTAAATTAATGGGAAGGTCTATTGATCTAGTTGTTTTATTTCTTTTTTCATAAACTTTACATATTGGCCAAACATAAAATTATATAAAGGCTGCATATCTTCTTGTTTGCGAGTTGATTCAATTGCGGCAATATATTTTAATTTATCGTTTGGCAAAACAACTGAAAGGGGCAAATTAAAGTAAGCCTGTACAAAATTCATCAATAGCCTTGCAGTTCTTCCGTTGCCATCTCCAAAAGGATGAATACTTACTAAATCATAGTGTGTTTTAAATGCCAACTCGCATTTTTGTTTAAATGTTTTTGCAGCCTTTAACCCTGCATTTAATTCATTGCAAAGTTTATCCATTAAACCAGGTACTTTTTTGTAATCAGGGAAATATCTATTACCTGCCCTAATTACACTTAATCTAAATTCACCATTAGAACTATTATAAGTGCCAATAATCGTGTTTGTTATTGCCCCAGTATTTTTCATGACATGGGAGGCTATTTGCTGGATGATTTTAACACTTAATTTGCTCTTTTGCTTTGCCAAATCCATTGTAAAAAGTAAAGCCTGGTAATGATCAAAAACCATTTGATGGTGTTCAAAAGGCTTATTGTTTGCAGTTTTTCCAAGTTCAAGCAGATTTATTACCTGTGATTCAGTTAAAGTACTTCCCTCTATTGATGTAGAATGATGAGTAATTGAATAATAGGAATATTTTTTATAATCAAACATTCCTTTCGACAAGGTTTTATATTGCCTGGTAAGTTTTTCTATTTCTTTAATTTCCATGAGGTTTGTATTATTAAACAAAAATACTAAAAATTATAACACACGCTAAACCGCCATTGAAACGGGCGGTTAGCTATCTGTTATAATTTGTTACAATTCATACCCTTCTAAATCTTTATAGCAAGCAATCATTTCAATTGTATCACCTATTGAAATTGCATTTTCTGAATTTACAATGCTTTGCTTCATCATTGTTGCGGCAAACATGCCAGCATTTTTGGGCAAAGATTCATATACTTTTACTATTTCACGAACCCTATTCATTTGCCGTTGTAATCCTTCAGTTAAGTTTTCCATAATCTATAATAATTTAGTTAATAATTTATAATTTATGGGTGTTTTAAACAAGGGTGTCCAAACTGCTTGATTATCAATACCTATGATATGGACACCCTAAAACAAGGGTGTCCAATGTGTCTAATAATCAAATATATAAAAACCGACACCCTTGCAAAGGGTGTACATATATACCGACACCCTTGTACACCCTTTACAAGGGTGTCGGTAGTATATCTTATTGATATTAAACTACATTGGACACCCCGACACCCTAGATGCGTTTTTTTGCTAAAAGACATTTTTACTACTTTTATTTTTTTATATATAATTAATTAAATTTTAATAAAAAAGAAAATAATAAAGGATTAAAAAAATATGAAAAGAATTGTGGGCTTGCGGAAAAAAAAGAAATAGCCGCCCGGCAAACTAAAAGTTTAGTTATAGATTTATTTTACCCAAAATCCCCTCTTGTTAATCCTTTTACCCTTATTGTAACCTTTTGCTGCAAGCAACATTCCTATTTCAATAGCAGTTGATAAAATTTTTATGCCCTTTTGCTCTAATTCAATAATCATTTCGGAAGCACTCAACAAACGGCCTTTTTCAATTTCAGTAGGTTTAAAATAACGCAAAATAGA
>JFJP01042300.1_pt1 | contig 14325 bp, 10 predicted proteins | sample 431651 | NCBI WGS metagenome assembly JFJP01 (sample SAMN02602958, study PRJNA72255) | Microbial mat metagenome, whole genome shotgun sequencing project. | biome: fresh water; feature: sink hole; material: water; isolation source: purple microbial (photo- and chemosynthetic) mats found in... | reverse complement strand
CAACGTTCGACTTGCATGTGTTAAGCATACCGCTAGCGTTCATTCTGAGCCAGGATCAAACTCGTTGTTTGTTGTAAGCCTCGTCGTCGTTTAGCACTGTGGTGTGCGGCCCCTCTAGAGACTCTAGGTGACTAAACACAAATTGTGTCATGCGTGCTTGGCACGACCGGAGTGGTCATCTAGAGACCTCTAGATGAGTTTACCTGTCATCAAATAGTCCGTCAGTGGCCTTGCTCGCACAAGTGAGTTACCATATTTAGTGACTTTCCATTTTGCTGCATGGGGCTAAGTCTCGCAACGCTTTGCTTGTGCGTCCGGACATACATAGTTGCCGGGTGGTGGACTTAGACACAGATCGACCACCAGTGCCCCGGGGCGAAGTATCATCATTTAAAGCCCCAGATGGCTGTCATTGCTGCCATTACCGATTATGAGGCGTTGCACCGCTCCAAAGCAGTGAGGGACAGGCGTCAGTACCGGAACGACCCCGACTCTAGGTGTCTCCCTCGCCGAGGTCGACCGACTAGTTGGGCCTCAATCGTAACGTCTATAACGTATAGTAGCGACCGTGATCACCGTAGATGATATCGTGGTATAGGCGACAGTGTGCGAGCTTGGCGGCCTAGCCAGCCAGCACGCGAGACAGACCAGTCCGTAGATGCGGCTTGCGTGGTCTGGCCGCCTAGTGCCTAGACTGTTGACCATGTATAAGACACAGAATCGGTGCTGCAACACACACCCTGTTGCTGCCCACACATGCGTAGTTAGGACCGGAAAGAGCAACGTATGCGTTGCATAGCGGAATCATATAGGCCGTAGCGCTAGGTGTCTATAAGTCCTCTAGAGGGACGACCTCTAGAGGGAGGGACCTAAATAGGGACCGGGGCACTAAGTGGTATTACAGGACGACAACAGACTACTGTACCGCTTTTATGGCGCCTCGCTCATAGAATATAGGGGAAAAAACGAGCGGTCCGAGCGAAGACACGAGGCTGCTATAATAGGGGTCCTATATTGCAGCGTGTGTGCACTGGGCTATGTCCTATATTGCGCGTTAGTACCCATATTTTATTATATGCGGGGAGGGGACATACATACAGACATACAGGCATACAGACATACATAGTGCTATTGGGCTAACCACCGGGACATATATATGCGTTAGGTCGACCGTCTCCTCTCGTCGACCCAGCGCCTGCAGGCCAGCGGCTTGCTTTACAGACAGCCCGTCCATATTCTAGAGGGTCGACGTTAGGAGACGGCTCTAGGACCGTTGCTGGATTACGCAACAGACCTGTGTTCAAAGTGGTCTGTGTCCTTGCGTCGGACCGTAATCAAGACGGACATGAAGCGTCATCCTGTCAAGAAACGTAGCCGCTAGGCCGAGAACAGGCTATATACCACACCGTATGCCTACAGTGTTGGCTATATAATCGAGGCGAGACAGTGGCCCGCTCCTTCGGACTATTTGGACTGTCATAATGATTACGGTTACTTGTCTAGGAGACGCTCTTGCTCTAAGAGCGAAGCGAAGCTCGCTTGATGAGCGAGCGATGATAGCGAGCGACATAGCGGAGCTTCGCTTCCCTTCTAGAATAGGGGAGCGAACGAAGTGAAGCGTAGTTGTGTGATAGCTCGCAGTGGTCGGAGCGAAGCAGCAACAGTCGTTCGCGACCGGACAGCCCACCAACGCGGCGGGGTCCATCCGGGACTACGTAAGTCCATGCCAGGGACCTAGGACCACGTGTTTCCTGAAGGTCCGTCCGTTCGTCCTCACTTCGTTCGGACCCTCTATTTGGACCCACGCTGACTAGCGCACCACAGTCATCAGCCTAGGCCGTATGACTGGCCGCTCCATTACTAACCGTTACGGCTAGAGGGATTCGAACCCACAAAGTCAAAGACCGTCACATCCTAAGTGTGGTGCGTTTACCAATTTCGCCATAGCCGTGAATGTCCTATTATAGTCCGCTAAACACCACCCAGTGTGTCGGACTGTGTCGGGCCAAGTGCTGTCCCGTGGTCTAGAGTGTCCTTCCGACCTAGCTTTGCTCAAACCGAGCGGCAGTACGTGCTGTACTGTGCTATCCGGCCATATGTGGACCGGTGCCTACTCCACCCGAGCCATCCACAGTGTGCGAGCTTGACCAAGACATAGCGAACATCATATATGTGTCGGTCTGTGGGAAGGACGGACAAACTGGACGGCGTAGTAGGCGCCTTGCTTCCTTCCTTCGCCACAGTCCAGCCGCTAGCACAGTCGTCTATTTCCGACTAAGGATAGACACATGGACGGCTTGGCCGCGTTGACAGTGTCTCTTCGTACCGTACGGCCGCTACCTTACTGGTGGTCGTCGCGTCCCTATCCGCTGACCTGTCCTCGCTTCGCTCGGACCATAAGGGTCAAAGCATGATTGTGCCTATCCTAGGCACGACCGAACACACGGTCGCCCTGCCGAGGGGGACAACGCTAACGCTCGCACACGCGCTGTGCCGCTACCTCTAGAGGGACGACCTCTATCTATAGGGACCACATCATTATAGAGCGACGAGCTCACGTACACTGGGCCGAAGGCACTGTATCAAGTCGTAGTCTTTGGTGTGCTTCGCACCGTTGCATATGTCCGACATGACTATTACCCTACATGTGTGCTTTGGTTAGCGCCTTCGCCCACATACCCAACCAAGCCCATATGGTTCAAGCGAAGCGAGAACGGGCACCGCTACGGAAGTGCCTTTGCCGAGCACCTACTTCCCTTCGCTACGCTACGGGACCGCACTACAGCCAAAGGGTGGCTTTTAGCCCCTGTGGGGCTAAATAATAGTATAATAGGGGACGAGAACGAAATAACACGACCAAGCAAAGACTACAGAGAGCACAGCCCGACATGCTAAAGAAGGCGCCCGAAGCCGTGCTCCCTACGGCACAGCAAGGGAACGAAGGACTAGGAACTAGGACGATAAGGCAGGACGAAGGCGCTCCCTTTGAAGCAACAGCGTGGTGACGGCATAATGGCAAAAGCCGGGGTTTTTTTGTAGGGAGTGCAAATAAGCCAAACGACGGATGTGCAGCGCGCTTGCCCTTTAGAAAACGCACGGACGCGACACGGTATTACGTACGCCGACCTAGCTGCCTATAAAAGAGACGTATGCCTCGGGCTACGTATGCATATGCATACAAAGCATACTAGCATAAGGCGAGTATGCTAAAGGTACGTATGCTTCGAGCAACAAAGGCATATGCATACAAGGCATAAGGCCAGTATGCTTCGGGCAGCATAAGCGAATGCATACGCATAAGGCTAGCAGGAGCAGCATGGCTTTTCACGGACGCGACATAGCATAACGTTTCTTTATGAAACGCCACCGACAAGACGAAGGCGAGAGAAAGGTGCGCAGAGTGGAATTAGGAAAGAGATCGAGTCGTACCACGAGGCGAGAGCTGTGGGCTGGCCGGAAGCGGTGGTCCCTGGTAAAACACCTGTGTGCGTCTAGCTTTCCTCTTTGCAAACACCTGTGTGTGCGTCTGCTCCATTCAATGCCTTGACGGCTTTGTACGCCACGGCACTAGCAGCTACAGCAACAGCAGCCACAGTGACAGCAGCTGCAAGGACAACGGCACTAGCAGCTACAGCAAGAGCAGCCGCAGCAACAGCGGCACTAGCCGCTACAGCAACAGCAGCCACAGTGACAGCAGCTGCAAGGACCACGCAAGCCAGGTTAGCTACAGCAACAGCAGCCGAAGCAACAGCGGCACTGCAACGGCAACGTGAAAGCGGAACGCCTAACCGTTGCTATGCTCTTTAGCGTAAGACATCCTGTAGCACTTCTTCACGATACCTCCAAGTTTACGTAGTCCGGTTTCATCGTGTTCGCCACTTTGCCGGTCAAACAAGCGTGGCTTTTAGTCCTTGTCTGCTTTGAGCTACGGCAGCGCTTTATCGATCTTCGATGCAAGGGCTGGGTCCGGAAAGTATCGGTAATAGCGCTCTGTGGTGGAAGACGCACGATGGCCCATTAGCTTCGTTACCGCAGGCATCGGGAAATCTGCAGACTCATTGAAGAGAGATGTGATAAAATTCACGCGAAAACAATGCGTCGTTATCCGCGGAGACTGCCCCACTTTATCACAAACATACTTGAGGTAGCCATTCAACGACGTGACCCAATCTCGTTTTGCCTTTAAGCAGCCGCGTGTTTCCCCTTTGACAGAGGCCCCTAAGCAAAAGGTGCCGTCTTTCCTTGCAGATAGCTGCAATGTAGACAGATCCGACAAATGCTCGACAAAAACTTAGTACATGCACAAGACTCTCTGGGACCAACACCTTGCGAAAACAACCTGTCTTTGGTTGCATGACGTCCATCTCTTTGGCATGGCCCTCCCTTATCCTTAGAAGGTCGCTAAGGCTTACTAAGGCTGCTTCACTGGCCCGCAAACCAAAAAAGCGTAACTTAGTCATACTAAGACGAGACCGCGACCACAAGGCTGCTGAAAAACCTGAGCCTTGACGTGATACCCTTAGGGCCGCCTCATAAAAGGACTTGCTTGCCGGCACTCGGAGTTGACGCGACTGGCGCCGTACGCGAGCCCCGAGTGCTACACGTAGCTACGACACTTGTACTTTTGTCTAATAACTGCTGTGTTTTGATTTGATTTGCTATTTCGACCGCAAACTGCTTTAAGTTTGACTGGCTCACTAGGGCACGATACTCCGATATAGCGACTTCTTTCTGGATCTCATTTATAATGGCTTTATTTTGACTCATTGTTTTTGATACAGTTCCTTTTTTGAGCTTTGATATTGCCCACTTTTCAATGTAGGCAATAAGCTATAAGGGTTCTACAGGCGGGGACCACTTGTTTACGAGGGGACGGAACCACAGGCAGGGGCAACAGCCCCAGGACCGGATGCCACGACGCCGCCGCCCCGCAGCACACACTAGGACCGGACTGCTTGGCGGAACCCTACGAGTAAACGCTAGCGGCGAGTTACCCGTCTAGGGCGCAAACGTGGCAACGCCGCTTCACACCCGACCGGCTGCAAAAGCGCAACGCACACCGTCAGTGGCACAAGGCACATGCCACCATGCCCTCTTTTTGTGCGAGAGCCCACGAAATTAGAAGTGCCTTGGCCTAACACTTACTACCAACACGGTGAACCGCTCTACATACGAACCCTACAGACGCTCCAGGCCGACTGCTCCTTTTAAAACGCAACGACCACTATGTGTTTTAGCCCGATACCTTTGATGACAGCAAGCCGACGGTGACGACTGGTCTGCGAGCTCGAGGCGTGACACTTCAAACTTTTGCCTGCCCACATACAGAAAGCCCGCGTTTAGTGGCTACCCTAAAGGACTGCCGACATTACAAATTTCGCCCTGGCTGGTCTACCTGCAAGAAAAGCGAAGCCACGCACGCCAGCCACGTCCCACCAGACGGCCGCTGCTCTTATCGCACGCATGAGCGAGCACCGACCCGCTAGTGCCTTGGCCAAGCACTGACTCCCCTGCCTTCGCGATGGAACCCCTCTACAGACGATGGCTGCCCTTATACGTTCCAGCCTGGCTGCCCACATTAATTGGGAACTGCCTGCTGCGGAGCCCAAGACTGCGACGACAGCATGCCGATGCTGCGCAGATACCGCCCGCCGCAGCCCTTGCTTGCTGCTACGGTGGCTGCTACGGAGGGGCTGCTACAGCTCCATTTTAGCAGGACGTCTCTGTCGCAGCCCCTGGGTCGGACGCTTGAGGATAACCAACCTATTTGAGGTTGCGCCGTCGCTACGCCCAATCTGGCCAACAAGCCAATAGGACACACGCAAGTGCCCCTGTGAACCCACGATTGGCACGAGAACGACGGACGAAGGACTTGCCCCCCTTTGCCTTAAGGGACGGTGCTTGGGGCTCAACGGGACGAGACTAGAGGCGAAGCAGGGCGACTGCTAGCTGCCACAATCTTCTTAGGACGGATGAGGTGAAGCCGGGCGACTGCCCTAAGCGCCAACCTGTACAGTACGGACGCGGGGCGGCACCTCCTGAGCTATAGGCGGGGAAACGTACGGGAGCATGGGGCGAAGCCGGGCGACTGCCCTAAGCGCCTACAGGCGCAGTACGAGTAAGTGTCAGCGTGCATGGGCACGAGGCGAGGCCGGGCGACTGCCCTAAGCGCCAACCAGTACGGTACAAGGGGCGGTGCCCGGAAGCAGCGGTACGGGGCTAGGCTCCGAGTACGGGACGCTCCCCGCGGCGACAGGCAGCACACAACGAGTGCACGAGGCGAAGCCGGGCGACTGCCCGGAAGCGCCAACCAGCACGGGACGAGGAAGTGCCTGCTCCCTTGTCAGCAGCGCTGTAAGCAACGCTGTCAGCAACGTTGTCAGCGACGAGGCCAGCAGCCGATGCTACGGCCATGTCAGCAACGTCAGCAACGCAGTCAGCAACGCTGTCAGCGACGCAGTCAGCGACCCTAGCAGCAGGCTGCGAGGACGGGCGACTGCCCGGCAGCGCGGACCGGCTTACTTGCGGCAGACCCACGAAAGAGGCACGTGGCGAGGCCAGAAGACGAAAGGCGACCCTCTACGCACGAACAAGCAAGCCCAATTGTTCGCGCGCGAACTAGCAACCTTCGCCCATGCCACCATGGCGGAACTGGGACCTGACTAAGGGCGAGCTCCCACAAGCGAAGCCCGGACCCTGCCTATACCTGCAGAGGACCCAAAGAAGGGCGAGCCCCCAATGGCGATGCCCGCAACCAGCCTGCGGCGCCCGCCCTACGGGCGGGAGCCTATGCTCTCGGATACAGCGACTCTGGCGAAGCGAAGCAGCTGGTTTACAAAGGCGACGTGAGCCACAGGGGCGAGCCACCCGAGAGCGACTGGCGAAGCCGGAGCACTCACAGCGAGAACCACTCCCAGCCTGCGGGGCGCTCGCCCTAAGGGCAAGAGCCTGTTAGCTACAGCTCCACACGCCGACCGGGCGGCGGGGAAAGCGGGGAAAGCACGGGACCTGCCTGCTGGCGCCCGCCCTACGGGCGGGAGCCTATGCTCATGACAACAGCGACAGCGGCGAAGCTACAGAGCTGGTTTACAAAGGGGACGTTATTAGCCACAGGGGCGAGTGCCCCCGAGAGCGACTGGCGAAGCCAGAGCCCTCAAAACGAGCCCAATGCGTTGCACTTCACGTGCCGCCTGCCGACAAACAGAACGACAGCGGCGGACGAGCAGCTCTCTTAGGTAGCCAGCGACATGGCTCTTAACACGACAACCAGCGCAAGCCTGCCAGCAAGACGAGGACACGCACGCCACCTCCCTGCAAACGGACATGAGTCAATGCAGCATGCTGCATTATGCTTTCAGCGTGCTGTATGCCTTATGCTGTATGCCGTATGCTGTATGCCGTATGCAGCATTATGTTGCTGTATGCCGCCTGCTGTATGCAGCATTATGCTTGCCGTATGCCGTATGCTGTAGACTGCGTGCTGCATCGGCGGCGGACGCTGTTAGTACACTATGCTGCCTTGCCACACTACACTCGTTGTTGAGATATAGAACTCCTGCGCACAAGCCCCCTTTTCTTTACCGGATTTAACGAATGGTTTCTTTCCTGGTTCTCGCAGCCGAACCTCTTATTACTATAAGAGCTTACAGCTCTATAACACTTTTTACAGGTGCCTTTCTAGTTAACTGCGTATAGCACTCACCCCTAGTAGCCCGTTGCTCACTCTTTACGTGAGCTTCTACGGCATCCACAACAGGACGGATGCCCTTTATCCTTAAGGCTTCCAGGTATAGGCCCTCGTCTATTTCTAAAGCAGGGTCGACCCCCACGTCCGAGTTGACTACGTATAATACTTCCTTATAAACCTTCTTTATTCGCCTTTTTACACCCTTACGCTTACGTTTACATAGTACTTTTACATGGTAACGTGGGCAGTACAATGGTTGACCATGCTCCTTCCACCAGTCTCTACGCGTTTGTCTTCTTGCTAGTGGAAGCAGCCTTGACCAGGCTTCTTCGCTTTCTAATAGTTTCCTTAGCTCCTCTTGGCTCGGATAACCGGCCCTGTCTTCTCGGCTGTCCCAGCTTTTATGTGCACTCTTCATAAGGCTATTATTTAGAGCCACTGCGGTCGCGCTTTGCCCTCTCGACAAAAAGCCGTGGCTTCTTGGTCGCTGCTTTACTACTGCCCTCCCATATAAAGCCAGTACTTTTCAAGGCACTACTTTCCGGATCGGTCAAACACTTCTTCGTTTCGCTATCCTTAGATTTATTATCGCCTCTTAGGAACCCCAAGGCCTCGGCACGAATCTCTACAGCCGAGGCTACGCTGGCAGCCCGTTATTATAGCCATCGGCGCTATTAAGTCACGACTGCTACCCCAGTAACGGCCCACATTTGAAGAGCCCCGAGGTTTCTCTTTTTGATCCAATTTACGAGCATATTTTTCAGCTATTTCATGACCTAACTCGGTTCCAAAAAAGTACCGAACCTGAGTACCCGCCCGCAGGTGCTTCTTGTTCCCACTACCTACTATATGGTACCACAACGGCCCTATATACGTTACCCCGGGCACAGGGCATGTGGTAATCAAATGAATATGCGGCGCTCCACGGCTTTGGAACTCAAGCCACCACAAGTAACGTATCCCAGGGTAATCTCTTCGAAGATGCGTCAGCAGTGTGTTCAGGTGTTTCTTCACAGCGCGACCATCTCGTGAATACTTATATGGATATGTCAGCGTGATCAAGCAAGTCCACACACAGAGCGCGTTACGTATCTTGAACGCCGATCACGTGAAGACTTCGTAAACTTCTTTATTGGTTGGCGCGAACCCCCTGGTTTAGCGGCTAATTGGTCTTCCTCCGGTGATACCTTAGTTAACGAGTCTAACTGAGTTAGATAAAGGCTGGAGACCGAGATTCCAACAAGCCACGCCCCTTTACCTCCTTTCCCACGGGTTCTCCCCCTTGCTCAGGGAAACCGTCATCTGAAGGCCACGAGAACTCCATATCTTTGGCATGGATCCTTAGTTGCACTAACCGGGCACCTTGGCCCTGGCAAGATTCCACAGAAAAAGCTGCCTTCTGCGGCTTCGAGTCTACCTGCGATAAAAACGCACTTAATGGGCTGTTACTAGTGTCCTGCATTTTTGGCGGTTATATCTACTTTTTTGCGGATGAACGGGTACGGCCTGACCCGTTCAAAGAATAACACGTGTACAAATACTGTCTATACATTTTATGTCTCTGTCTTAGGTTTTTTGCCGGGGTCCAAGCTAGTCGTAGCAGCCTCTTCCGTCTCCAGGGCTGGGCGCGGCCACGCTAACGACCTCCCCTTTAGCTTCTAGGCTTTCGGCCCCTTATCTACCACGACACGAGAAAAACAGGGGCAGCAACTGCAAACGGCACAGCAGCCGCAAGCGGCATGGCAGCCGCGCTTAGAGCGGCAGCCGCCCTTAGAGCTTAGAGCAGCAGCTGTATGCGGCACTACAGCACATACGCCACATGCAGCATCGCCGCACATGCAGCAGTGCTACACATGCAGCAGTGCTGCAGCCTGCAGCACAGCACGAGCTTATATAGCAGCTGCTGCGTGCTGCGCTTCAGAGGCAAGCGAAACGGTACGGGCACGCCCTACTTGCCTGCCCACGGAGCAGCAACAGAAGTAAGGGACTAATAAAGCCTCGGGTGTCGTCCGTCTCGCGCCGTAGGGAACTGCCGACAAGCGAGGCTCGCTCTTTGCCGGGGGTGGTGGCGCGTTACCCTTCACATATAGTAAAAAGTATGCAGCTACGCAAAACACAATACGACCAGGCTAAAGGCATGCTCTCTCGCTGCGGTCGTTGGCTTGTCTATGAATGGTCAGGAAAAGCAGCAACCTGCAGCTGCCGCTAAGCGCCCCGCTGGGCTGCGGAGAACACTGCTTCGCAAGTGCCTTGGCCAAGCACCGACTTCCCAGAGCTGCGCTCCGGGATTGCTCTACGGCCTTTGGCCGGCGCCCCACGGAAAACCTTGAGCTTCACTGCCTGGCTTACAAGGTCGCCCTCCCCTAAGGCTTCTTTACCACGACACGTCAACCACGGAGGCCGATACAGCGACGACAACAGCGGCAGCGAAGAAAGCGGCAGCGGCACGCTGCACGCAGCACACATGCAGCAACAGCCTGCTGCAAAGCGGCAGCCCAAGGGACGAGACGGGGCGAGACGAGCACGCTCCTTTGGGCTCGCTACGGAGCTACAAGATGGGCCAGGGCAAGGAACGGCCCTGGCTTAAACAGAACGAACTAGGGCCCCAAAGGAGCAACGACGTGGCGGCGTATGACGAACCGAGCTGCGCAGGGAGCGCAAAGAGAGCGACGCATGAAAGAGAGGCCTCCCAGGTACTCTGTCCACTCTTCGAGGCTTATGATGTCGCTCTCAGCGAAACTACGCTCGCTCGCCTGGCTTTCGCGACCGGCACCATATGCGTCCGACAAGCTATGAAGATAGACCCGACTGTCGTTAGCTGCACGACGAAGCCGTGACACCGGTGCCCGCAGCGCCGTCTCGAATTACTCTTCGGATAGGTTACGCCAAACACGGTCACCGTAAGACGACTGCGTACCGGTATTACCACGCTTGTTGCGAAGCCCCTCCTGGGACGGGAGGAGCCCCTAGGCACTCCTTACTACTTGTTTAGATATAGCAAGGTAGCAGAACAAGCCCCCTATTATAGTTCGCTAAGCGAACGAGCTCCGCTACGGAAGTGCCTTGGCCAAGCACCGGCTTCCCTTCGCTTCGCTACGGGTTCGCTCTACGGCCAAAGGCCGGCGCCCCACGGCCCCAAAGCCCTTTAGCTTCACTGCCTGGTTTACAAGGCCTTCCTAAGGACAGCCCCGACAGCGAAAGCACGGCCTGCGCCCTTCGACGCATAGGCCTTGCCTGCGAGGCGGACGCCCGTAGGGCGAACGACCGCCTTTAGCTACACGTGCGTGCCGACAGGCACGGACGACCCCGCCAAACCAGCTCCCCCCTTTACTAAAAGCGCACGTTCCGCGACCGTGCCACAGCACGACGCTGCATACCCTGCGGCTACTATAGCCAGGGCAAGCAGCTACAAGCGTCCACCAGCACGTCCAAGTGCTTGTCATCATCTTTCGAGTGCCATTATCCGTACGCTCCGACTAAAGCATGCTGTTTGGCCTTTCCTTTCAGTACGATATTCATGCTGCACGCTGTGCTGCACTATACTGCACAAGAAAGCTGTACTGCAACAGACAGTGCTGCATGCTGCCTCTTGCCCATGCTGCTCCACTGCGTGATCGCTGCAAGCCCGCGCCCCCTCGGGCGAGGGGTCTCACGGATGGTTGTTAAAAAAACAAAAGGCGACTAAGGATGCTCAAAGTGCCGATCCAAGGGTTTTTATGTAGTGTGCTTGGTCCGAAGGACACCACCAGGCGGGTGGTCGACGTTCGGGAATATGCAGGGTGATCGGCTCGGGAGGTGCAGGTGGCTTTACGGGCAAGAGAGGGTTTAGTGGTATGAGTAGCGGTTGCGCTTCCTCGATTGGATCTACAGGCGCGCGTAGGTCTACATACCGGGTTGCCCGCCAAAACTTAGTATATCTAGCCTTGGAGCAATAATCTCTTCAAGATAGTCATATGGTTCCGGGTGAAGCTTCTCCCAAGTGAAGCCACCCCTACGTACCTCACCACAAAGGGATCGAATCGTTCTCTGTCGAATCGTCCTCTAGAGAAATGGTAGAATCGTTCTCTATAGAACAGTATTGATATGCTCGATAATGTTGAAAGATAAGGCCGTGAAGATTTGTGTTCCACCCCCAGGCATCCCCTAAACCAAACGCAATGGTCAAGCAAAACAAGGGCGCTTGGTAACTTCCAAAATCCCCCCAGATAAGGTAGTATGCAAAGGAATAATCAGGGTCCACCTGCAACAAACGCTCAATGTAGGCGGTCCCTAACCACCGATTCCACAACCTGAAAGACGTGCCGGTCTGTATAATAAAGGGGACCTAGCACCGGATCGACTCCTTTTACTATGTCAAAGTCAAGCAATTCAAACTGCTGTAATTCGAGAGCTCCAGCGTGCCATCCAAGAGTTCGTCCGTATCAACAAGAGGAAGGGCTTCGGGGATCGATTTTGCGAGAGCGGGGGGTGGAACACAAATCTATAACCTCTACGGGGTTCAAAATGGCTGCTCTAGGATACCACCAGTCCACATAGTGGGTAAAGGCGCAGACGCCGGCTACTATAATCCCGAAAGCTGCAAAGGCGCAAACAGACGCAGAGTTTTCCATCGTATTGTGTTTTTTGATGTGCTGTACGTTTTGAGCTTGACAAGCAAGCTAGACCTGGTTGTTTCTCCTAACATAGCCCCCCCTTTTTCTAAGGGCGCTACTGCTTCGGTTGTAATCAAGGTCCAGCGTACGTCCGGACACCACGCATCGCTTGTGATGGCCTAGCCCGCTTGCTTCATGGGCAGGACCACGTGTTTTTCGGATCACTATAGTGATTGATTCACGCGACCCCCAGTGGCCTCCACCTCCCAGCGTCATGTATAGGCGTAGTATAGGTGTCGCTGTGCGTTGTAGCGATCCGACCGATCGACGTTATACGGTCATATAGGCATTAGGCAAGTGTGCGAGGCTGTCTGTACGTGTCCATACAGGGTCGGACCTATTATAGTGGACTTCTCAAAGCAACGCCCTAAACAAATGTGGTGCCCCACAGTCGCCGACCACCAGTCTCGGACCGGTCTATCGGCCTTGCAGCGGTCGACGAGACTGGTGGTCGCTACGCACCGAGTGGTCTATATAGGGGACGACTTTGCTATAAGTACACCACATTTGTTCGCCAAGTCTTGGGTATAGCAGGGCTTGAACCTGCGACCATTAGGTTAAAAGCCCAATGCTCTACCAACTGAGCTATACACCCCAATACGGACCGTAATGCACAGCGCGCGGCACTGGCATGTGGTGGTCTGTCCATGTCACCTATACAGAACGGTCCGGGACCTCTTAGAGCATCGGACGACCTCTAGAGATAGGGACCACCTGATCCGCCTATACGTAAGGACAGTAAGCAGCCTCGTCCTATCCGTACCACCGTGGTCGGAACGACACTAGGGCATGGACACTGCCACAACGGATTGTAGCGGGCCGCTCAAAACGTGGTAAGCACAGTTAGCACTTTTGGTAGCCTATATGACCGTCGTGGTTGTTGCACGTTACGTCCGTAATCATGTCCGGACGTATATCACGCTTCGGACACCTCCCTAGCGGCAATGCATGCCGCCATGCCTGCCTGTGTCACCACGTGGTACGACAAACACCTGTAACCAAGCATAACATAGTAGCGGACATAGCAAGCACTAACGCTGTCGTCCTTCGTCCGACCGTCGATTCGTTGCACGCTATCTGCCTTTCGAAAGCCGTCGCTTCGCTCACCTGCAATGCTTATAGTGCGATCTATTATAGCACTTGGATCCTGTGACCGGGAAGAAGACTAAGTTTTTTGTCACACGAGCAAAACAGCGACGGTCCGAACGAAGTGAGGACACTCCTAAGAAGGACAGGAGCGTGACCCCTAATAAAGGGGTAGAGCGATTGCGAAACGGCGAAGCAAGGGGAAAAAACGAGCGAGCACAGCGAGCGAGGGGAAAAAACGAAGTGAGGACAAGGTTAGCTGCCTTGCTTGGAGTGGTCCGTAAGCTGCTGCGTGCTTGACTTTCATCATCTACGGCACTGGACCGAAACGGACTATAGAGGGGTTGGCCAGGCCCAGACCGCTCGGTCTATATAGGGTCCGAGCGAAGCGAGGACAACACGGTCGAGCAAAGCGAGACAGGTGGCTCGATACGACTCCAAGCGCTAGTGGTGTCGGACACAACACCATGCCCTATACGGACACACACCCCCCTCTAGAGGACCTCGGCGAGGGGATGTTTGACACCATACTCAAATAGGCTTAGTAGGACTCGAACCTACAATATCACCGTTATGAGCGGTGCGTTTGACCATTAAACTATAAGCCTCTATAGTGGTTGTCTCCTAACACCCTGTCCGGGATGCAAGCAAGCCACAAAGCAGCAAGCAGCCATGCGCGGCAAGCGTCAGTGCGGCGCTAGCTCGCGTTGGTCCTATGCCGGCGATAGAGAGCTTCTTCAACCAGCCCCTACTATTAGAGGGGAAAAAACTCGCGTGTCTATGTCGTTCTATGTTTGTCTTTGCTCGGACCCTCTTAGGCGAGTTTATTCCCCTTTACGCTAGCAAGGCCTTCCGCCTTTGAAGCGATAGGCTTACGCTACCAGAGACCGCAACGCTCGC
>JFJP01039155.1_pt1 | contig 14326 bp, 8 predicted proteins | sample 431651 | NCBI WGS metagenome assembly JFJP01 (sample SAMN02602958, study PRJNA72255) | Microbial mat metagenome, whole genome shotgun sequencing project. | biome: fresh water; feature: sink hole; material: water; isolation source: purple microbial (photo- and chemosynthetic) mats found in... | reverse complement strand
AATGGCATATCGTTGCATCAAACTAGCATGCGTGTTATTTGGAATGGTACGTAACATAGGCCAAATCATTGATCGTTCCAAACTAAATGAGCCATCACCTTTTACGCCATAGCGTAATACTGTTGAAACCTGTTCTCCACTCATTTCAATATGATCAAAGTGTGGGATATCCTGCTTGATATTCCAACGTATTGAACCATCATCCTGAATATTCCACCTCTTCTGACCAGCAACAATAAAGGGTAAAAAAAACACAATTAAAATAATTATGATATAATTCGTTTTTAAATCTTGCATCATTGTAAAAAATCTGATTAACCTTATAAAAAAAACTTATATACAATCTTTTTCTGAAAAATTTGTTGCGGTTCCAAATAACAGGATGCAAATTTTTCATTGTTTACAAAATCGGGCGGATATTGTGCTTCCAAGCAAAAACCTTGAAATGGTTTATGTGCTCCATCTAGAAAATCGCCGCTATAAAAAAGTACACCTGGCATAGTAGAATACAAATCCAAACGTCTACCAGAAATCGATTCACGTGCCGAGGCTAATTTCTTCATTTCTAAAGTGCTATCTGTTATAAAATAAGTATTATAACCTTTTAATGGAGTAGATTTCAATTTCATCCCAGAGCCAATCTTATTGTAATCTCTAAAATCGTAAGCTCCCTCTTTTATCAATATTATTTCACCAGTTGGTATAAAATCATTCAAAGAATCGAGATATTTCTCAGCAAATATTTTAAGTTCATGATTCAAAATAGTTGTTATTGATGGATTTAAATTAAAATAGACATGATTGGTAATGTTTATTGGAGTTTTTTTGTCGGAAAGTGCGCGATAACTAATGGCAAGTTCGTTTTCATCCGAAAAACTGTATATAACATCTAATTGTAAATTACCAGGCAAACCATCTTCTCCATCAGCACTTAATACTGAAAATCGGATTGCGTTTTCTAAAATTTCAAAATCAAAAATTTTCTGATTAAGTCCATTAAATCCACCATGATTGGAATGTTTGCCATCGTTCTTATCTAAATCATATACCTGATTGTTCATTGAAAAACAGCCATTACTCACCCGATTTGCAATACGCCCAATTGTGCTTCCAAGATATGATTGATCTGCTAAGTATTTGTCCAATGTAGGGTGGCTCAATACTACATTTTCGAGCTTTCCGGATAGATCCGGAATAAAAATGGATACTATCGTTGCGCCAAAATTTATAAATTCAACATAATTTCCATTATTGTTCTGTATTTTAAACAGGTAAACATCCTTACCATTTACAGAACCAAAAAAATTACTATAAACTCCCATTAAGTTGCATTTTGTTGAGTTTTAAAACTATTTCTTTACTTCAGTCAATTTTAAAACTACACTTTTTCTGGCACCATTCACTATGGGGTTAAATCCAATGTTCATCAAATAATCGCCAGAGTAAGTAACATTTGCATCAATTAGTGAAGATTGGCCAGGCATAAGGCAGATTTCTTCGACCTTATATTTTTTTGTAACATCAAGTCCACTTAATCTAATTGGGCTAATAGTCTCAGCACCATAACGATTGCTCACCAAAAAACTAAACATTATTCCTTCTGATTTTTCCTTATTTACATACACCAATGAAGCTAAATCATTTTTGTGTGGGTTTACCAGTCGATATTGATCGCCATGCCAAATGGTATTTTTCACTTCATTATATGCTTTAATTGCATTCTGACAGTAAAGCAAATCATTGCTATTTAAATTATTTACTACTATATCGAATCCTAATTTACCCATCATAGCAACATCTGTTCGAAATTTAATTGTTTGATTTCCCCAGTCTGTTACATGATTACTTGAAGCTATTGCAGGGTAGAAATAAGAATACTCCCATTGTATAAATATTCTATCCAAAGGGTCAGTATTGTCACTAGGCCAATATTCTGTAAAATACTTTAAAGCGCCATAGTCTACTCTTCCTCCGCCTCCAGAACACAACATCATAGGTATAGTTGGGTATTTATTTCGTATTTTATCCAGCACACTATACAAACCTTTTACATAATCAATATACAGATGTGATTTATTTTCGAGGTAAGGTGAATGTGCATTATAAATTACAGCATTACAATCCCATTTTATATAAGCCAAATCGGGATTTTTTGAAAGAAGTCCATCAATCGATTCATAAACAAAATCTTGAACTTTGGGATTGCTTAAATCAAGAACTAATTGATTCCTGAAATAGTACTCATCTCTATTTGGTTGTTTTATTACCCAATCAGGATGTTTTTCGTAAAGCTCACTTTTGGGATTAACCATTTCTGGTTCTATCCAAATACCAAATTTTACACCTGCTTTATGCGCTTCCTCAATCAGCCATGAAACACCACGAGGTAATTTGGCTGTATTTACCTGCCAATCGCCCAATCCTGCATTATCGTTGTTGCGTGGATATTTATTTGCAAACCACCCGTCGTCGAGTAAAAACAAATCTACTCCCAACTTTTTAGTTTGAGAAAACAATTCGACTAGTTTTTCTTCGTTAAAATTGAAATTAGTTGCTTCCCAGTTGTTTAATAAAGTTAATCGAGAGCCCTCTCCGTCTAGAATTTGGTGTTTTCTAGCCCAATCATGCAGTTTTCTGCTTCCCTCTCCAACACCATTAGATGAAAAGACAGAGATAAAAGCAGGTGTTGTAAATTTAGTTTTTGGTTTTAAAGTATATGCTGAAGCATAATTGTTCATGCCAGCTATTATTCGCAAATTATTTAATGGATCCACCTCAAGGTCAAATCTAAAATTTCCACTCCATTCTAATGCACCAAACAAAACACTCCCTGATTCTTCGTTTGCTGGATAATCCATAGAAATCATAAATACAGGTGGTTGAAACAAATTAGTACGTGTACCCAATTTGCTATCGAGCGTTTTTATTCCATGGGTAAGCAATGTTTCCTCTGGTTTCATTTCCGATGCCCAGTCGCCCTGGAATTGTTTTAACCAAAAAATCTTTCCGTTTAAATAGAGATTTGCCGAAGCAAATTTATTAAGCACCACTGGTTTTTTCTCGCTATGCTCAATAATACTCCATTGTTTAATAACATCAAATTCTAAAAAAGCTTGATAACAAAGTGTAACAGAAAAATCATAAACAGGATCCTTCAATATAATTTTGGTAAGTTTAATATTTGGACTATAGGTTTCTACGTTATGAGAAACATACTTCAAGTCGAGCGATAAATTGCCATCTGCATGTACAACACTAATGGCAGGTTCAAACAAGTTTCTAGTACCCGATGGTGTAAAGGCGGAATTTAACATCCCTGAATAATCTCTTATCGTATTAAACTTAGAGGGAATACTTGAATAATCGTTTGAATTATTTAGTCGTTTTCCATAATAGACCATTTGTACATCTTTACCATTTTCTACTTTTAAAACAATCGCATTATGCTTTGTCTCAATTGGTATGGTTACTGTTTGAGCAATAGAAAGTACCGGAACCAAAAATACGAATGACAAGGACAACAGTCGAAAAAAAAACGATTTACTGCACATAATTAAAACTTATAATTTTTTGAAAAAGAAAATGGTGTGGGCAATTAATTATTAAATTACTCATTACGAAGTTTATAGATTGAAACTCATTAACCTGTTTCAATAGTATTATCTATAAATAAGGAAGGGTTTTTCAAACAGAAAAAATGCGTTTTTCTGTTAAATGTAACCCCGTTATATTACCAACGAGGTTACAATCAGTAGTTAACTATACAAACGCATTATTCAAATATTTACTACAAAATTATTGAATTACAGTAATGAGTTATGGAAGTCTTTAGTTACAAATATTTTAAAATCTATTGAACTATTACCTTTTGTGTAACACTATTTACACCATTGAAACGGACATAATAAATACCATTATCAAAAGCGGATACATTAATTTCCATTTTCTCAGACACCTTACCAATATTTAACACTCTAACACCAGACACATTAAAAATATCAATATTCTCAACACCATCTATGTTATTAACAACGAAAGTATTTGAGGTAATAGTTGGATAGATATTTACTTTTGACTGTGCTGTCCCTTGCACTAAGTTTGTTGAAACATTTTTATCTAGTATAGCCCAAGCTAATCTTCCTGCAGGAGTTTCCCAAGCCGACCCATCACCATTATACCACCAATTGCGAGTACGAGCTGGTGTTACCAAGTTGTCGCAATCACCTCCTTCAAGTTGAAATCCAAACTCGCTACCTTGAGCTAATGCATTTGGCGTAAATTTAGTTGCATCCACTGAAAATTCCACATAAGCTCCACCAGCAATTAACGATACACCAGACATAACTCCCACAGGAGCTGACATGTTATCACGAAAACGCCCATCAGTTCTAATATCCTGCATTGATCCAATATTTGTACGGTAATAAAAGGCATGTGGTGATTCAGTATAACTATAATTACCCCATGGATAGAAATCGAAATAAATAGTTAAGAAATCACGTTTCCAACCATCGCTGCTAGTTAAATTAGAATGACTTGCAATCACATCATCAGTAAGTTTACACAAAACATAGATGGTATTATTATACCATGCCATTTTGAATTGAACGTTATAATCAGCTGCGACTGTAACGGCTGATCCAAATTTCGCATGCATATCTAACCATTGTATCGCACCCCAAGAGGCATCAACTACTCCATCAACAAGTATTGCTGACGTCACCTTGGGTGCTTTGATTTGACCTTGTGCATGTAAATTGCTTGAGCTAACTCCAAGTAGCACAAAAAAAAGTAGAAAATTTTTAATCTTCATAAAATTAAATTTTTAAAAGTTGTTAATAAATTGATATTGTAATTTTTTATAATGCGAGAGGCAAACTCAAACCCATTACACGCATTATAATTTTGGGCTTTATTTATAAAACTGAATATAAGAATCATATATTTGTTTCTTGTTCAGTATAAGATATTCGTTTTTTATCTGCAAACAACAAAACTTTTACTTAATTCACCAATTTTTAAAAAATAAACTCCCACAGGCAAAGTGCTTACATCAATACGATTCTGTTCATTTTTTAAAAGAATATTTTTTACTTCAACACCATTTATGTTAAAGAAATTGAGTCTTGCATTATCACTAATTATTTCGTTTAGCACATTTATATTTAGAAAACTATTGCATGGATTTGGATAAATTTTAAAAACCTTATCTTCAAAATTTGAAGTTAAATCAGTTGCTAAGGTTTCGACCAAATTTATACGAAAACGTTGGCTGGTTTCATTATTAACCAAATCTTGAACAATAAGAGCATCATTGAAATTTGATTTATCTAAAACATCTAATACCTTTCCACTTTTTTTATTTACAAAATAGTAAATGCCTGGAGAGTAATATGCTATTTGCCATTTGTCACTTTCAAGATTATTGAAGCCAGATTGAATAACTTCGGCTTTCGCATTAGTAGATTCATCTTTAATAGTTATGGATTTATTACTATTCTTATTTATAATTTTGAAGTAACCGTCCTCAACAGGAATAAATTGCCATTTATTATTGTTATTATTACTGTAGATACGCTGAACAATACTCGCTCCTTCTGCAACAGATGCTCCTAAAATATTCAAGTTTTTAATACTATTTGTATTTATGATGCTGTACCGTCCATTTACATTTAGAATAGGAGCATTTGCAGCAATCAACGATTTTGGGATTTTAGGATTCCCGTAAGGCAAAGGATTGCCCGTAACATATATTTTAATTATTACTACTCCATGAGCAGGAACACTGGATGTGAATTGCGAAACAGGTATTGAGCTGTTTTCATGCTTCCATAAATCTCTTATAATATAACTATTACTTAGTCCTAAATCATTTGCAAAACTAACAGATCTGGTTTCAGTTGAATTGTTTCTATTAAACATAGCCACAATACGGTTACCATCTATATCGGTACCTTGCCAAGTTTGACTTCTCACATTTCCAGCATCCATTGATAAGGGTTTCCCCATAAAACCTTCTATATTAAGACTTGTCAACTCTGAATTCCTTAAATAATTTGCATTTTCATCGCCTCCAATATCAAAATAAGTATCGCCAAATTCTACTGCAGAACCTGAAACTATTCTTATGGTAATTGCCGTTTTCTTTTCATCTACTGTTGCTGGGTCATTAAATGTATAATAATCAGGTGTTGCAATCATACCATCTTTTGATGTTATATCAGAAGATGCTATCAATCCGTCGAAAACATTATTAGCCAAAGGCCAATTATTATTATATGAATTTCCAGCATTAATTGCACTGGTGTGTTGCCATCCGTCATTCCAATAGTCGCCTGCAACCCTAACAACATCACCATTAATACGTTCTGATAGTAGATGGTTAGCTCCAATGGGCATACTTAGTGTAATTAGCATTTTATTATCAGCAGCTTCATGTATCCATTGAAGCAATTTCACATAACCGTCATGACCATAATGCCATTCATATTCTCTAAGAAAATCAACTTTTAATAAATCAATACCACAGCTAATGAAGTAATCAACCATACCTTTTACATATTGTTCGGCTCCTGGAAGGGTAGGATCAATTTCATACCATTGCTCAAACACCTTATCGTTATTGGTGATATTTTTGATTGGAATATTGGTTCCCTTAATTTTATTGTTAGTGTTATCGGCAATTGATTTTAAAACCCAACCTGGATTATAATACATGCCAAATTTCATTCCTTTGTTGTGAACGTAATTAGCCATTTCTGTCCATCCACCAGTCCAACTCGAATTAAATTTAGTAACATAACCATCAGTATTGTATGTAGTTGCTTTCCAAACCCAACCATCTAAACACACAAAATTATAACCATACTCTAAAAAATTTTTGGACATCCAGTCTGTTTGATTCTTCAGAAACTCCTCTGTAACATCGGCACTTAATCCTCTAAACTGCTGAACATAAGATGAATGCCAGCCCATGTATTGAGCATTGTTTTTCGCTTCGGTCGATAGAAATAAGAATACGAATAAGCACATTAAAAATACTTTTGAAAATATCATTTTCAAAAATAATGATATGCTATGTGATCTGTTTACCATTATATTTTAAATTTTATTGTAACGAATCGGATCAAAATCCAAACAAAATCTGCAATCTGCCCTCCCTTTACAATCGGGAGGGCGCATCGCATATACAGTATTTAGAGTTTGTTAAGCAAAATGATGAGAAAGCTAAATTGATACACTTAAAAGTTGTAAAAAATCAATCCCAACCAGGATTGTTTGGAAGTAAATTTGGATTAAGTTGGATTTCGTAATTGGGGATTGGCCACAGATAATTTTTATTCGTAAATGTACGTATACCAGCCCTTACATATCCTTTATCATTAACTATTAAGTTGGCTGGATCTGCTAATTTAATTCCAAGAATCCACCCCGCATCTTTAGCCAAAGTTTCCTGACCAATTTTCCATCTTTTTATATCAAAGTAGCGACGACCTTCAAATGCTAATTCAACACGTCGTTCATCTCTAATACGTTTTCTCATTTTATCTTTCGTCAAACCTGCTTCTAGAGGAGGCATTTCAGCTCTTTCACGAATTTTGTTTATAGCTGCGTAAATTGATGCATCAGGTGAAGTTAGAACTTCATTTTTGGCTTCAGCATAATTGAGCAATACTTCAGCCAGCCTAAGTAAAGGAAAATCTTTACCAGTTGCCCAGATATTCAATCCTTCTTTTTCAATAAACTTTTTCAAACCATAACCAGTTTTAGTTCCATTCCACAATTCCATTGCATCTGGACTGCCTGATGCCGGAGTTGGATTGTAAGCAAGTCCTAATAGGGTGTAATTTCCTGGATATAAAATGGTTCCATCCATTCTTGGGTCTCTACCATCATAGGGCGAATTTGGGTCATATCCTGAGCCACTTTCAGAAATAGATAGTCCTGTAGATTGCATATAATATGCATCAACAAGATCTTTTGTTGGAACAAATGAATTCCAACCATGATCACTTACACAAGCCAATTTTAGGGTTACTCCCCACAAAGGTCTGTTTTCTTTAGAAAATTGCGTTTCATAAATCACTTCTGAAGAACTTGCGCTCGCGTTATTATCAACGAATAACAATCTGTAATTATCAGCTGCACCTAATGTATTTAAATGAGTTTTATAGAGAGAATGATTGCTCTCATTTATTACCCTGTTTGCGGCATCTACGGCCAATTGCCAATATAAACTATTTGGATTTTCACTATAATCACCTGCTGCTTCTAAACAAACACGACTCTTGAGTGCTAAAGCAGCCCATTTTGTAGCGCGGCTATCATTTGTTTGATCATACGACACTGGTAAATTTGCAATTGCAAAATCTAAATCTTTAATAATTTGACCAATTACTTCATCTTTAGAAGTTCTTTTCATTGAATTTGCTTCTTTAGGTGAAATAACTTTCAGAGCCAAAGGAACATCTCCCCATAATGCAGTTAAATAATAGTATGAATATGCACGCTGAAATAATACCTCTCCAATGTAAGCATTCTTCTTACTTTCAGATATTTCTGTAACCCTATCGATATTATCCATAAAATCATTACAGCGCCTAATACATGTGTAAAATTTGTCCCAAATGTATTTTATTGCTCCATGATTACTTTCGTATGCACCCAATGAAATTTGAGTGAAATTATTAAACTGATTCGAATGCTGTGCATAAGCATGATCTGAAATAGTTTCGAAAAATAATAAATCTAACCCTTGTTCGTGTGATTGTTGAAAGGTAAAACCATATGTTGCATTGACTGCATTCTTTACATCTTTTTCGGTTTTCCAAAATTGAGAGGTTGAAATTTTATCAGGGTCGGATATGTCCAATCCATTTTCGCATGACACCAGTAATAATGTAATAAAAATACTACAAATAAGTAATTTAATTTCTTTATTGTTCATAATGTTTTTATTTATGATATTATTTGTTGTTTCCAACAGTAAGAGTTAATCCAATAGAATATGATTTCAATTGTGGATAGTATCCTCCACCTGAACTACCTTCAGGGTCAATATATGGAAACTTTGTAAGTGTAAATAAATTGGTTCCTGAAAAATACACTCTAAGTTTCTCAATATTGACTTTATTAGTAAACGTTTTTGGTAAAGTGTATCCAAATTGAAGATTTTTCAATCGTACGTACGAGGCATTATGCTTCCAAAATGTTGAAATCTCATAATTATTACCTTCACCATCATTCAAGCGTGGGTATTTGGCATTGCTCAAATTCTCTTCAAGAGATTTTTCTGGATGCCAGCGTTCGTTATAAATATGACTTGAGCCTCCGTTTACATACATAATTGTGCCATGAGTAAATTCATCTCTTTTACCTACACCTTGGAAGAAGGCACGTAAATCAATTCCTTTCCAGGCAGCGTTTAAGTCTAATCCAAATAGATATCTGGGGGAACTCCAACCAATAATAGTTTTATCATCGCTGGTAATTTTTCCATCTGGAATTCCGTCAGGACCCGAAATATCCTTGTATTTTAAATCCCCAATTCTAATCTGATTTGCATATCCTGCAATTTTTGGACTATTTGCAATATCTTCTGCTGAAGTAAAAAACCCGAGGCTTTCATAACCATACAAACTGTGCATTGGAGAACCTTCTTGCATAATTGTGCTACCATATCTGAACGGGCCTGTACCTTTCAAATCTACAACTTCATTTAATTGATCGGAAACATTTAATGTAATGCCGTATGAAAATTCGTTTATTTTATCTTGCCATCCCATTAACAATTCCCATCCCCAAGCTTTTACTTTTCCGGCATTTTCAATTGGTGACTCTATTCCAACCACATTTGAAACGGGAATTCTTAATAAGATACCATCAGTATTCTTTTTGTACCAATCAAATGTTGCAGACAATCTGTTGTTTAAAGCTGCAATATCAATTCCAAAATCTGTAATAGTTGTTACTTCCCATGACAAATCAGTACGACCTATTGATGACGCATATGAACCTGAAACTAAGCCATGGTTAAACATATAAGTATTTGGAATACTAGAATATAAGGCATGCGCAGAATATAATGGAATGGTTTGATTCCCAACTTGACCATAAGAGCCTCTTAATTTAAGATTGTCAATTTTATCTCTTAATGGTTTCATGAAATTTTCATCAGAAATTCTCCAAGCAGCAGAACCAGATGGGAAAGAACGAAAGTAATTACCCTTTGACAAACGAGATGATCCATCATGACGCATATTTAACTCAAGTAAATATCGTTGCTTAAAATCATAATTCACTCTACCAAAAACCGAACGCATTCTCCAGTTATCCGATGATCCATAAACATTTTGAAAACCTCCTGCGCCAGTTGCTGCGTCAATTTCCGACAAACCATCAGAAACGAAATTTCGTGAACCACCAACCCATGTATTATTGTATCTTTCTTCGTTGTACCCAGCAAGTAAATTTATATTATGCTTTTCGTTAAAGCTCTTAACATAATTCAATGTAGCGTCGAACCCTAAGGTATTATATTGATTGATTTGTTTTTGAATCTGGCTGTTTTCGTTAAAAGTTTTTGTGCTTTTATCATCATTTACATAGTAAATTGTTTCTTGAAGAATTTTTAGAGAAGGAGACCAAAAATTTGAAGATACATGTCCTCTAAATTTTAAGTCTTTAATAATTTCATACTCCAGATTACCTGATAAAACGATGTTACTATTACTTTCTTTAATATATCCACCGTCAGTCATCCATGAAATTGGGTTATTCACTTCATTATTTGAGTGACCCCAATTTCCATCGGATGTTTTAACTGGAATTTGAGGACCTTGATTTAAAAGAGCATCGAATATGGCCCCATAGGCAAATGGCTCTTCTTTCAATTCATTAAAAAAAGAAACATTAACTCCTGCCTTTAATTTATTCGTAATTTTTGTATTTAAATTTACTCTTACGTTATATCGCTCATAATCTGTCAAACTAATCAAACCACTTTGATTTACATATCCAAATGAAATCATATATTGATTCATCTCGTTTCCTCCATTCATCGATAAATTGTGATTTTGCATATTGCTATTTGACTTTACTCCAGCATTCCACCAATTTGTATTTGCATATTTATCTGGATTTGAACCATCTTTCATGGCTTGAATCATTGCTGATGTAAATTGAGGCTGCTTATTGGAATTTGTAAGTTGTTCATTTCTAAGTTCAGCATACTCCCAGGAATTAAGCATATCAAAGGTCTTGGTAGGTTGCTCTACTGAATAATTGGTACTATAAATAAATTGAGGTGATTTATTTTTCCCACCTTTCTTTGTTGTTACTATAATAACACCATTTGCTGCACGTGACCCATAAATTGCACTTGAAGCTGCATCTTTTAGAACAGATATGCTTTCAACATCATTTGGATTTAGTACGTTAAAACTATTCATATCAGTAGTTACGCCATCGATAACAACAAGAGGATTGGTATCCTCACCTAAAGTACCTGCAGCTCTAATTTTTACGGCGAGAGCGGTTCCTGGCTTTCCTCCACCATTTTGAATGATAAGACCTGGCACTGAGCCTTGCAATACTTGGGTAATATTTGCTGCTGGAATCGACTCTATTTGCTTCGACCCAATAACATCTATAGCTCCTGATAAATTTAATTTCTTTTGAGTTCCATAACCCACAACAACTATCTCTTCTAAAATTTTAAGATCGGGAAGAAGTTTGATTTTCATTTCTGACTGCCCGTTAAATTTTAGGGATTCCTTATTGTAACCAATATATGACACAACAACTTTAGATCCAATGTTAGGTACATCTAAACTGAATTTTCCTTTCAGATCAGTAATAGTTCCAATGGTTGAACCTTCAATAATTACATTAGCCCCAATTATCGGGTCGCCTTTTTCATCGGTTACCAAGCCGTTGATTTTTTTTGATTGACCATCTGCCTTTTTAGGTTCGATATTTTTGTTTTCAACCAAATACAATTTGTTGTTTTTAATTTCGTAGCTAAGGTTTGTGCCTGTCAACAATTGCTTCAATGCATCTTCTACTTGAATAGAATTGACACTGATACTAACCTTACGGTTCAGATTAACTAACTGTTCGCTGAATACAAGCGACAAACCTGTTTGTTGTTTGATGGAGTTCAACACTTTCTCAAATGTTTCGTTCTGAAACGAAAGCGTTACTTTCTGAGCAGAAGTGTTCATGATGAACACTGTCAGAAACAAGGAGAGCAAAATTGCTTTTGCCAATGGTCTTGTTTTCTTCATGAATTTTTTTGATTTTAAAGTTGTAAATTTCTGAAACTGTAATTAATAAACACACCAACTAAAAAAAGGTATGAGTGATTTTTGAAAAAAATAAAAACCTGTTGATAATACAAATATAATAATTGTATTTTCTACAGGTTTTGTATTGTTGCCCCAAACCCCTAATGGGGATATATTAGAACCGAATGCTCTATTTTTTAAGTCCCTTTAGGGGTTTGGTATCAATATTAGTATTCTTTTCAATTCAATGTGGTAATCGTATATTTACTCTCGTCATTCAGCTTAAACCTTACTTTCGAAACTTTCTCCAAATCATTCAACACTTCGTAGAGATTAATTTTAGAGGTTGAAATACTGAAACGATAATTTAATAAGGCTGAATCAGTCACATCAAATTGTACTTCGTATTGTCGTTCGAGTGTTTTAACAATATCTTTAAGTGGCGTACGGTAAAAATTTAGGCTTTTAGATCGCCAGGCTGTGTGTAAAGTCATATCCAACGCTTCGGTTATTTTACAAACACCGGTTGTTCGATCATACTCGGCACTTTCACCCACTTTCATGGGGTATATTTTTTCTGTTTGATCTGCAATACTTACACTACCTTCTTCCAAAGCAACCCGTATTGTTTTATCATCCGTGTAAGCTTTAGCATTAAAGTGTGTTCCGGTTACTTTGACCTTAATATCTTTTAAATCTACTTCGAAAGGCCGGGTTGTTTCTTTCGCTACCGAAAAATACCCTTCACCGATTAGCTTTACTTTCCTGCTAAAAAAACCGAACGACTTGGGATATTGCAAGCGTGAACCCGAATTGAGTTGAACTTGAGTACCATCCTGTAAAACAACATTCAGTTGTTCACCATAAGGTACTACAAACTCAGCCATTTCATCTGATTGGAAAACCCCCGAACGATTAGCCACAAAGGTAAATGCACCTGACAGAACCAAAAAGGGAATAAGTACTGCCGCCACTACACGGAATCGGAATGTACGAACACGCACCGAGAGTTGCGACATAAATCGAATTTTCATCCGCTTAGTCGGAATTTCGTGGTCTGACCACTCTTCTAATAGCTTTTCGTTTAGCAAATACGATTCACGGTCGTACCGTTGTGCGAAATAATCCTGCCCCTCGGAAGTAGCAAACCAAGCCGCCACCCGACGAGCTTCGTCGGGTGTAGCTGTTTTAAAAAGCACCTTGTCAATAATCTTTGGATCCATCATGTTGGATATATAATAAAAAAAATACCTAATCTATTAAACAGTTAATAAGCCAAAAGGTATGAGTTGAAAGTCATATTCTTTACATAAAATATTTCAATGCCAAAACAATCATCAGCAATTTGTCCATTTGGGAACGTAAGAGCTTGATTACTTGTGTGTAGTGTGATTTTACAGTGGGAATAGAAATATTCATTGCCTCAGCCACTTCCTGGTTCGTCAATCCTTGTTGGATTTTCAACAAGCACACTTCTTTTTTTTGAGGTGGTAATTGCTCAATAAGTTTATACAAATGGGTTTTAAAGTCGGCATCTTCTAAATTGTGCAGAAAACTGGCTTCCATTTCTTCGTTAAACTGAGCCAACTCGTAATTTTTCTGAATCACTAAATTATTATGCCTGATTTCATTCAGGATGTAATTTTTTAGAATAGTAAATAGCAAATTCTTGATTCCCGTTTTGTAATCGAATGTTTCGCGCCCTTCCCACAATCGCATAAATGTATGCTGTACTGCATCCTCGGCATAACTATCCGACATTAAATACCGGCAAGCCAACACATACAAATAACGGTGATAAGTCTCAAAAACAGCCGCAAAGGCCTTTTCGTTCCCATCACGCAACTGCATAAGCACTTCGTAATCAATATGTATGTGTGTTTTTTTCATTTGCAATTAATTTATAAGATTCAATAGAAACAGAATATTGAACTGTTTAGTTTAAGCCTATATTATTTAATCTATTTACAAAAGTAGTATTTTTTGTGCAAAGTTGATAGTTTAGCAAAATTTAGTGCAAGGTGCAAGTGTTTCTATAT
>JFJP01005672.1_pt1 | contig 14327 bp, 10 predicted proteins | sample 431651 | NCBI WGS metagenome assembly JFJP01 (sample SAMN02602958, study PRJNA72255) | Microbial mat metagenome, whole genome shotgun sequencing project. | biome: fresh water; feature: sink hole; material: water; isolation source: purple microbial (photo- and chemosynthetic) mats found in... | reverse complement strand
TTTGATGGCCTGCTGGTCCAGTTCCGTGATAGTTGTGGCTGTGAAGGGCAAGGCTCAAACCCGACTTTGACACTGTCAGGTAACACGCTCCTTGGAAAGCTAAAGTGGACCCAAGTGTCAAGACAATTTTTCAGTTAAATTAATTTCCGCGCCCCAGAGGGGCGCGGTATAAGTCCCGCTACGTCTCTCACGCTTCGCGGTTCGACTTCGTTTTTACAGTGCCCTTCGGACACTGTAAAAGTCACTCGCCCCAAGGGGCGGGGAATATACCCGCCAAGATTCAATGCAAAAGCTGGCATCCATACTGTTGCTGATGCGCCAGCTCAGCACCTTGCGGCTGTACCAGTCCATCACTGCCACCAAGTAGACAAACCCGTTGGCCAGGCGGATGTAGGTGATGTCAGTACTCCAGACCTGGTTGGGCCGGGTGATCTCAAGCCCGCGCAGCAGATACGGGTAAACCGGGTGCTGTGGGTGTGCCCGACTGGTGTTGGGGCCAGGGTGCCATGCCTTGCAGGCCCATCTGGCGCATCAGACGCAAGCAGGCGCTTGCGATTGACCCGATAACCCAACGCCTTGCTGATCACGACCACCATGCGTCGGGGGGCCGTAGAACGGATGACGTGTGTATTCTTCATCGATCAGGCGGCTTAACCGCAGATCGTCTTCATCGACCGCTTTGGGCTTTTGGCGGACATACATCGTGGCTCGTGAGACACCAGCGAGTTCGCACTGGCGTGTGGTGGCCACCAAGTCGTCTTTCATGTCGATCCAGTCTTGGCTCATCATGATGGGCTCATCCCGGCTTTTTTTGAGCCAGTCGAGTTCCATCTTCAGGCGGCCAATTCCGCTGTACAAGCGATCCGGCACACTCTGAGCATCCACCGGCTTGGGACCACGTTTGCCCTCAAACAGCGTTTTGGCCTGTTCCTGGATGGCCTTCTTCCACAGCCCAACTTGCACCGGGTGAACATCAAATTCCTGGCCAATTTGGTTGATAGTCTTGCCGCTTCGCAATGCCTCCAGCGCTACCTTGGCTTTGTACTCTGGTGTGTGGAATTTGCGTTTCTTGGTTTCACTCATGATTTGGATTTCCTTGATTTGAAGACATCTAAAATTTTTGTCCTAAATCCAGGATCCACTTTAGCATCAAAATTTACCTCTCAAATATTTGAAAAAAACACTATAGGTGTTACCATTTGAGGCTTTCATCACTACATATAGTGATCTGCACAAATCAGACATCGGAGTTTTCCTGTCGGCTTCAGACTGTTTCACCGAGCCTGTCTGAGTAGTCAGTTATTCATTTGGAGGTACTCATGTCACTGCATTCCACCGCACAGCTTCACCCGGCGTTAACGCTCGAACCCCAACCCATCAGCCAGGAAGTGCTGATTGAAAAATACAGCAAGGGAGCTGAAAAATCCATCGCCGATGTGAATCTCCGTGTGGCACGCGCCCTGGCCAGTGTCGAGCTGCCAGACCAGCAGGGTGTCTGGGAGGCCAAGTTTCTCGATGCGCTGCAGGCAGGTTTTCTGCCAGCGGGACGCATCCAGTCAGCCGCTGGTACCGACCTGGCCGCCACGCTGATTAACTGTTTTGTCCAACCTGTGGGTGACTCGATTGCCCACGTTGAAGACGGTCACCCCGGCATTTACACGGCATTGACGGAAGCCGCCGAGACCATGCGTCGCGGTGGTGGTGTCGGTTACGACTTTTCACGCATTCGCCCACGCGGTGCCTGGGTGGGCAGCACACAAAGTAACGCCTCTGGGCCCGTAAGCTATATGCGGGTGTTTGACCGCTCTTGTGAAACCGTCGAGTCAGCGGGTGCCAGGCGCGGCGCGCAAATGGGAGTACTGCGCTGTGATCACCCGGACATTGAAGAATTCATCCACGCCAAGGACAAGGGTGATCTGAAAAATTTCAACATTTCGGTGGGGGTTACCGACGAATTCATGAATGCAGTCCAGGCCGATATCGAGTTTGCCCTGGTACACCGGGCCGAGCCTGGCGCAAACCAGAAAGAGGGGGGAGCCTACCAAAACAAGGACAGTGGTCTGTGGATTTATCAAAAACTCAAGGCCCGTGACTTGTGGGACCAGATCATTCGGTCCACCTATGACCACGCCGAACCCGGCGTGCTGTTTCTGGATCAAATCAATCGCGACAACAACCTGTCCTACTGCGAAACCATCGCAAGCACCAACCCATGCGCCGAGCAGCCACTGCCACCCTATGGATGCTGCTGCCTGGGTTCAATCGACCTCAGCCGGTTTGTGCTGGCACCGTTCACGGATGCAGCGCGATTTGACGAGACGGGCTTTGCCGCCATTGCACGCATTGCAATACGCATGCTTGACAACGTTCTGGAAGCCACCGTTTGGCCACTGCCGCAACAACAGCAGGAAGCCAGTAACAAACGCCGCGTTGGCTTGGGATTTACCGGATTGGGCGATGCGCTGGTGATGATGAACTTGCGCTATGACACAGTCGCTGCACGCAACAGGGCGCAACATATTTCAGAACTGATGCGTGACACCGCCTACGATGCGTCAGTCGACCTAGCCAAAGAGCGCGGTTCATTTCCGCTGTTTAACACAGACCTTTATCTGAGTGGGCAAACCTTTGCGTCGCGCCTGCCCGCCTCGTTGAAGGACCGTATTCGCAAGAGCGGCTTGCGCAACTCACACCTGCTGTCGATTGCCCCCACCGGTACCATCAGCCTGGCGTTTGCCGACAACGCCAGCAACGGGATTGAGCCAGCCTTCAGTTGGACCTATACCCGAAAAAAGCGCATGATGGATGGCGGCTTCAAAGAGTACGCGGTTGAAGACCACGCCTGGCGCCTCTACCGGCACCTTAAGGGGGTGGATTCACCCTTGACACCAGCATTTGTCACGGCGCTCGAGATGAGTGCCCAAGCGCACGTCGACATGGTGGCTGTAGTAGCACCTTACATTGATACGGCCATTTCAAAAACGGTGAATGTTCCAGCCGATTACCCATACGAAGACTTTCAAGGACTTTATACCCAAGCCTGGAAAGCCGGGCTCAAGGGTTTGGCAACCTACCGACCCAACAGCGTTCTGGGCTCGGTGCTCAGCGTGATGGCGGCTCCTGGGACGGCCAAACCGTTGCAAATCGACGGTGCCAATCACCGCCTGGCGCTGGATCGTCTGCCCGCACCGGTGTTGTCATCGCTTCGCTGGCCCGGCCGCCCTGAGCTGCCCGGAGGTAACCCGGCATGGACATTCATGGTGCATCACCCGTTTGGTGACTTTGCGCTGTTTATTGGCGAGCTGTCACCCCAGGAGGGTGCTGCGCCGCAGCCCTTTGAGGTATGGGTCAATGGATCAGATCAACCGCGTGGGCTGGGTGCCCTGGCCAAGACACTGTCGATGGACTTGCGCGCCAATGATCCGGCCTGGCTACAGCTCAAGCTTGATGCATTGGCTACAGTAAGTGAAGAGCATGCCTTTGAAATGCCTTTCCCCCCACATGGTGAGAAACGCCTGTTCCCAGGCGTGGTGGCGGCGACGGCCGCGGTCATCCGCTGGCGCTGCGAGCAACTCGCCAACATCACCTCAAGCCACATCCCAAAGATGTCATCAACGCCGGTGATCGATGCCATGTTCAGCCGCAACGAGCCACAAACCGGAACCTCTGGGACGCTGGCCTGGGCGGTGGACGTGAACAACCCAGCCACCGGGGAATCATTCACCGTCACGCTCAAGGAGGTCAATTTGCCGGGTTCGGATGGCAATGTGGTGACCCGACCCTGTGCTGTTGGCTTTAGCGGGAACTACCCCAAAGCGATGGACGGCCTGGCCCGACTGCTCTCGCTCGACATGCGGGTGATTGACCCTGCGTGGATTGGAATGAAGCTGCGCAAGCTGTTGAATTACGCCGAGCCGCTGGGTCACTTTATGGCCTTTGTACCAGGTCTGCGCAACGATGCGCGCCGCCAACAAACCTGGCCATCGACCGTGGCCTATATCGCGCGTCTGATCATTCACCGCTACGCCATGCTGGGTATCCTGAACGAAGAAGGGTATCCGCTACGCGACATGGGTGTGCTTGACACACCGGAAGCGCGGGAAGCCAGCCGCACCATGGCCGGTAAGGCTTGCCCTGAATGCGGCAACCCAACCATCATCCACAAGGACGGCTGCGACTTCTGTACAGCCTGCGGCTATGTGGGGCAGTGCGGATAAGGAGGGCAACCGGGGTCAGCTGCGAACCACCAACACGGGCAGCTTGGTGTGCGACAACACGGCCTGGGCCACACTGCCAAGCACCAGTTTTTCCAGGCCGCTGCGACCGTGCGAACCCATCACTATCAGATCGGCATCCAAGGATGCACCAGCTTCAACAATGCCGCGCCATGCGGTGTGCGCCTCAATCACTGAAGTATCAACGGCCACCCCAGCATTGGCAAAGGACTCTTTGGCGGCGTGCACCGCAGCATTGGCCTCCGCTGTTGCCGCACTCAGATATTCGGCCTGGCCATAGGCAAAATCAGTCCCAACACCCGTAAAAGGATACGGATCAATGACGTAAATGACCGTCACCGTGCTACCGAATGCCTTGGCCATATCAGTGGCTTTTCCAACCGCCACCTCAGAAGTTCGAGAGCCATCCACGGGTACCAAAATATGCTTGAACATGACTACTCCATACTGATCAAAGCACTGACTCCCATCAAATGTCCTCGGGTACCATCTTGATGGCACCACACGGGCACTCTGACACACACATCCCACACCCCTTGCAGTAGTCGTAGTTGAATTCAAATCCTTTGCCCACCCCCCTCTTGATTACGGCGTTGTCCGGGCATACACCATAGCAGTTGTCGCACTCAAAACAGTTGCCACAAGAGAGACAACGACGTGCTTCAAAGAGTGCGTTGGTTTCATCCAGACCGCCCTGTACCTCCTCAAAAGTAGATTGCCGACGGATGATATCGAGCATCGGGCGCATAGTTTTGGGTGCATCGCTGTAATACCAAGTATTCAACTTGTCAAAGGTAGCCAGCTCGCTCTTGGGTTTAGCCGCACAGACTTCGCCACGCAGCCAGGCATCAATATTGCGAGCAGCCTTCTTCCCATGACCGATCGCCACGGTCACATTGCGCTCGGCCGGCACCATGTCGCCACCCGCAAAAATGCCTGCATGCCCGGTCATCATCTGTGCGTTGACCTGCACCACGCCGTCTTGCACCACCAGACCCGGCACACCTTCAATTAGCGATAAATCCACATCCTGACCGAGCGCGAGCACCACCGAGTCGGCTTCCAGCGTCTCAAATTCACCAGTCGGCTGTGGGAATCCCTTGTCATCGAGCACCATCTTCTCTACCGTGATCGAGGATTCACCGGCTTGCTTGATGGTTGACAACCACTTGATCAACACGCCTTCTTGCAACGCCTCTTCGACCTCAAAGTCGTGCGCCGGCATTTTTTCGCGGTTGCGCCGATAGACGATGATGGCCTCGGTGGCACCGAGCCGTTTGGCGGTGCGGGCCACGTCCAGCGCGGTGTTGCCGCCACCGTAAATCACCACCTTGCGCCCGAGCATGGGTTTGTCTTCGCCTTCCATAGATCGCAATACCGATACTGCATCAAGCACCTTGGCCGAGTCACCGGCCGGAATGTAGGCACGCTTGGCAATGTGCGCACCAACCGCCAGAAACACCGCATCAAAGCCGCCAGCCTGTTTGGCATCGAGCACATTGCTGACTTTGCTGCCGTATTCGATCTTGACACCTAGATCGACAATGCGCTGCACTTCGGCATCAAGCACCTGGCGTGGCAGGCGGTATTGCGGTATGCCAAAACGCATCATGCCCCCGGGCAGGGGTCCGGCTTCATGGACGCTGACCTGGTGACCAAGTCGCGCCAGTTGATACGCCGCCGACAGGCCCGATGGCCCTGCCCCTACGACCAATACTTTTTTGCCGGTGGCAGTAGCCGGCGGGCTAAATCTCCACCCTTGGTCAATCGCCTGGTCACCCAGGAAGTTTTCAACTGAATTGATGCCCACTGGGGCATCAAGTTGCGCCCGGTTGCAGGCACTTTCGCAGGTGTGGTAGCAGACCCGGCCCATGATGGCAGGGAACGGGTTCTCTTCGACCAGGGTTCGCCAAGCCTGTTCATAATTACCCGATTCGGCGTGAAAAAGCCACGCCTGGATGTTCTCGCCCGCTGGGCACTGATGATTGCAGGGCGGTTTGCGGCTGAGGTAAACCGGACGCGAAGTGCGCCACGAACCAGTGTGATTCGCTAATGAACTGCCTACATCGAGCGTAATGGCAAATGGTTTTTGCATGGTCATTCTCCCAACAAGCCAAAACGGCGAATATTTCGGTCAGCCCGCGCCTGTAGACGGGCAATCGTGGCCACATCTGGCCGTTTGCCAAATAAATGGGCAAAGCGCTTTTGCGGCTTCAAATAGTCTTCGATCGGTACCTGATGACGTATCGTCAACACACCGGTCACCTCACCACGCTCGGCCTCAAACACCGGAAACACGCCGCTTTCCACCGCCAGCCGTGACAGCTTGATGGTGTCGTGCGAGGCGGCACCCCAACCCAAAGGACAAGGTACAAAAATATGGATGTAACGCGCACCACGAATCGTCATGGCTTTTTTGACCTTGTACTCCAGATCACGCAGGTCAGCCACCGTGGCGGTTGCAACGTAGGGTATCTCGTGCGCCATGGCGATTTGCGGCACATTCTTGCCCTGACCAAATTGGTTGCCAGGATGTTCGCCCACCGACATGGTGGTGGCCGTCCGTGCTGCCGGCGGTGTGGCACTCGAGCGCTGAACGCCGGTGTTCATATAGGCCTCGTTGTCGTAGCAGATGTACAGCACGTCATCATTGCGCTCAAACATGCCCGACAGGCAGCCAAAACCAATGTCGGTGGTACCACCGTCACCGCCCTGCGCCACCACCCGCACGTCGCTGCGGCCCTTGGCTTTCATCGCTGCAGCAATCCCAGTGGCCACTGCAGCAGCATTGCCAAACAACGAGTGAATCCAGGGCATCTGCCAGGATGTTTCGGGATAAGGTGTGGAAAACACCTCCAGACAACCCGTGGCATTGGCAGCAATTAATTGCCCATTGGTGGCTGCCATAGCCGCATCAATGGCGTAACGCGCACCCAGCGCCTCGCCGCACCCCTGACAGGCCCGATGACCCGAGTTGAGGGAGTTACTGCGCTTAACACTAGCCTGCTCACTGCGTTGATCCGCCGCCAACAAGCGGTTGCCGACCGTGAACGTGCCGGTCTGGTAAAACTTGACCAAAGACTGTTCCATGATATTTCTCTGTGTAAGCGGTTCTGTTAGGCCACGCGTGATGCCACGGTGCCTAGGTCGCGCAAAACGCCCTCTGCCACGGGACCAGATCGGCGTTGCTTTTTCTCTCGATCAAGCACGCGGTTGACAACGGCCCAATCCAGATCCAAAAATGTGAGCAGTTCGAGCTTGTCAGCAATGGCATCGAGCAACAACTTGTGCACCGAAGCCTTGGTGATGGCGCGGCCACCCAGACCCGCCACCACCGTCAGTACCGGCTGCGGGCGGTTACGCACCGCACTGCGCACATCGCGCGAAACGATGCCGCCAATGCCCACCGCAAAGCACTTTTCAATTACCACGATACGCTTGGCATTGGCCGTAGCATCACGAATGTCCGAAATCGGAAACGGCCGATACGAGGTAATACCCAACACCCCGATCTTGATGCCTTGCTCTCGCAAGTCGTCTACAGTGTCCTTGATCGTACCCAGCACCGAGCCCAACGCAATCACGATGGTTTCAGCGTCCTCGGTCTTGTAGGTTTTAATCAGCCCACCCGAATCGCGCCCGAATTGTTGCTTAAATTCTGCGGCAATTTGGGGGATCAGATCGAGTGCCTGCATCTGCTTGGCATGCGCCAGATAACGCACCTCAGTGAAAGCCTCTGGCCCCACCATGGCACCAATCGTGACCGGATCATTGGGGTCGAGCACCTGACGTGGCTCGTAAGGTGGCAGGAATTTATCCACCTGCGCCTGCTCTGGCATGTCCACACGCTCATAGGCATGCGTCAGGATGAAACCGTCCATGCACACCATCACCGGCAAGGACAGCTCCTCAGCAATCCTAAATGCCTGAATGTGCAGGTCAAGCGCCTCTTGGTTGGTTTCAGCAAATATCTGCAACCAGCCAGCGTCGCGCATCGACATGCTGTCGGTGTGGTCATTCCAGATATTGATCGGCGCACCAATGGCTCGGTTGGCAACCGTCATGACAATTGGCAAGCCCAAACCTGATGCGTTGTAAACCGCCTCAGCCATGAACAACAGCCCCTGACTGGCAGTTGCCGTGTACGAACGAGCTCCAGCCGCAGACGCGCCAATGGCCACACTCAAGGCCGCGAACTCGGATTCCACATTGATGAACTCGCACGAGGTCAACGCCCCTGACTTCACAAGCTGACCCAAACCCTCAACAATATGAGTCTGGGGAGAAATTGGATAGGCACAAATAACTTCGGGGCGGCTAAGCGCCACCGCCTGCGCTACGGCATGTGAACCTTCGCACTGTTCAAGCATGGTGGGTCTCCTCGGCTTGTCTTTCTTGTTCCATCACAATATCGTAGGCTTCCTTGGCTGCGGCCTGATTGCCTTTTGCCACGGCACCTGAGAACTTTTGATCGATGGCACGTTGCACTGCATCCAGCGATATTAGTCCACCGAGAGCGGCAAACGCCCCCAGTAAAGGCATGTTGGGAACCGGTCGGCCTACATGTTTTATGGCCAGTTCTGTGGCGGGTACCGTCAACAATCGCTCGTTCCGAAAGCCCTTGGCAAAATCACCCAAACCCATCTGACTAAAAGTTCGGGTGGTGTTGATCAGAATGTACCCTTCTTTCTTCAGCCCGCCAAACACATCGACCTGATGCAGCAACGTGGGATCCTGAATGATGATGGCATCGGGTTGCATGATGGGTTCACGCAGTCGGATCTCTTTGTCGTCCATACGACAAAACGCCACCACGGGTGCACCCGTACGCTCTGAGCCAAAACTCGGAAAAGCCTGCGCGTGGCGCCCCCCCAAGAACGCCGCAATCGACATCATTTCAGCGCCTGTGACAACGCCTTGACCTCCACGGCCGTGAATTCGTACTTGAAACATGATTTGCCCCTCAAAGATCGGTAATTATCCAAGCAAGATGGCCTGGTGTCATTTTTTACATGGCAAATCATGATACCACCGAAAAAAATGTTTTGACCTAAATCAACCTTTGCAACAGTGGCATCCAATCTCTGTGCTCTTTGCATTTCCCTGAATTTTCAAAATTTGCGGCTGACCCTTGAACATGTAATCATAGACGCAGGCAAACGGAAAATGCCGGATGAGATATTGGGTGGCACCAACCCCGGCTTGTCACGGCTGACTTGCCGGTCATCATCCCTGTGACATCGATGCAGATATTTGTCCCGACACCCATGGTGGACGGCCCTTCAATAGCTACTACTTTGATAGCTTCTCACGCACACTTAATAGGGGCTAGAGGCCAAAAAGATCTAAAAAATCTTGGCACGCAACCGTTGTGCCAGGCTGACGACCAGCAGAGCCGCGCCGCCGGCCACGGCACCCACCAGCATATTCAGCCCCGCCGCCACCAGCGCTTGCGCCAAACTGCCGGCTGCGGCGCTGAGTTGTTCGATGCCCTGCCCCACCTCATGCCAACCATGCGCCAGAATGCCGCCACCCACCAGAAACATGGCGGCAGTGCCCAGCACGGCCAGGCTTTTCATCAGCAGCGGCGCTGTGCGCAGCAGCGCCCGGCCCAGCAGTTGCTGCACATAGGCTTGACGCTGACTCATGTACAAGCCCAGGTCGTCAATTTTGACGATGGCAGCCACCAAACCGTAAACGCCAACCGTCATTAACACCGCCACCCCGGCCAGCACACTGAACTGTGTCATCAACGGGCTACTCGCCACCGTGCCCAGCGTGATCACGATGATCTCGGTGGACAAAATGAAATCGGTGCGCACCGCGCCGCTGATTTTTTCTTTTTCCAGTGCTACGAGGTCGACCGATTCATCGCTGACTGCTTGCACCAACTGAGCATGTTTAGCGGCATCTTCGGCACCGCTGTGCAGCAGCTTGTGTGCCACCTTCTCGAAACCTTCATAACAAAGGAACAGACCGCCAGCCATCAACAACGGCGTGATGGACCAAGGTGCTATTGCACTCAGCAGCAAGGCACCTGGTACCAGAATCAGCTTATTGATCAATGAGCCTTTGCAAACGGCCCAGACCACCGGGAGTTCCCGGTCGGCCTTGACACCGGCCACTTGCTGTGCGTTCAAGGCCAAGTCATCACCCAGCACACCGGCGGTTTTGGTGGCCGCAACCTTGGTCAACACCGCCACGTCATCCAGTATGGTGGCAATGTCGTCGAGTAAAACAAGCAAACTACTGGCCATCGGCGCTGACTCCCCATTGAAAAACAAACTCAATGGCTCGGATTGTCGTTGATGTTGAGTCAAATCGGCGATGTCGCCGCTGGTTCGATAATGTCGCCTGAAGACAATCACCGGGCCGGGCCCACTATTCAGAAAGTTTTTTAATGCATCGCGTTTGTATCAGCAGCACCGGGCTTTATGTGCCCCCCCACGTCATCAGCAATGCCGAGCTGGTGGATACCTTCAATCAGTTTGCCGACCTGGAAAATGCCAAGTATGTCTCGGAAATTGCCGCTGGCACAAAGGCTCCGATACCGCATTCAAGCGTCGAATTCATCGAGAAGGCATCGGGCATCCAGCAGCGCTACGTGGTTGAAAAGTCTGGCGTACTGGACCCCACGCGCATGCGCCCGCGCCTGGCAGCGCGCCCGGACAGTGAACTGTCGCTGATGGCAGAAATCAGCGTCGCGGCAGCGCGTGACGCGTTGACACGCGCTGACAAAAAGCCTGGCGAGGTGGACGGTGTGATCTGCGCCGCCGCCAATATGCAGCGCGCTTACCCCGCCATGGCCGTAGAAATTCAGGCCGCTTTGGGCACCGCAGGTTTTGGTTTTGACATGAATGTGGCGTGCTCGTCTGCCACCTTCGGCATCGAGATGGCGGTCAACGCCGTCAAATGTGGCAGCGCACGCGCCGTGCTGGTGGTCAGCCCCGAAATCACCTCACCGCACCTTGCCTGGAAAGACCGCGACTGCCACTTTATTTTTGGGGATGTCTGCACCGCCATTCTGGTGGAGCGGCTCGAGGGTGCCGTCGCCGGGGCCTTTGAAGTGCTGGGCACCCAGCTAGTGACAAAATTTTCCAACAACATCCGCAACAACGCCGGCTTTATGTCGCGCAGCGAAGACCGCAACCCGGACGACCGCGACCAGTTGTTTTACCAAGAGGGCCGCAAGGTGTTCAAGGATGTCTGTCCGATGGCGGCTGAACACATGGGTCGGCATCTGGCATCGCTGGATCTGGGGCCGTGCGATGTCCGACGTTTCTGGCTGCACCAGGCCAATTTGGCCATGAACCAACTGATCGGGCGCAAGCTGCTTGGCCGCGATGCCACGGCAGACGAGGCGCCCACCATCCTGAACGAATTTGCCAACACGGCTTCAGCCGGTTCCATCATCGCCTTTCATCGGCATCATGCGGATCTGATAACCGGCGAAATCGGTGTGCTTTGTTCGTTTGGTGCGGGCTACTCCATCGGTAGTGCCGTGCTGCGCCGCAGCTGAAGCCACTCAGTTCAGATCGCGCTTGAAACGGATCTCTTCGACCTTGACTGCGCCCATTTGCACGGTCTTGATGCTGGTCATCTCGCGCTTGAAGCCCGCCAGGTCATGAAAGCGCAGCGCGCGCTCGTAGCCCAGCGGCACCCAGGCGGTGACCTTGTTGCAACCTTCTTCGATCAGACCCTCACGCGCAGCGTCCCACAGCGCCAGCCCGATGCCCCGGCCCCAATGGCTGGGTAATGCGTAAATGGCCCAGATTTCGCCGGTGGTGGGCGGCGTTTTTGGATCACGTGAACGGTCATAACCGACAAAACCCACCACCGTCTTGCCGTCCAGCGCCACTTGCACCTGGGGTTCGCTGTACTCGATAGCCTCGCGCCAGAATGTCTGGCTCTTTTTCAGGCTGTCAAATTCTGGCATCGGCTCGCCCGGAAACAGTGCCTTGAAAGCCGCCTGACTGGCGCTGGCCTGGATCTGCGCGATGGCCTGGGCATCACGCTGGGTGGCGGGACGGACTTCAATATCAACTGGATCAGACATGCAAAAAAGGCCGGGGGCAAGCCCGGCGAATCATCAAAAAGAGTGGGCATTGTCGCCGCACGACGGCGACCAACCTGGCAGCCCGGTTATACCGGTTGAAATTTCCTGACAAAATGGCACCCAGCCCTTATCGGGTATGCGCGAGCAGCTATCAATTTAATACATGTAAACACCCTGCCCGGTGTTGCGGCCCAGGCATCCGGCAGCCACCATTTGTTTCAGCCGCGGTGATTTCTTTCCCTATTTTTAGCATTCGGTCCAGGCTGCCCGCGACAGTGGCAACGTCCTTGGCTACTGCTGCATCTGAAATCTCAAACTTGACAACGTTTAGGGAAACAGCAGGTACAAAAGTACCAGCGCGGTGCTGGCGAGCAAAGTGCTGCAATCCATGTCGGTGCCTGCCGAAAATGATAGCCCTCTGGCAACACACACCTGCGCAATGCCCTTGCCCAGGGTGCCTGCGCTGATGATGCCGATTGTTTCAATGCTCGTGAAAAATTTTTATTACATGATGTACCAATGTTGGCGAATCGATTCACGGTGGCTGCTTTGCGAATGTCCTCATCGCAACCGCCAACACGATAATCCGGTCACTTTTTGAAATTCTTGGACGCATTCGACATGAACCTCACCGAACAACTCTTGCACGCGCTCAAAAAGCACGGTGCCCGGCAGATTTTTGGCATCCCTGGCGACTTTGCCCTGCCCTATTTTCGCGTCATTGAAGAATCCAAAATTTTGCCGCTGTACACACTTTCGCATGAACCCGGGGTGGGTTTTGCAGCAGATGCTTCAGCGCGCATCAACGCCGGGCTGGGGGTGGCGGCTGTGACCTATGGGGCCGGTGCGCTGAACATGATCAATTCGGTGGCGGCTGCTTATGCCGAAAAATCGCCCTTGGTGGTGCTCTCGGGTGGGCCTGGCAAGGGCGAATCGCGCTCCGGGCTGCTGCTGCACCATCAGGCCAAAACGCTGGATTCGCAATTTCAGATATTCAAGGAAATCACCTGTGACCAGGTGCGCCTGGACGATGCGGCGCGTGCCCCGGCTGACATTGCCCGGGTGCTAGCCAACTGCCTGCGGCATTCGGAGCCGGTTTACATCGAAATTCCGCGCGACATGGTGGCGGTGCCTTGCGCCGAGGTGCTGGCCTTGGCGGCACCGCTGGTGGATCAGGATGCACTAAGCGCCTGCGTCGATGAAATCCTTGAAACCCTGAACCGTGCCAAGTCGCCAGTGCTGATGGCCGGCGTGGAGGTGCGCCGCTACGGCCTCGAAGACAAGGTGGCCGCGCTGTCACGCCGGCTTGGGCTGCCAGTGGTCACCAGTTTTATGGGCCGTGGTTTGCTGGCAGAGCAGGACGCACCGCTGGTGGGCACCTACATGGGGGTGGCGGGTTTTCCGGAAGTCACGCAACTGGTGGAAAGCTCGGACGGGCTGTTTTTGCTCGGTGAAATCATCTGCGACACCAACTTTGCCGTGTCCGAGACCAAAATCGACATGCGCAAGACGATCCAGGCACTCAACAGCCGGGTCAACATTGGCTACCACACCTATGCCGACCTGCCACTGGGCGCGCTGGTGGATGCGATGCTGGCGCGCGTGGGCACGGTTGACAAGGCATTTGAGATCAAACCGCAGGTGTTTCCGCGCCACATGCCCGCCGATGCTGCCAGCATCGCGCCCACTGACATTGCCACTGCCGTGAACGACCTGATGGCGCAGTACGGCAAGATGCCCATTGCTTCCGACATGGGCGACTGCCTGTTTACCGCGATGGAGATCGAGCACACCGCACTGGTGGCACCGGGTTACTACGCCACCATGGGTTTTGGTGTGCCCGCTGGCCTGGGTCTGCAAGCGGCCACGGCTGAGCGCCCCTTGATTTTGGTGGGCGACGGGGCCTTTCAGATGACCGGCTGGGAACTGGGCAACTGCAAACGCTACGGTTGGGACCCGATTGTGCTGGTGTTCAACAACGCCAGTTGGGAGATGCTGCGCACCTTTCAGCCCGAATCCGGCTTTAACGACCTGGG
>JFJP01022149.1_pt1 | contig 14328 bp, 11 predicted proteins | sample 431651 | NCBI WGS metagenome assembly JFJP01 (sample SAMN02602958, study PRJNA72255) | Microbial mat metagenome, whole genome shotgun sequencing project. | biome: fresh water; feature: sink hole; material: water; isolation source: purple microbial (photo- and chemosynthetic) mats found in... | reverse complement strand
GGGAAAATGCAGCCTCCGGTGCCGCCATGGCGCACAGAAATAACACCGCCGCAATCAAACTGCCTGTTTTCATTCGGATACTGTTTTTCGCTTTCATGAATCTGCTCTCCTTTTCGGGCTTTTGCTATTTTAAAAAAATTATGCCGTATTGAATTGAATATTTTCTATAACCTTTTTAAAATCAGATGTCAAGGGGGCGGAATGGGGTTCGGGAAACAAACATCAACCGTTGAAGGGTAAGCACAGGGGCTTACCCCTACATTTAAAGAACGACAGGATTATGTAGGGGCAAGCCCGGCGTTGCCCCTACTTTGCGGCCCGGGCTGAAATCAGATGAGCCTTTGCGAGAACCTTTTATTTCCGATAATGTTTTATAAAAACAGCTGGTTTCACCCGCCATGCTGAGATTTCAGTCCCGGCTGAGTTCGTTCAGAAAAGCCTCAAAGTCCCCGATGTCTTTTTTCAGCATGGGCTTGACCTCATTGTATTTTTTTTCGAGAAACTCCAGTTTGTCCCAATCGTAATCCGATTCAAAATAATATCTTTTTAAATGCCTGAATTTCATAAATTCAAGCAGAATCATATAGGTACGGTCAGAAATCACCGCCTTTCTCACCCCGCCGATTTCAAGCGTCATTTTATGAAGCAGGTCTGAATGCCATCGCTCCGGTCGCAGACTGTTTTCAAAAAAACGGGATATCCTTAAAAATAACGTCTCCGTGCAGGTGTAAAAATCAGCAATAATTTCTGCGATCACGATTGCAGAAGTCTTCTTCTTTCCGAGAACCCGGAAGTCCGTCGTTTTGAATTCCTGATAAAAAAAATCAATCTTTTCAAGAACAATCCGGGTTTTTCTTATCTCTCCGATCAGTTCCGCTGCAATCTCTTTTTCTCTCATAGACCAGCCGTCCTTTTCTCCGGATGCTTTCGGCATGAACCGGATCAATTTTTTCAATCTCCACTATGTCTATCGGAAAATCTGTCAGTTCGGCAGATTCTCCGATCATTCGGAAATACTGTTCCGCGGAACCGATGCCCTCCACCGCAATATCAATATCCGAAATGCCGGAAAAATGTCTGCGGTTGAGCAGCGACCCCCACTGATAAATACGCATAGGGTTGTAATTTTTGATAATAAGCCCGACAATCCTGTCAAAATCCTGCCATGCTTTTTCAAAAAGACGATGATTCTCTGCTCTTTCCCCCGCGCATTTTCTGCGGATAAATTCCCGTGCTTTCCGAATATCAAAATCTTCCATATCCACCTCAATATTCCGAGCCGGATTTTAAAGTAGGGTGGGCATTTCATGCCCGCCCTACCTGTGTAATAGGAGTTACAGCAATTTGTTCAGAGCCGCTATGACCGCATGATAATCCGGTTCATTCGCCACTTCTTTTACAATCTGAATATACTGAATAACTCCCTTCCGGTCCACCACAAAGACGGCTCTCGCGAGAAGATGCAGTTCTTTTATCAGCACTCCGAAGACTTTTCCGAATGCCGCATCCCGATAGTCCGAGAGCAGAACTACTTTGTCAACGCCAGCCGCGCCGCACCACCGCGCCTGAGCAAAGGGCAGGTCCAGACTGATCGTGAGAATCACCACATCAGAGCCGAGTTTTCCGGCTTCCTGATTGAATCTCCGGGTTTCCATGTCGCACACAGGCGTGTCAAGGGAAGGCACTGCCGATATAATGCAGACTTTTCCCCGATATGATGAAAATCTGACTTTGGAAAGATCATTGGCAACCGCCTCAAAATCAGGCGCGGCATCTCCGACGGAAAGTTTTTTGCCGAGCAGCGTCAGCGGGTTTCCTTTCATGGTAATGATTCCGGTACGTTCTTCCATTTTTTTCCTCCTTAAAATGACTTGCTCCGTAAACAGATTTTGAACCACGAAAACACGAAAATAGCGAAAAACACGAAAATAGTACCCGATTGCATTGAAATTGACAGATTTTGAACCACGAAAACACGAAAATAACGAAAAACACGAAAATAATACCCCGGTACAGAAACCGAGTTTCTTCAAGAAACTCGGTTTCTCTTTCGTGCTTTCGTGTTCCAGCTTTTGCTCACTCGTTCTCTTCACTCATTAAATCTTTAATTATTTCAAGCAACTGAGGGTTTAAAGGTCGCCACTTGGGATGAATTGCCTTATCTTCATGCCAGACAAATTCGATAATATCATATCTTTCCGGGATAACATGCTTGCCGTCCTGCCCATATACTTTTGTGGGATAATGTTCTATCCACAGCATCCGATGCGGGTCAATCCTGAAATCCCTTGTGACACTGGTGGCAATATGTCCGGCGCAGCTTCTCACGGACATCCGGCTTTCAGGAATATCCGAAACCACGATAATGATGGGTCTCAGATGTGCAAGACCGGCAGCGCCTCCTTTTTTCAGGTCATAAATCCGGAGACGGCAACTGCCGCTGCCGAGTTTCAGCTTGCCGCCCCACCCTTCCCATGAATATATGTCGTCGTGTATCAGCATCATAAAGCCTCTTGTGTCAGTGCATCTCGGGTAGGCGCCGGCGGGCCTGCCCTCAGTAAAGCGATTTTGCAAATCGCTTCAAAGCGGATTGAAAATCCGCTTTACTGATATCAGGGCACGCCGGCGGACTGTCCCTCCAAAAACAAAAATCCTGCAAATCCTGTAAAATCCTGTCAATCCTGTAAAATCCTGTAAAGCCTGCTTCAGAAACCGAAGAAATTCTGAATTTTATTGAGAATCTGTGTCGCAAGCGTATCCTTGTCTATTTTCTCCACCTTATGCTTGCTTTTCTGAGATTCTGTAGCCATTTTCCGTTTTGCCAGCACCTCGCTGAGAAGTTTTGAAATTTCCGGCTGCGAACTGATAAGCGGATAAATATCTTCTTTTGTTATTTCAAGCAGATGCGTCTCGGCAACGGAAACAATTGTCGCGGTTCTGGGTTCGCCGGTGAGCAGGGCCATTTCACCGAAAAAGTCTCCGGCACCCAGACGGGCAACAATGAGTTCTCCTTCTGCCGAGTGTACCTTTACGGCAAGCGCGCCTTCCACCACAATGAACAGAGAATCGCCGGCTTCGCCTTCTTTGACGACGATTTCATCTTTGGGTGTGTAGCGGCTCCGCATTCTCTTGCTCAGATAAAGCTTTGCCTCGTCAGGGAAGGGCTTGAATATGTATAAGCCCTGCAAAATGGCAAGGGGATTGTTCAGACTTTCACTTTTACGGCGCTTGATTCCCTGCATCAGCGCCATCTGGACTTCCTCGCGTTTCATTACATGCTCAATACCGGCATGTTTCAGGTGGGTCCAGACATTCAGCCATACTGCTTCGTTATGGGCAAATTTTTTCCCGTAGTCTCTTACATAAGTGCTGATCAGATAATTGGCTGCCCATGATTCGCTCTGTCCGGTCATGCCTGCGGTGAGGCCCAGAAAGCGGGTGCTTGGACCCTGATCGCTCAACACACACTCTGTAGCCAGCGCGGCGTTCAGAAGCACTTTTTTGACCCGCTCCGGCGGATGGGAGGGATCCACATGAATCGTAAAATATTTCCAGTAACAGTCCGAGGGAGAACTGAAATTCTCAATAGAAGACTCCGAAGCCTGACTGTTGGGAATGCTCAGTACCGTATCGTCACGGGTCTGCACGCGGGTGGTCCGCCAGTTGATGTCAACCACTTTGCCTTCGGCAAAAGAACCGATTTTCACCCAGTCGTCAATTTTGAAGGGACGCTCGATGTTGATGGCAATACCGGAAAAAATATTTGAGATATTGATCTGAACCGCAAGACCCACAATCATGGCAATCACGCCGGAGGTTGCCAGAAGGCTGGTGAGTTTCTGATTAAACACAAACGCGACAATTGCCATGATCGCAAGAATCAGAATAATCAGAGACACCAGACCCCGCACAATCTTGGGAATCGGCTGGTGGGTCCGGTTTTCCGCAGGCACCCATACAAAACGCTCCATGGCTGCCATAAGAAAAAATGCCAGCATCACCCACCAGATGATGTCAAATCCGGTGACAATGATTTCAAAAAGCCCGGGGGTGGTTGTGAGCTTTTTCGAGAGCGCATCCAAAACAAAGACCTCAGATGACAGAAACATCAGAAAAAAGAAAATAAACTGAAATATCCATACAATCTGTAAAAATTTCAAGGCTTTTTTCCGATCCGGATCCTCATAAAATTCGTCGCTGACTTTGCCTTTTTTTGCCTCGTCTTTTCTCAGGCTTCGGATATTGTTTCTGACAAAATACAGCAGCGCCGAAGTTGTGATAAAAGAGAGAAACAAAAGATAGGTTGAAAGTTTCACGGGCAGACTCCGGCGAAGACTGAGTTTGTCTTCGACAATGCGAATGCCCACATTGAAGCGTGAATATTTCAGGGTTCCGCCCCGGACATTGAAATGTTCGGGGTCTCCGAGCAGGTCTTTTTCCGCAATATCCTGATAAAACCAGACTTCGCTGATTTTCCACCCGTAAGCGGTGCCGAGAATCTGATCTTTTTTCATTTTTTCCAGAAGCAGATTGTCTGCTGCCGCTCTCATGCCGAGAATGTCTTTGACTAAAATCAGATTGGTCCGATCCAGGGACCGGGGCCGGAAACTCACGCCCAGTATATGCTGTCCGAAAACATGCAGATTGGGAAGAAAATCCGCCCGGAATTTCCCCTTGATGTGATACAGACGGTAACTCAGATTTCCCTGTATTTTCTGATACGCCGGCTTTTCTAACAGAATCGGGTCCACCGCATTGAGAAATTCAATATCATGGACGTTGATATCCCCCTGATACCGGAACCAGAGGAAAAAATCCAGATCATAAGTAAAAGTCTTTGTATCCAATGCGCTGATTTCATTTATTTTTATGCCCGTATAAACCACATTGATTTTATAGGCATATTTGCCGTCAAAAATCGTGACCCTGCCCTCTTCCTCGGCGGTTTTGAAATTGGGTACTTCGTTGGTATTCGGTATTGCCTGAAACTGCGTCAGGGCGGAAATCAGATTCTGCCTTCTGTAAACGCCGATGCAGATGGGTTTCTGCGAATCTCTCTGCTCGTCAAAAAAATTATAGCCGGTGACGCCTTCAACGGCATCGTACATATTGTTCAGATTTGCAAGATAATTCCGAATCCGCTGCCGTTTTTCCTGCACGGAAACTTTTGCCTTTTTTTTCCGGTCTTCTTCTGTGTCAACAGTGTTTTTTACGGCTTCCACAATCACCATGGCGGTATCGTAGGCAAATGCCGCGTGCCAGCCCGGGTCCTCGTTATAGGTTGACATATAGGCTTCTCTGAATTTCAGTCCCATCTCATTGGTGGTGTCAAAGATCAGGGGCGTGGTGACGTGAATGCCGTCGGTGTAAAATCCCGGATTGCTCCGTTCTTTGGGAAAAGCCTCAAATGCCTGCTGAAAAGACTCGGAAGCAAAACTGTCCGGCGCGACAATGGGGTTTTCAATCAGCGCGTCCCGTATGAGTTTTACCAAGCGGACGCCTTCATCAGCATGAGCGGAAAGAAAAATAATCCCGGCATCGTTTTTATAGCGCAGATCATCAACGATCTGCTCCAATTCCTGATCCAAAGTTTCGCTGTTGATTTTAAATTCCCATTTGTATTTGACCTCAACGCCCATGGCTTTGGAGGTTTCCTCAAAAACTTCGGAAAGATAGGAACCGTAAGCCGCGTCTTCACATATAATGCTGACCGTGTTCAGCCCCAGAACCTGTCTGGCATAAGTGGCAAGAAAACGGCCCTGAAGATTGTCATTGAAAGAAGAACGGAAATACCATTCATTGTCCTGTGTGACATTCACATTGGTTGATGCGGGACTGATGGCAGGAATACCGTATTTTTTGTATTCCTTACCCGCGCTGATGGAACAGGTGCTGTAATGATGCCCGATAACAGCAAGGGCGCGGTTCTGGGCGATGATTTTAAGGGCATTTTCAGATGCCCGGTCCGGTTTGTTCTGATCGTCAAAGACATCCAGGACAATTTCTTTTCCGTTGATTCCGCCTTTGCGGTTAATCATGTCCAGATACAGATTTACGCCCTGGAGAAAAGATTTTCCCACTGCCGCGCTGGGTCCCGACATGGGGGCTGACATGGCAATATGAATGGTCTCTTTTTTGAAAAAGAGGCGGTAAATACCCCAGGACAACAAAAACAAAAGGGCGATAACCCCAACCAGACGAATAATGAACTTCAGTTTCATAATTTTTGAACAGGATTTACAGGATTATACAGGATTATACAGGATTGATAGGATTTGCAGAATGATCGGCTCTCTTAATCCTGCAAATCCTGCAAATCCTGTAAATCCCGTAAATCCTGTATAATCCCGTAAATCCTGTAAATCCTGTATAATCCTGTAAATCCTGTAAATCCTGTTATTAATCCTGTATTTTACACAAAAGCGATAAAAAAGAATACAATTTTCTTTTATTTTATGATAAAAAACCTTTCTTATTTATTCAAGTAAGAAAATTTTTTTATAATGAATTTTATCTGAGAGGCTTGAAAAGATAACAATATCTGCTTTCAGAATGCAGAATCATAAAAGTTTTTTTAAAAAAAAGTTTCCGGGAGGGGCAAAATGCTGAAGAAAACATTGGGTTTCAAACTCGTTGTCGGCGGTATCATTGTTGTATCTGTTCCGTTGCTGATTGTGGGGCTTTTTTCCGTTGTCATGTCTTCAGAAGCACTGAAAAATCTCTCCGAAGAACAGGCGGTACATCTTGCCCGAAATTTTGCCGATATGGTCAATATCCTGCTGTTGCAGGAACTGAAAATCGCCAAAGAAATCGCCGTCGGCAATACCACGGTCAGAACAGCGACAGTTGTTACGGAAGAAGGTATCGCAAATGCGGGCGATGATATAAAAAAACTGAACACAAAGCTTTCAGGCGCAATGAAAGCCATCGGAAAACATTATGAAACCGTGCTGGTGGGAAATGCCGAAGGGCTGGCGTTTGCAGACGGAGACGGGGGAATTTCCGAAAATATTTCCATAGCAGACCGTGAATATTTTCAGACTGCAAAAGCCGGTGCCGCAAATATAGGAAGTCCTGTTATATCAAGAATATCCGGCAATCCGGTTGTTCCGATCTGCGCGCCGGTTTATTCTGAGACAGAAAAATTTGTCGGCGCGGTGGTTACGGTGCTTAAACTGGATTTTCTTTCCGAAGATATCGCTGCTGTCAAAATCGGCAAAACCGGCTATCCCTTTGTTACCGACAAAACCGGGCTTTGCATCGCACATCCCAAAAAAGAATTTATATTTAAAATAAACATTAATACCAATGTCGGCATGGAAGATATCGCAAAAGCCATTTCAGAGGGAAAAACCGGCGTCAAATCTTATTCCTTCCGCGGCACCCGAAAAATTGCCGGATTTGCGCCGGTCAAATCAACCGGCTGGTATGTGACGGTCACGAAGAATGAAGAAGAATTTATGAAAACCCCCGTCGCCATCCGAAACGTCATCCTTGTTGTGGGCGGTGTTTTTCTGCTTTTGACAATGTTTGTGGTTCTGGCTCTGTCCCGGCGGATTTCGGACCCTGTCATGCAGGTGGTCAGGGGACTGACCGGAAGCGCCGCGCAGGTCTCGGCAGCGGCGTATGAAATTTCCGCCACCGGCCATTCTCTGGCGGAAAATGCCTCGGAGCAGGCGGCTTCCGGCGAGGAAACAGCGGCAACACTGGAACAGATCAGCGCAATGAGTCTGCAAACCTCAAAACTGACACAGGGGGCGGAAATGCTGATGAATGAAAATATTTCAAAATCAGGTCAGTCCCTCAAGTCGCTGATTGAACTCACGCTGAAAATGTCTCTGATTGAAGCGGACAGCGGTCAGATGGGAGAAATTATCAAAACCATTGATGAAATTGCATTTCAGACCAATCTGCTCGCGCTGAATGCGGCTGTGGAGGCAGCCCGCGCCGGGGAAGCCGGGGCAGGATTTGCGGTGGTGGCAGGGGAGGTGAAAAATCTGGCAATGCGGACAACACAGGCGGCAAAAAAAACACAGTCGCTGTTGGATACCAACATCAGGCGGGTCAGCGAGGCAGCCCGATCTATTGAAGAGATCAACAATGACTTTGAATTTATTATCGAATCCGCGACCATTATGGGAGAAAAAACCGCTGCCATTACCAAAGCAAGCAAAGAGCAGGCTCACGGCATCGAACAGATCAGCAAAGCGGCAAACGAAATTGAGCAGGTCACACAGCAGATGGCTGCCAGTGCTGAAGAATCCGCGTCTGCCGCCTCAGAACTTTCTTCACAGGCGGAAATGCTCAAACAGTTTGTGTATGATCTCGCGGCGATTGTCAGCGGCGAAAACCCGACTGTCAAAGACTCCGGAGTGCGCCATCTTATAAAAACAGGAGATTAGCGTTTTCGTAGTGCAAAATCTGCTCTTAGCCCGGGCGAAGCGGAGAATTCCGCATTGAAGAGGGAAATTCTCCGTTGCGCCCGGAATGGCATTCCCGAATCGCTGCGTTTGCACCGCTACCCTTTCAGCAGCCGTGATTTATGTTGCGTAACATGAATTATAATCTTTGCGCTCTTTGCGCCTCTGCGAGAAATTTTGGCAGCGATTCGGAAACTAAGCAGAAACTGAGTTTTTTGAAAAAACTCAGTTTCTTTTGCACAGTTGCCAAATTTTTTATTTCCGATAAAGACTACTTGTCTTTAATCTCGCTGGCAAAATTTATGACGCACATATAGCGGTAAGTCTTATGCGTAGCCATTCCGACACCGACAAAGCGGTTTCCAGTATTGAGAATGTTTTCCTGCTGTCCTCCGCAGGAGCTTTTGCTGTCAACCAGCAGTTGCGCGATAATCTTCAGCGGATCATTGTAACCGTAGGAAATACTTTCAGCCACAACGCCTGACCATATACCGTATTTATCAATCCGGGTCCATAAACCGGAACTGTCGCTGCCGGTGCTTCCGACTTGTCCGCTTCCTCCCGACTCATTGGCAAAATCTTTTGCTGCCTGAGACAATGCAAAGGAGGGGATCAGTGCTTCTCTCGGCGTCATTTTTTTCATTTTTTCATAGCATTCACGGGCATTGCTGCTTTTCCCTGCCCATTCGGCAAGATACTGTTCGGCAAACTGGGGCGGATTGGTTCGGGCTTTGTTGATCTCGGCAATAACCTGCATTTCCGCCCCTGTCAGATAAGACGTATTTTGATTTTGAGCAGTATTGATCGCTGCATTATTACTGCCCGAATAAGTATCAGCGCCGTAAGCCGCATAACCATTTGTAAACAAAATAAAAAAACTGAATACCACCCTGATCCCGAAAATAAATCTGATCTTTTGCATCGGACACCTCAATTTTATTTAAAATTTTAAACACAAAGCCTGTCAGCTTCTATAATTTTATATATGATATGATAATTCTGCCTTCAGTGACAAGTGTTTTCTTGACTTTGTGTGAAAAATTATAATAAATAAGAAATTAAAGTGTGTTCAGCATACCCCCCTGCCCCCAATGCCGTTAAGTTAAGGGCAGATGCGCCGGCCAGGCTAAAAACAGACATTGCCCCCTGCCCCTCGGGGAGGGGAAATTACTCCCCCTCTCCTTCGGAGAGGGGGCCGGGGGGTGTTTGTGCAGAGGGATGTCAAACAATAAAGGACAAATAAGGTGTAAAGATGAAAATAAGCAAAAGTAAAACATTCAAGGCTTTTTCCGCCCCGCTGTGGAAGAACAATCCCGTTTCGGTTCAGATTCTGGGAATATGTTCCACGCTGGCGGTGACGGTTCAAATGAAAACTGCCTTTGTCATGGGACTGTCGCTGACGCTTGTGACAGGTTTTTCAAGTCTGGCAATTTCCCTGCTGAGAAACATGATCCCCCGAAATATCCGCATCATTGTCGAACTGACCGTCATCGCCACTCTGGTCATTCTTGCGGATCAGCTTCTCAAAGCATTTCTGTATGACATCAGCAAACAACTGTCTGTTTTTGTAGGGCTTATCATTACAAACTGCATTGTCATGGGACGGGCGGAAACTTACGCTTTGGGCAATCCGCCGCTTGAGTCGTTTTTAGACGGCATCGGCAACGGGCTGGGATATGGCAGTGTGCTGCTGTTGGTCGCTTTTATAAGGGAACTGCTGGGCGCAGGGAAATTTTTCGGTATGAAAATATGGGCATTATGCTGCTGGCACCCGGGGCTTTTATCGTTATCGGACTTTTGGTCTGGCTTCAGAAATCTGTGGCAAAATAAGCCATGTAGGGTGGGCAGCAGGCTGCCCACCCTGCAACTGCAACTGCCGTAAAACGATTTTGCAAACCGTTTTGCCGATAAAACGGTTTGCAAAACCGTTTTACAAAAGCCATGTAGGGCGGGCAGCAGGCTGCCCACCCTGCAAAACATAATTATTGGCTCTTATGGCATTTTCGGCGTCTGTGTATGCCGGAGATGTGATGAAATTCGGTTTTTCTGAAACCCTTACGCCTTATGCCTGGCAGGAAAACGGTCAGGACAAAGGGATTCTGGTTGACATTGCCAATGAAGCAATACAAAAACGCATGGGGATTGCTGTGTCGCATCACATATATCCTTGGGAAAGAGCGCAACATCTGGTTAAGGAAGGAAATCTTGACGCGCATATCACCAACGGCCCCCTGCGTAAAGAATGGTCAGAACACAGCAATGAAGTCGTGATGGAACTGACCTGGGGAATATTTGTAAAAGCCGGAAGTCCCAAACTTGAACAGATAAAAAAGGCAAAATCCCTTGAGGAATTAAAACCTTTTCAGTTTGTTGATTATATCGGAAACGGGTGGGCAAAAGCGAATCTTGTGGATAAGAATTTTGATGTTTATCTGGTGCCCGCCCCGGCGACGATATTCAGCTTGCTGGCAAAAGGAAGAGGTGACATTAACATTATCCCTTCTCTTCAGGGCAGATACCATATCAGGGACTTGGGATTGCAGGATCAGATTGTCGAATTGCCTCCGGTAATGCCGGCGATCCCTTTCCATCTTGTTATCGGGAAAAAATCTCCTTTCATAAAAATTCTCCCGGAATTTGACAAAGTGATACGGCAGATGAAGGAAGACGGAACTTTGCAGGCAATGATTGACAAATATGTCAAATAACAATAAACACAACAAAAACCCTAAGGGTACTCAATGCCCTCAGGGTTTTTTCACCCAAAACAGAATAATGAGATTACTTATGGAAACAATCAGTTATACTCAGGTGCAGGCTTTATTGAAGCAGGTTCCTCAAGCAAAATTGCAGACGGCATACAGGCTGCTTGCTGATTTGATAACCGGCGATACTGAAACGCTGTCATTTCAGGAAGAATATATGTCTTTTTCCTTAAATGAAAGATGTCGGATCATGGCGCAGCAAGCGGAGCAGATGGTAGCACATTATCAGAAAAGAACGGGTGAATGAGACAGACATGCTGTTCGTTTCATGCCCACCTTATACGGTCAGATTCAACGAGGGTGCGGATTGACGCACACCGCACATCCCGCATCTGCACTGCTTCCGGATTTTTGAGAGATTAAAGATACAGATATGAAAAAAATAAGCATCCGCATGATATTCAGTCTTTTCCTGCTCACGGCAAATACTGCGGTTTTTTCCGGCTATACACTCTATTATTATCAGACCACCAAAGCTGAGATGATATCCGAACTGAAAAGCACAGCCGTTTATATGGCTGAATGGCTTTCCGGAGGTCTGAGAATGCCTGTATGGAGCATGGATAGAAAAACAACAGAGGATATTATCACCTCCGGTATGAGCAGGCAGGCAGTGGCTGTGATTGTAACAGATGAATATAATAAAGTTTTTTCCGGAATGAAGCGTGATGCGAACTGGCAGATTGTATCCTCTGATGCAAAGCCCGATGAAGCCGATGCCGCATCAGATGACAAAAGAGACTTTGTGACAGCAGAAAAAGAGATAACTGACAAAGGCTTAAAGCTGGGGAAGGTCAAAGTATATCTGACGTCCCGCTTTATGGAGGAGCAGTTGAGACATGCAATCACTTCAATGCTCCTTGCGCTTCTGATTTTAAACATCATCATCTTTCTGCTTCTTTATTTTTTTGTGCAAAAAGTGATTATTCATCCGATCAGCGCGACAGTTTCATGCCTCAGCCGGCTCTCAGTGGGTGATCCGATTGAAATTATTACAAATAAAAGCATAGGAGAATTTAACAGCATCAGAGACAGTCTGAATGCTTTGATTAAGACAACGGCTGAAACCGCGCATATCGCCAATGAAGTTGCCGCAGGAAATATCTCCGCATCTGTTGCCAAACGCTCTGAAAACGACCTGCTGATGCGGGCAATCAACAAAATGATTGACAGGCTGAAAAATGTTACATGGGAGACAAAAAGAATGATTCAGTCTGTGGGAGAAGGAAAGTTGGATATACAGGGAAACGCCCAAGCCTTTGAAGGCGGCTGGCGCGATCTTGTGACAGGAATGAATAACCTGATCAGCGGATTAAGCGATGCCGTGTCAAAATCGGCGGCTCTGGGTCAGGAAATGGAACTTGCCCGGAGGATTCAGACCTCGCTGCTGCCGAATCTGACAGATAATGTCCATCCGGATTTTGAAATTGCCGCTACGATGATTCCGGCGGATCACGTCGGCGGTGACTTTTATGATGTCACCTTTGACAGAACCGGTTCTCTGTGGTTTGCCGTCGGCGATGTATCGGGTCACGGTGTTACCCCCGGGCTGATTATGATGATGGCGCAGACGGTTCACACCACTGTTACGACAAATCTTGAATGCGATGCGCGCAGCGTTGTTGTCAAGCTGAATGAAATCCTGTATAAGAATGTCAGCGAGCGCCTGCATGAAAGCCATTTTATGACATTCACCGCTTTGAAATATCTGGGTGCCGGGCATTTTCAGCACGCGGGCGCGCATCTGTCCCTGATTCTTTTCCGGCAGAAAAGCGGCGCGTGCGAGCTGATAAAAACCAAAGGAATTTATCTGAATTTCAAAAAAGATATTTCCCATGCCATCACTAATGCGGAATTTTTTATGGATCCGGGTGATATTCTCATTCTTTATACCGACGGACTGACAGAGGCGTGTAACGCGGACGGCAAAATGCTTGATCTGGACGGCTTTATAAAAGTCGTGGAAAAACATGCCCGGCAGTATCCCGAAGCCATGAAAGAAAATATCATCGCAGATGTGATCCGATGGTGCGATGACCAGCGTGCGGATGACATGACCCTTGTCATAGTGAAAAGAAAAGAGAACATCACTGCCTGAACTTTATCGGAAATAACAGGGTCTCGCAAAGATGCAAAGACCTCAACGATTTGGAAACACAGAATATTTTTTTGATTTTAATGGAAGAATTTTCAGCGTTTAAAAAAAAGATTCAATATGAATTTAAAAACGACGCGCTTCTCGAAGAAGCCTGTCGTCACAGTTCTTATGTGAATGAGCAGGAAGTGACAGACCTGCGCGATAACGAGCGTCTTGAATTTCTGGGAGATGCGGTTTTGAACCTTGTGGTGGGACATATTCTCATGCACCGATATCCGCATCTCCCGGAAGGCGATCTTTCGCGAATGCGCGCCAGTTTAGTCAATGAGTTTCAGCTCGCAAAAGTTGCAAAAGCAATTGATCTTGGTGATTATGTCTTGCTGGGCAAGGGAGAAATTCAGACCAACGGCAGGGAAAAAAACTCTATTCTCGCTGACACACTTGAAGCGATTATCGCTGCTGTTTATTTGGACGGCGGCTTTAATGCGGCATTCCGCTTTATCGAGCATCATTTTTTAAAACAAATCCGGGCTATTGCCGAGCCGAATACAAATTATGACTACAAAAGCCAGCTTCAGGAAGTGGTTCAGGTAACACCGGGGCTTGCGCCGGTTTACACGGTGATAGAAGAAAGCGGTCCCCCGCATGACAACGCTGTGGCGGATTTATGTACCGAAGGTACCGGCAAAAGCAAAAAAATGGCGGAGCAGAATGCCGCACGGAAAGCCCTTGAAATGTGGGAAGTGAGAAGTGAGAATAGTGAGAAGTGATAAATTGAACCCGAGCGAAAAGCCTTTTATCATACCCATTTTTCTGCCCCAAGCTGGCTGTTCCCATCAGTGCATCTTCTGCAATCAGTCAGCCATAACGGGCGCAAAGACGCATTTTTCCTGCGAAGATTTCCGCGTGCAGGTCAGAGATTTTCTGAAATATAAAAGACCTCATCGGAAAACGGTTCAGATTTCATTTTACGGCGGCACTTTTCTCGGATTGCCGGAAAGTGAAATCAGGCAATGGCTGGGTGAAGCCGCACGCTTTGTGACTA
>JFJP01039154.1_pt1 | contig 14329 bp, 18 predicted proteins | sample 431651 | NCBI WGS metagenome assembly JFJP01 (sample SAMN02602958, study PRJNA72255) | Microbial mat metagenome, whole genome shotgun sequencing project. | biome: fresh water; feature: sink hole; material: water; isolation source: purple microbial (photo- and chemosynthetic) mats found in... | reverse complement strand
ATTCTAAAACTCGTAACCCGCTCCCGATAGCTATCGCGGATCGCAACCCTCTAAATAACATTCACTTCAATTTCCAAACAAATCCCGAAAACATCCATCACCTCACTTTGGATTTCCTGGGCAAAATTCAATATTTCCTGCCCGGTTGCATCCCCGTAATTAACAATAACAAGGGGTTGAACCGGAGATGTACCAACATCGCCCTTACGCACTCCTTTATAACTTATCTGTTCTATAAGCCAGGCAGCCGATACTTTTACCTCGTCAATACCACATGGAAAACCGGGGATAGAAGGGTATTTTTCTTTGTTTAAATTATAGTTTTCAAGAGAGATAATCGGATTTTTAAAAAAGCTGCCAGCATTTCCAATACAATTGGGATCGGGTAACTTACGCCAGCGAATGGCAGAAATAGCTGATCGAACAGCCTTAATATCTATAATTTCATAATTTTCAAGTTCGCGCTGTACATCAACATAATCGGTATTTAACTCCTTTATTTTACTAAGCTTAAAAACGACTGCATATATTATGTATTTATCCTTTTGCTTAGTTTTAAATATACTGCTACGGTATCCAAATTCGCATTCTGCATTCGAAAGCGAAACTGTTTCGAAGGTTGACAAATAAATTGCCTCTACGGAAAAAATCGCATCTTTTACTTCCTTACCATAAGCGCCAATATTTTGAATAGGACAAGCGCCAACATTTCCAGGTATTAGCGAAAGGTTTTCCAACCCGTACCATTCGCGCTCTAAGCAAAAGGCAACAAATTCGTCCCAATTCTCGCCACACATCGCCCTCACATACACATCCTTCTCATTCTCCTCCACAATTTCAATGCCTTTAATTATGGGGCGAAGAATCAATCCCCTGTAATCCCTCGTAAATAAAACATTACTGCCACCACCTAAAATCAATTTCCGTGAATAGTGGTTCCATTCTGATTCCAGAAAATGCTTTAACTCTAAAAACGACTTAATATTCACAAGCCATTGCGATTGCGCCTGAATTCCAAAAGAGTTGTAAGGTTTAATAGATATGTCTTCAAAAAGTTCCATAACAATACTTAATAAATGCCGGAGATTCTCTCCTAACGTTTGGGTAATAATTCTTAATTGCAAATATAGTTGTATTGGCATACATCGCATCAATTCGAAGTAATTTTCTATCTTAGTGCGAATGAAGAAGATCATAGTTTCTGTAACAAACGATTTAGCTACAGACCAGCGAGTCGACAGAGTTTGCACTACTTTACACCAATGGGGGTATAAAGTATTGCTTGTTGGCCGCCTGTTACCCGACAGCCTTCCAATTGAGCGGCCTTATCGTTGCAAACGGATAAAATTTCTCTTTCATAAAAATTTTAGTTTTTATGCAGAATTTAATATTCGGTTATTTTTCTTTCTTCTTTTTTCAAAATCCGATATATTGTTAGCAAATGATTTGGATACTCTCCCGGCGAATTATATGGCCGCAAAGCTAAAACAGAGCAGGTTAATTTTCGATAGCCATGAGTATTTCCCTGAAACGCCCGAAGTATATAAACGAAAATTTGTAAAAACTATTTGGCTCTTCATCGAGAAAATTTTTATTTACGGAATAGATAAAGGATATACCGTTTCGAACTCTATTGCTGAAATATATCAACAAAAATATCATTTATCGTTAGATGTGGTCAGAAATGTTCCTTTTTTAAACAACTCAAACCTCCTTTTTATTTCCAAACCTGCCACTCCATTTATTTTATATCAGGGAAGCATTAATATTGGCAGGGGATTAGACCTGGCAATTCAGGCAATGCAATTTATACCGGATGCTGAACTAGTAATAGCAGGTAGTGGCCCTGAACTCCCTGCTATAAAAAATCTAACCCAACAATTAGGGCTTGGTTCAAAAGTTAAGTTTTTGGGCAAAATTCCGCCAGACGAATTAAAAGAAATCACCATGAAAGCCACGGTTGGAATATCGCTCGAAGAACCAACGGGAATGAGCTATAAGGCCGCATTGCCTAATAAACTTTTCGACTACATCCAGGCGGGAATCCCTGTTTTAGTTTCGAACCTGATAGAAATGGAATTATTAGTTAAACAATATAATATAGGACTTGTGGCAATTAACCGAGATCCTGAATATATTGCCAGACAATTAAATACATTAATGTATGATAAAATCCTTCAGGAAAAATGGAAAGAAAATTTAGCAATAGCATCGAAAGATTTATGCTGGGAAAAGGAATCGCTAAAGTTGCGGGCTATCTTTTCCTGAAGTTTGAATAGCGTATAACCGCAACATTCGTCTCGAAATATAATACAGGGATATACTAATTGGCAAAGCTGTTAAAACCCATAGCAACAAAGCATTCCCGGCCGATTTTTCAATAATTCCCCAAAGGTTTCCCAAACTGAACTTTACTGAATTAAAATCTGGTAAATTTACCGGATAAGCCTCAAACCATTTGTTACCAAATTTATAAAATGGGTATAAGAGTATTAACTGCAAAGGGTAGAATAACATATTTACACTTTGAATAAGCAAGTGGTTTAAGCGAAATGCAAATGCTGCAATTACACATAGCACAATCGTGGTTCCCGGTAATGGAATAATGCCAAAAATAAAACCAATAGCGATTGTAAGAGCTACCTTCTCAACTGATAAGCCTTGAGCCAGATGATATTTACATGCATGGATAAAGGATTCCCATCTTTTTCGAATCAATTTCATATAAAGATTTATTGTACAAAGTTCTGTTTAATTCCTGAATTCTTAATCAAATTTGGTTTAAGTTTTCATTAAACACCGCCAAAATTCATAAATTCGCTAAAAATAAACTTTAAAATTTAAATATATGATTAAACATATTGTAATGTGGCGTCTAAAAAACGATTATGAAAACCACGACAAAAGAACCACCAGTTTTTTATTGAAAGAAGAACTGGAATCGATGATTGGAAGAATAGACGGATTAAACTCGCTTACGGTGGGTTTAAATGTAAATACATCTCCATTTGCATTCGACCTGGTGCTAATCACGGAGCATCCTACACTGCGCGATTTGGAATTTTATCAGGAGCATCCATTACATCAGGCGGTTGGAGCTTTAGTAAAAGCTGCTACTACTGAGAAGGTTGTTGTTGATTGCGCATATTAATATTACCTCTTTACCGGGATCAAGAAGATGCAGAAGGATTATTACAAAATTTTAGACTTAAAACCCAATGCTGGTGTTGACGACATTAAGCAGGCATACCGACAATTGGCAAAAAAATTCCATCCCGATATTAATAATTCTCCGTATGCCCATGAAAAATTCATTGAAATATCCGAAGCTTACGAGTTTCTGACCGAACAACTCTCAAACACTACCCAAAAAGCCAAAGACCAGCAGGATGATAGCACAACTGCCGAGTTTATTGAAGAAATGCGGAGGCATGCTAAAGAAAAAGCCCGGGAATTAGCACGTAAACGACTCGAAAAACTAAAAAAAGAGCATGAAGCGTTTCAAATTAGCGGAATATACGATCTAGGGGTACTGGCTAACTATACATTCCGCTACGGGGTATTGCTCTTATGCCTGTTTATGATTATTTGGCCAATAATACTAACAATAGTCAACATCTATTTACCCTGGCCGGTAAAAATAATTGTAGCATTTATTGGAAGTCTTGGCATTTATAACATATATCAAAACCGTACCACCTATTTTTCGCAAGGAAAACTTTACTATAATTACTCAAAAATTAAAAGCCTTTTTCTTCAATCGAATGAAAGCACGATTGAAGAATGCTACTTCTCTCCAGGCCGAAAAGCAAGCGCACGGCCCTATAATTTAGAGATGTTTAGAATTAAAGAAATACAGCTTCACAACTATGGCCCGGCACAACATGCGGTGGGATATGACCAAAAAAGTGTCTCTCTTTCTATTCCTCGCTCTCAGCATGCCTTTTTTGTTCATGTAGCTGTTATTTTTGTAAAAATAGTGCTATTTTTTTTGAGCATAATTCTCTTAACTTTCGATAGCCTTCTTTGGCGGACTATTATTGGCTTTGTTATAGCTTTGGCTGGCTCAAGGTTGATACTATTCTTTACTCAAACAAAATCGCCAGTATCATATCTTTTAACAACGAGTATCATAATTCGGGGAATAGTTTGGCTAACTATTATTATTGCATTTTCGAGTTTTCAATTGCGACCTTTGAATATTTCCACCGCTGAAAGCGTTTATGCCATTGTCGTATTTATAATTCTGTTCGATACATTCCTCGACCAATTTTTGAATTATATATCGAAACAAAAGTGTAGATCCCCAATTTTCAAACAGCATCCATTAATCCAGTCTCACTTAGAGAAAGGATTTCAGTTTTCGCACGAAATGCCTGTTGTATCTTTTTTTTACCCAAGTTTTAAATGGTTTTTAGGATGAAAAACATTGTATTTATAGCTATTTAAATTTAACTTTATTTCGATTTATAAAGTTTTCACTATTAATTTCGGATTTATGGAAAGTATATTCAAAAAAGTGAGTATTAAATCGTTAAACGAGAATTATTTAAAAATACTGAATGAAGATTGGGGATTGGTTACTGCCGGAAACATTGAAAGTTTTAATACTATGACAATTAGTTGGGGAACTTTTGGGGTATTATGGAACCGCCCGGTATTTTTTTGCTTTGTTCGCCCTCAAAGATTCACCTACGAATTTATAAATACTAACCATTATTATACCCTTTCTTTTTTCACCGATCAATATAAAGATGCCTTAGACTTTTGCGGAAATCACTCGGGAAGAGAATTCGATAAAATGAAATCGACCGAGTTGGTTCCTGTTTCTACTGATATTGGGAATGTAATATTTGAACAAACCCGGCTTGCATTTGAGTGTAAAAAAATTTACACGGACGACATTAAACCTGAAAATCTTTTAGATCCCAACATCCTCAAAGCAACTTATCCAAATAAGGACTACCACCGCATGTTTGTAGGGGAAATTGTAAACTGCTTTGTTCCGTATTAAATAGTATTCGTTTTCGGAATTTCTTATTATAAGCTTACAAGAACTAAAAGGACAATAGAAGTAATAGCTCATCCTCAAAATCCTGTGAAAGATTCGTTCCACAGCCGAATAAAATTCCTACATTCTTCTTATATTGCCAAAAATCGGCTTTTTGAAGTATTTAAGCCTTCAACTTTTATAAACTATGAACAAATCAGTCAAATTATTTTCCCTGATTATAGTCGCTAGCCTCTTTTCAGCCAATTTATCAGCCAATTCCTTGTCCTATAATAACAATAAAGATAGCCTAAGCACCGACACCATAAAATATTGGAAAACCGGAGGTAGAATTGTCTTAAATATATCACAAATTGCTCTATCCAATTGGGCTGCCGGAGGAGAAAATTTAATTGCAGGCAACTCCATGGTGAATTTGTATGCAAATTACAAAAAGGACAAAACTTCGTGGGATAACACTATTGACTTTGCATTTGGCCGGTTAAAGAAAGAAAGTACCAAAGCAATTAAAAACGACGATCGTTTTGAATTTACTACCAAATATGGCCGCAAGCGATCTGACAAGTGGTATTATAGCGGTATGTTAAATATTAAAACACAATTCTTCTCAGGGTATAAATTCCCGGAGAAAGATTCCATAAAGATTTCGGATTTCCTCTCCCCTGCTTATATTTTATTATCTGCTGGTATGGATTATAAACCCTCGGATAAGTTTACATTTTTAATGTCGCCGATTACAGGAAAAATAACCGTTGTGAACAGTCCAATTTTATCGGCACAAAAGGCGTATGGAGTAGAACAAGGTAGAAACACCCGTAGCGAACTTGGTGGCTTTTTTAAGATTATCCTAAAAGGCAGTTTATTTAAAAACCTAAATTACCAAACTAAGGTCGATGCTTTTTTAAACTACATGAATAATCCCGAAAACATTGACTGGGACTGTGAATTTTTGTTGGGCATGAGCCTAAATAAATACATTTCGGCAAACCTTAAAACCAACTTGCTCTATGATGACGATGTTGTAACATTGCCGAATACAGGTCCAAAGCTTCAATTAAAAGAATTTCTTGGGGTAGGGTTTTCCTATAAGATCTAAGCGCGTTTTATTTATTCCGCTGGTGATAGCGCAAAGCCAAATAACTTAACATTTTACCGATTACGGCAATAGCCTCGTTAGTTTCAGCGCCAATTGGTTTCCCTTGCATTCGTAATAACATTACGCCATATAAACCGTTCAGGCATACTTCAATTTCAGTAATATTTTCCTTTGAAGTTTTTTTTCGTAAATCGTTTAAAACAGGCAACGCAAATCGATAAAATTCAGCATATTTCTCTTCCTGAATTGAATTTATAAGGTCAATATGCAAGTCATTTAGTCGAAATAAAATTTCGTTCAGGTATTTAAGGTGTCCCACTTCCTGAAGATCCTCATTAATCATCTGGTTTACCAGCTGTCGATACCAATTTCGAATCTCCGTCATAATTTCAGGAGGCTGGTTATATCGAGCAACTATACTTTTATCAATCTCAAAGAAATTAAAGCTATGAGCCCGAAGAATTTCTTCCACATGCCACATGTAGAGCAAATACTCAACAATATTGCTTTTTCGTAGTTCTTTAGCTACAATCATAATTTATTCTTCAAAACCGGTTATTTTAGTAATATCGCGGCGATCCTTTTTTGTAGGGCGTCCGGCACCCTTATCTCTTATCACGTTTGCCCCAATTTTAGAGAGATGGTATTTCTGAAGTTCCTCCTCGGTAGTAAGTTCTGTAGCAAATTCTTTCACTTTTTCAGCCGATAAACGGGTGTGAAGAAGTCCTAATACTTTAAACGAATGCACTACCGGCGGCTTGCGCACCATAATTATGTCTCCAACTTTAACAGCTCGCGAAGGTTTTACATTCACATTTTCGATTGTAACCCGGCCTTTATCGCAGGCTTCAGTGGCCATAGTGCGGGTTTTGAATACCCGAATTGCCCAAAGATATTTATCGATCCGAATGCTGGCTGTTTCCATCCGAATGAATTTATTTATTATTAAAGAAATTCATTGTTTGTTGAATACCAATAGTACCAAAGCTTTGGATTATTTCGAAAATAATTGTAAAACGATCTTTCAGCGCAATGGATTCTTCCATAGTCCACCTGCTTAAAACAAAATCCACCTGATTTCCTTTGGCAAAGCTATCGCCAATGCCGATACGCAAACGTGCATAATTGTTATGACCTAAAATTTCTGTGATATTTTTCAATCCATTGTGTCCTCCATCACTGCCTTTGGCTCTAAGCCGCAGTTTTCCCATCGGCAAAGCCAAATCATCCACAATAACCAAAAGATTTTCGACAGGTATTTTTTCTTTCTGCAACCAATAGTTTACAGCTTTACCACTTAAATTCATATAAGTAGAAGGCTTGAGCAAAATATAATTTCGACCTTTAAATTTATATTCCGCTATTTGTCCGTATCGGTTATCCTGAAAACAAATATTGGATGCACTTGACAGTGCATCCAATACGTCGAATCCTATATTGTGTCGGGTATGAGCATACTCCGCGCCTATATTTCCAAGGCCTGCAATAAGGTATTTCAAACTAAAATATTATTTTTTAGCAGGAGTTGTTGTTGCTTCAGCAGCTTCTCTGGCAGCACGTGTTAGTTTAACAGATACTACAGGCATTGCACTGGCTTCAACAAATTCTATATTTTTAAAAGCTAAATCACCGATACGGATCGATTTGCCCATTCCAAGCGGAGTGATGTCGATATTAATATCTTCTGGTAAATCTTTTACAAATCCTTTTACTTTCAATTTTTTCTTTTCAATAGAAAGTTTACCACCTTCTCTAACACCTGCAGAGTTACCGCTGGTTTTAACAGGAAGACTAACAACAAGTTTTTTATTGTCGTTCACTTCTAAGAAATCAATATGTACCAACGCATCTGTAACAGGATGGAATTGAATTTCCTGAATAATTGCTTTACGTTTTTCGCCGTTAATATTTAGATTAAGCAGGTAAACGTTTGGAGTATATATAATTTCGCGAAACGCGCTGGCTGGAGCCGAAAAATATTTATTGTCTCCGTTTCCGTATAATACGCATGGAACATTCTCCTGTGAACGTAAGCCTTTCGAAGCTTTTTTTCCTGTATTTTCCCTTAATGTGCCTAGTAATTCAACCGATTTCATCTTTCGAAATAGTATTTTGTGTAATAAATTTTGAGGGTGCAAATATAATAGTTAAACTATAAAATTGGAACTAATTGACTGATAATTGTAAACTTTTTCTATCACATCAGCAAAAACATCAGCAACAGTAAGGACTTTGATCTTCGAACAATCTTTTCTTAAAGGAATTGTATCGCTTACTAAAACCTCTGTAAGTTTACTTTTCTCAATTCGTTCGTATGCAGGTTCAGATAACACCGGGTGTGTAGTTACCGCACGAACTGTATTTGCGCCCATATCCATCATCAGGTCTGCAGCCATAGTGATAGTCCCGGCAGTATCAATCATGTCATCGACAATAACCACATCTTTTCCGGCAACATCGCCAATTACTCTTATTTCTTCGACAACGTTTGGCTTTTTCCTTAATTTGTAACAAATTACCATTTCGGCATTGAGGAAACGGGAATATGCATTTGCTCTTTTGGTCCCTCCCATGTCGGGTGCAGCAATTACAATGTTATCGAGGTTAAGGTTACGGATATAAGGAACAAAGATTGGGGATGCATACAAATGATCTACAGGTACATCAAAAAATCCCTGTAACTGATCGGCATGTAAATCCATAGTCATTATCCGGTCTACTCCAGCTGCTGTAAGCAAATTAGCTACCAGTTTTGCCCCAATGGAACAACGTGGCCTATCTTTTCTATCCTGACGGGCAAAACCAAAATACGGCATTACGGCAACAACTTTATAAGCAGAAGCACGTTTTGCGGCATCTATTAACATTAATAACTCAAATAAATTTTCAGAGGGTGGAAAAGTAGACTGAATTATAAAAACAGTGGCTCCTCTTACTGACTCATCGTATGCTGGCTGAAATTCACCGTCGCTAAATCTGGTTATGGAAGTTCGGCCTAATTGGGTGCCGAAACTTTTGGCTATTTTTTCTGCAAGGTAATTAGATGCAGTACCTGAAAAAAACTTAATCGGTGTATTGGCTGCCATTCAATTCGTATTAATTTAAGATTAATTTTTTCGCGAGCAAATGTAAAAAATAATCAGCAAGTGCGCGGCATGAATTTTATCTATGTTTAAATTTTATGAGTGTTTTTTCTATATAGTCCGTTATATCTTGCTTTCCTGCTTTGGTAGTTATGGAACTGACAAAATACTTTGGAAGGTCATCCCACCATTCTTTTAACGTATCCATAAAAATCGAAATATTTTCTTCTGTCTTTGGTGGGGATTGTTTATCGGTCTTTGTAAAAACCAAAACGAAAGGGATACCATTTGTTCCGAGCCAGTTAATAAAATCGATATCCATTGATTGAGGGGAATGCCGCGAATCGACGAGTACAAAAACGCAATGCAGGTTATCCCTTTTTAACAAGTAATCGTTTACCGATTTATTAAATTCTTTTTTATCTGTTTTAGCAACTTTTGCATATCCATAGCCGGGTAAATCAACTAAACTCCATGAATCGTTGATAAGAAAAAAATTTATCAACTTTGTTTTCCCCGGCGTGGAAGAAGTTTTTGCCAACCCTTTTTTATTGCAAAGCATGTTAATAAGGGAAGATTTACCCACATTCGAACGACCGATAAACGCATATTCGGGAATATCTGATTTTGGGCACGATTTCAGATCGGGAGCACTTAATTTAAATACAGCTGATTTTATTAATATTTGTTCCATTTCCCTAAAATAATTTCGTTACCTAACTCTTAATAATATTCTGACTTAAAAGTACTAATTCAGGGCGGCTCATTTTTATAAAAACCTGTTATCAATTTTCCGTTGCCCTCAAGTCCCTAAACTGCAACTTGCTCTTCTTAAACTGTATTCTTTTGCACCTTGCAACATATGATTTACCTGCTCCCGATAGTCCCGATAGCTATCGCGGATCGGGATTGCAACCCGCAACTCGTAACCCATAACTTGCAACCCGCAACCCGCAACTCGTAACTCGTAACTCGCAACCCGGAACTCATTCCTTTATATACACCTCTAATATTTTCGATTCTTTTACCGGTATTATATCAATTTCCTTTAATGAAGCCGGAATAAGTATAGTTTCACCTGTACCAATTTTCTCAACAAAATCATTCTCGGTTTTAAGAATAAGTTCCCCATGCAAACATATATAGATAACAAATGAATCGATAAAATTATAATCCTTTCGGACCGGCTGATCCAACTGAATTATATTGGTAGTGAAATAAGGACATGTAGCAATATTCACCGTTTTATTGAGCACTTTTTCATATTCTGTTTTGTAGGAGTTATGAATACTATAATCGATAGCATCTAAAGCCAGTTCGGTATGTAACTCCCGCGATTTACCGGCAGCATCAACTCTATCCCAGTCGTAAATTCTATATGTGATATCAGAAGTTTGCTGAATTTCTGCCAGGAGAATTCCTGCTCCAATTGCATGAACCCTTCCCGCTGGTATAAAAAACACATCTCCTTCTTCTACTTCTTCACTATTGAGGATATTTTTAAGGGTTTTGCCCTCCACATGCTTTAGATACTCCGTTTTATCAATTTTTTTATTAAATCCTGAAATGAGTTTTGCACCTTTTTCAGCATCCATCACAACCCACATTTCTGTTTTTCCGAACGAATCGTGCCTTTTATGTGCCAATTCATCATCGGGATGAACCTGGATGGAAAGATCGTCGGTAGCATCTATAAGCTTTATTAATAAGGGAAATTCAATTCCAAAACGTTCATACACCTTTTCGCCAACCAGATCGCCCATGTATACTTCAATGAGCTCCTGGAGATTATTTCCTTTCAAAAATCCATTGGTAACCACCGAAATATCTCCCTGAACAGCCGAAAGTTCCCAACTCTCGCCACAGGTAGTACATTTTCCTTCTTTTTTAAAAAGTGTTTTTAACTTATTACCTCCCCAAATACGGTCTTTTAGAATAGGTTTAAATTTTATTGGATAAAGTTCATTCATGTTGTAATATCTTTAGTGTTGCAAAAGTATTATTTTTATAGTCAAAAGATTTACGTATGCTCGACAATATTAAAAATGACGATGTATTGTTTCTCGATATTGAAACGGTACCCCTACAAGCCAATTACGATCTTCTAAACCCTGATTTCCAATCGCTTTGGAATAAAAAAGCCGGGTTTATAACGAAGAATGACGAAACTCCTTCAACAGTTTATGAACGTGCTGGTATTTATGCAGAATTCGGTAAAATTGTCTGCATTTCAATTGGAATGATTCATGCTGGTGGTGAACCCGGAAATTACAGTATTCGGTTAAAATCTTTTTATAACGATAACGAATCTGTATTACTTCAGGAATTTATTGAATTATTAAAAACGCTTTCCTCAAAAAAGGAAATTACGCTGTGTGCACACAATGGAAAGGAATTTGATTATCCTTACATTGCCAGGCGAATTCTTATAAATGGTTTGAAATTACCGAAAATACTGGATACTGCCGGGAAAAAGCCCTGGGAAGTAAATCACCTCGACACCTTAGAACTCTGGCGTTTTGGCGACTACAAGCATTACACCTCCCTAAATCTTCTGACATCCATTTTTGGAATACCAACACCAAAAGATGATATTGATGGCAGTATGGTAGCCAGCGTATATTATAAGGATAAAGATTTGAAACGCATAGCAAAATACTGCGAAAAAGACGTATTGGCAGTTGCTCAGTTGTTTTTGAGGTATAAAAGTGAACCGTTGATAAATGAGAGTGCTATAACCAGTACAACTTTATTCGATTAATCCTAAAAACCGTTTTACAACCAAAATAAAGGCCTCCGGTTTTTCGGCATGAATCCAGTGACCAGAACCCAGAATAGTCTCAATTTCAACCTGTGGGTAAAGTTTATTAATTTTGTCCAGGTCTTCGTCAGGAACATAATCGGATAGTTCTCCCCGTATAAATAACACTGGAATTTGAGGATTGATCTGCGATGCATATTTTTCAATATCAATTCCTTTCATTATCTCTGGCAGGTAGTTGCTAATGGCATTTACATTTAATTTCCACTTAAATGCTCCATCTTTTTCGCGGTCGATGCTTTTCAAAAGAAACTGACGAATTTTGTCCGATCGAATATAGGCGGCTAATTCCCCATCAATATCATTGCGGGTTTTACAAACCGTTAAATCTACCAATCGCATAGCATTTACAATATTTAGATGCTGCTCAATTAATGACGATGGAGTAGAAATTTGAGAATAATTTACCGGCGAAATATCTACAATAATAAGTTTTGAGGCCACCTCAGGATTAAAAATTGAAAACCACATCACTGTTTTCCCTCCCATGGAATGCCCTAAAAGAATTGGAGATTTTATATTATTATCTTCAATATACTCTTTTAAATCACCTGCAAGAGCTAAATAACTATGATCTTTGGCATGTGCAGAACTTCCATGATTTCGCTGATCGATAAGATGAACCTTAAAATTATCGGAAAGTTGCCGGGCAACTGTCAACCAGTTATCGCCAGCTCCATACAATCCATGAAGGATAATAAGGTCTTGCCCCTCCCCCAATACTTTGGAAAAAAGTTTCATCACTATAAAATCAAAGTTGTATTAAGCTGAATTCTACGAAAAAAAAGATTGGCATTTTATCAGGTATTCTCCAGTTCTTTCAGATACCGGTGAATAACTTTCTCCAAACCAAAATATAAGGCTTCCGAAATAAGCGCATGTCCAATGGAAACTTCGGCAATAATCGGAATTTGAGTTACCAGATAATTCAGGTTCACTAAACTTAAATCGTGGCCTGCATTTACATCCATTCCTAGTTTTTTTGCAAGGTTTGCCGCCTCAACAAAAGATTGAATTGCTTCTTGTTTATTAATTACGTAATGGGTAGCATATGGTTCGGTGTATAATTCTATCCTGTTCGTCCCTGTTTTGGCGGCCCCTTCAATAAAATCGAGATTCGCCTCCACAAAAATCGACGTTCTGATTCCGTGCTTTTGAAATTCGGTAACCAAATCGGTCAAATGCTTTTGGTATTTAACAGTATCCCAACCCTGACTGGATGTAATGGCATCGTGTGAGTCGGGAACAAGCGTAACCTGTTCGGGCTTGACTTCTAAAACCAGATCAATAAACTTTTTGTTCGGATTTCCTTCTATGTTAAATTCGGTATAAACATGCGGACGAATTTCACGCACATCGGCATAGCGTATGTGTCGCTCATCCGGGCGAGGGTGCACTGTAATCCCCTGAGCACCATAGGTCTGACAATTAATTGCTGCATCAAGAACATTAGGAACATTCCCGCCACGGGAATTCCTAATTGTTGCAATTTTGTTTATATTTACACTTAATCGTGTCATGTTTTCTCTATTGAAGTAACAATAAATTTACTCATTTTTGAGTTTTAAAATGCAAAACTAATCGGTTTTTAACAAATAATTGCGAAATATGCTGGCAAAAGATTTGATTTCGGATGTAATACCTGCTTTGAGGACATCTGATACCGGAGTAAAGGCTCTATACTGGATGGATATTTTTCGCATTTCGCACCTGCCAATAGTTAACAATGAAGAGTTTCTGGGACTGATTTCTGACAAAGATATTTACGATTTAAACTCCGCCGACGAAGCCATAGGGAATCACAACCTCTCACTTTTTAGTCCATTTGTTTACGAAACCCAACATGTTTACGAAATTATTGAACTAACGGCCAAACTCCAATTAACAGTGGTTCCTGTGCTGGACCATACTAAAAACTACCTGGGCCTAATAACTTCTCAGCGATTATTAAATTATTTCGGAGAATTAACTGCCATAAAGCAACCGGGAGGTATTATTGTTTTAGAATTAAATTCGAACGATTATTCTTTAACTCAAATTTCTCAAATTGTGGAAGGGAATGATTCCAAGATTCTGAGTATGTATATTACCTCTCCACCCGATTCAACCAAATTAGAGCTAACATTAAAGTTAAACAGAATTGATGTTTCATCCATTATTCAAACCTTTAACCGGTACGATTATATTATCAAAGCTTCCTATATGGAAGATAACGAAATGGATTCAGTATACTTTAACAGGTTTGAACAGTTTATGCATTATTTAAACATTTAATCATAAATTTGTTGCACAAAACATAGTATATATCTTTTGCTCCA